>Ga0307516_10008832_pt1 | contig 11320 bp, 6 predicted proteins | sample 19_EM_MG_FD_203310 | JGI IMG/M metagenome (GOLD analysis project Ga0307516, IMG submission 203310) | Populus trichocarpa ectomycorrhiza microbial communities from riparian zone in the Pacific Northwest, United States - 19_EM | ecosystem: Host-associated > Plants > Roots > Unclassified | place...
TTTTAATATTAAGCTAGTTGAGAATTATAACTACGACTTTTCTCACAAAACATTAAATATACCTAAAACATGTGGGGAAATCATTGTAGCTTTCCTCACATGTTATTATGGATTGCTATAGTATTTTCTTTTTTTTTTTTGGTTTTTTGGTTTTTTTCTTTCAAAATTATTTTTGTCGATTTTATTTTTTTAATATTGAACTGATTAAAAATTTAGTTTTGTAATTGTTTTTTAAAACACTGTGAATTGCTACAATGTTTCCCCACATAGTTTTTTTTATGATTTTTTTCAAAATTGTTTGTTGATTTTATTTTTTAATATTTAGCTGGTTGATAATTACAATTGTGGTTTTTCTCACAAAACATTGTGGATTGCTACAATGTTTCCCCACATGCTTTTTTTTTTTATGAATTTTTCTAAAATTTTATTTGTTGATTTTATTTTTTTTAATATTGAGCCGGTTGGGAATTTAGCTTTGTAATTTTTTTTCTTTAAAATATTGTGGATTGCTACGGTGTTTCTTTACATGTTTTTTTTTCTTTTTTTTGTGTTTTCTTTTTTGTATGATTTTTTCCAAAATTATCTTTATTGATTTTACTTTTTTAATATTGAGCTGATTAAAAATTTAGCTTTGTAATTTTTTTCTTTAAAACACAGTGAATTGTTACAGTATTTCCCCACATGGTTTTTTTTTGTTATGATTTTTTTTTCAAAATTGTTAGTCGATTTTATTTTTTTTAATATTAAGCTGGTTGAGAATTATAACTACGACTTTTCTCACAAAACATTAAATATACCTAAACACATGTGGGGAAAGCACTATAGCTTTCCTCACATGTTAATGTGGATTGATATAGTGCTTTTCTTTTTTTCTTTTTTGGTTTTTTGGGTTTTATTTTGGATTTTTAGTTTTTCTCTTTCAAAATTGTCTTTGTCGATTTTATTTTTTTAATATTGAGCTGATTAAAAATGTAGTTTTGTAATTTTTTTCTTTAAAATACTGTGAATTGCTACAATGTTTTCCCATTTATTTATTTTTTGTTATGGTTTTTTTCAAAATTATTTGTCGATTTTATTTTTTAATACTGAGCTGGTTGATAATTACAATTGTGGTTTTTCTCACAAAACATTGTGGATTGCTACAGTGTTTCCCCACATGAATTTTTTAAAAATTTTATTTGTCGATTTTATTTTTTTAATATTGAAGTGGTTGAGAATTTAGCTTTGTTTTTTTTTTTCTTTAAAACAATGTGGATTGCTATGGTGTTTCCTCCTATGTTTTGTTTTTGTGTTTTTTTTTTGTATGATTTTTTCCAAAATTATCTTTGTTGATTTTATTTTTTTAATATTGAGCTGATTAAAAATTTAGCTTTGTAATTTTTTTCTTTAAAACAATATGGATTGCTACAGTATTTCCCCACATGGTTTTTTTTATATGATTGTTTTTAAAATTATCATTTTTCGATTTTATTTTTTTAATATTGAGTTGGTTGAGAATTACAATTACAATAAAGCTAAATCATGTGGGAAAAGCTCTGTAACTTTCCTCACAAAACACTGTGGATTGCTACAGTGTCTCCTCGTATGGTTTTTTTTTCTTATGACTTTTTAAAAATTACCTTTGTTGATTTTTTTTTTAATATTGAGCTGGTTGAGAATTACAATTACAAGTAAAGCTAAATCATGTGGGGAAGCTTTGTAGCTTTCCTCACAAAACACTATGGATTGCTATAGTGTTTCCAACATGGTTTTCTTTTTCCTTTTTTTGTGTTTTTTTATGTTTTTTTTATAAAATTATCTGTATCGATTTTATTTTTTTAATATTGAGCTGGTTGAGAATTTAGCTTTGTAATTTTTTTTCTTTAAAACATTATGGATTGCTGCAGTATTTCTCCACTTGGGTTTTTTTTTGTTTTTTTTTATTATGATTTTTTCCAAAATTATCTTTGTACAATAAAGCTAAATAATATGGGGAAAGCACTGTAGCTTTCCTCACAAAACACTGTGGATTGCTACGGTGTTTCACTACATGGTTTTTTTTCCAAAATTATTTTTGTCGATTTTTTTTTAATTTTAAGCTGGTAGAGAATTTAGTTTTGTAATTTTTTTCTTTTTTTAACAGAAAAGCTAAATCATGTAACAAAAAGTTAAATCATGTGGTCAAAACACTGTATCTTTCCTCACAAAATACTGTGGATTGCTACAAATCATTCTATTCAATCTCTAAGTTTTTAATCACTAACACAAAAGTTTTTCCATCATGGAATATTGATTTCATGACACCTTTAATTTTTATTACTTATCTAGCATTAATTCGTAATTATAATATTATTAAATATATTTATTTCATAGCAGGCATACCATCTCGTATGAATGAATTCCAATCTAAATAAACCAGAAGAAAACTATTTTATACCTGTAGCTTGATTTTTCCACTGATTCTTGCGGACCTGAAAATAGCTTCCAAATTGTAATTGTTTTAGCCAGTGCGAAAGCAAAAGAAATAATTAGTGTTTATGTCGACAAACTGTGGAGTTCATGAAAACAAAAGTGCTTAACAGTTCACCATGGTGGACCCGTCATATAAAAGTAATTTCATGGTAAAGTCTCCGATTTGTTTTAAAAAAAATATTAAAAATATGTATCTCCATGAATGTTTGCTCGCTCATCAAAAACATTAATATATATAGTATAATATTATGGATCATTACTATATTTTAATGATGTTTTTACCATTCATAGTACAGGTTAATAAAATATAAATTGAAAAATAAAATATCAATTATTTGTATTGTGCTGGAAGAGAAAGAAGGAGACGCAGAGAAAGTATGATTGATGCTTGATAACAAATCATTATATATATATATAAAATCAAGTAGCAATTCCAGATAACTCAACATAAATTTTTTTGAGATGACGGGTTACGTTGCTTGTGATAGCTTTGGAGGAGTGCTAACTGCGAAGGGATACTCGGAACAACAATCTAATCGTTGCCTCTCTCTCTCTCTCTCTCTCTCTCTCTCTCTCTCTCAAGATGATATTGGAAATTTATGGCACATGTAAGAATTTATCTGAAGTTAACTTGTTTATTTTTATGTTTTTAAAATATTTTAAAAAAAATTAAATTTTTTTAATTAATATTATTTTGATATTTTTAAATTATTTTGATACGATGATGTTAAAAATAAAAAAAATATTATTTTGATATATTTATAAGCGAAATACACTTTAAAAAATAATCGCTACCACATTCTCAAACACACCTACGTGTCATTGTGGTATGCTTAATTTCTTATGTGCTTGTATGTATAGTAAGTTTCGAATCTGTTTATTTTTGTGTTTTTAAAAGTGTTTTTTAAAAAAATTAATTTTTTTTATTCAAATTAAGTTTTTTTTTGTTTTAAGATCATTTTGATATGCTGATGTCAAAAATAATTTTTTAAAAAATAAAAAAATATTATTTTAATATATTTTTAAATGAAAAATACTTTAAAAATAATAATTATTATATTTTTAAACACTTTAAAATGAATAAAAAATTGTAATTCAAAACGCACAAGTTTGAGGTGGTCACCAAGCCTTAAAAAAGCAATTTTTTTAACTACAATATTCAATAAAAGATGATTATATTTTTTTTTATCTTTACTATGACCCATAAATACTAGAATAAATAATCTCCAATGACTTTCTATATATTCTTTGAAAATGACCGGTCACCTTATTCTTTTGATATAGAATTTTTAATTTATCAAAATTAAGACGACCACAAAAAAATTATCATACTTCCTCTTTTGATCTTGTAGAAAAACATGAAAATATAGTGGAAATAATGGATTTGTTAACTTTAACAATTAAACTTAATTTGTCTCTTTAATTCTACATTCTTTATTTTTTATATAAACTCCCTAAATTTGTTTTTAATTCTAAACAAAGAAAATATCAAAATATGCTAAGTGAGTTTTTTTTGAAAAAAAATCAATTTTTAACAATTATATTTTTAAATAAAAATTATTTTTTAAAAATACCTTGGAGCTCGGTCCCAAAATCACTCTCACCAAGCAATGCAATTTTCTAATGCAAGTCCTGGCCGATGCATGCCCACACAAAACTATTTGTCTTAATTATTATATCACGTCTTTGCCAATGATTCTTTAATCCCGCCAAGGGATTGGACAGTAAAGTATTATTTATACTGTAGTGGTGCTTGCATGATAATTTAAAAAATAAATAAATTAATTTAAAATAGATAAATAATTTTTTTTCTCAGAAACTAAAAAATCTTCAATTTCTTATAGTTGCCCTGTCCTCTTGGATTCCCTAACCTCTCCCAGGAGTTTAAATATGGAAGCTTGAAGCGAAATTCCCAATTCCTAATAATTGGGCTGTTCTCTTGGATATCATGTCATCTCAGTACCACTCCCTGTACGTTTCTAACGTGCTTTTCTTCCCCTTCAAACAACACCACAGACTCACTGTACTATATGTGTGGCTTAAAGTTGAGTCCGCAGACAGGATGGTAGTTCATCCAGGAAGCCTCGCCTCTGAACATATCTGTAAGCAGCAGCACATTTCCTGCCCATAGTTAAATTACAGATCTCATTTTTTTTTCTTTTAACTTTCTCTATTAATTACTCTATCTTCGACAAAGCGCAGGAAGGCAAAGAAAGGAAAAGTATGCAAATCAAAAAACCAAGAGGGAGTATGCATGACGTGGTACTGCATGATCCGCATAGCTAAAAGTTTCGTGAACTCAAGAACTCAGAGATGGAATTGCTGCGGGGGAGAGAAACGTCAGCTGTGATGAGAAGCAAAATTAAGTGGGTAAGCTAAAATTTGTCCTCCCTTTAGTGTGGAGGCTTTTTTTTTCAAGTAAAATATATGTTGATATCATTTTACTCTCGATATCTATATGTTTTTTTAACCATTTATCAACTTCTTCTTTTTTATGCGGATGAAGTTATTTTTTTCTCAGGTTGATTACAATTCTCTCCTTAAAATTTCGGATAGTAGTTTCTAATTTTAATTAACCATTGAGGTTTTAAGTCATTTTTCAGATTTTTTTCCTTGAAATTTGACGTTTTAATTCCAAATGCTAGTGATGGAAACAAATTTCTTAAGCTTAGTCACATTTGATACTTAGGTGGTCGATTCTGCCGGGCTTAGCCTCCTTTGAACCCAGGGGCGGAGCCTTTTATAAGGCTAAGTAGGGCTGTGGTCCAGGTTAAAAAAAATTAATAATCCACTTTTTTTTTTTTTTTTACACAGCAAACATTCCACTTTCCCTATTTTTTACACAATAAACCTAGTGTTCCATTTTTCCTTGCAATATAAATTAATTAGCAGCCATTAACTGTACACTTTACTTTCCCAAGCAACACTAATTAATTAGCCACCTATCTTCCCATGCAATACTAATTAATTAGTTATATTTTACAATAAATCTATCTAAATATAAATAATTAATTGGTTCACATGTCTTCCAAATTACTTGGGGTTTTAGCTATTTTTTTCTGAACAATATATAATTTTAGCTTGGATTTTGAAGAAGAATCTATACAGAGCCGCGCAAGAGTGTAAAATCATCAGGTAAGAATTTACAAGCTCTGACTTTTCATTTTGAATTCAATGTTTCACATTCATTACAGTAGATTGTTATTAGAGTAAACAGTAGACTGTACCCTAGAAATGGATGCATGCTAACACACTAGTAGTCTAGTACTAATAATTTATTGGTTATTTCAAAGTTAAGTTCTCCAAATCTCCCAGTAGTTTGCATCACTAGTTTATCCTTGTATATTCTGCATTTCATGAATATTCTATTGTGACATTAGTATTTATTCATCATGCACCTGACTTCCCTAATCCCTTTTACTTGAATAGGTTATAAATTATAATGGAAAATCAAGGAAACAAGAGAGGAAAAACTATGTTTTCATTCTTTAAACCAAACGAACAAGCATCAACCAGTAAAGGACATTCTCCATCCAATGTTGATGTCTCAAATCATAGTGAACAACCCCCTTTCAAATCTCAAAGAGTTGAAATTGATGTTAATACTCTTGAACGAGATCCTGAGTTACGAATTCCAATGTGGAAACATCCTATTAATCTACAAGATGAAATTAGAAGAGCTTATATCAAAATGGGTCCATATCAACCTAAGTTAGCAGAGTATCCAAGGACCGAATCAGGGAGACAGTATCGTCGATTTCAATACACTTGGTTTGATCAATTTCCTCGGCTAAAGTACTCTCCATCAAAGGATGCAGTATTTTGTTTTCCATGCTTTATCTTTGAAAAAAAAGTGCCCGTCATCTCACATTCACCACCGAAGGCTTTAGAAGTTGGAAGAGGGTTAATGATGGGGTTAGATGTGCACTTTTGATGCATGTGGGAAGTCCCACTTCACCACATAATAATGCTGTGAAATCTGCTAAAGATTTAATGAAAATAAGTAGACATATTGATAAAGTGTTGAATGCACAAACTGTTGAAGAAGTTCAGAAAAATCGGTTGAGACTTATGACAATAATTGAAAGTGTTCGATGGCTTAGCTTACAAGCATATGCATTTAGATGTCATGATGAATCTTCGGCTTCTAATAATCGAGGCAATTTTTTGGAGATGATAAGACTTATAGGGAGACTGAATGTTGACATTGATGATGTTGTCTTAGAAAAAGCTTCGAAAAATGCAAAATATACCTCGTCGACTATTCAAAAAGAGATTTTGCATATTCTCGCGAACAAAGTGAGGAAAAAGATTTGTGAAGAAGTTAGAGATGTAAAGTTTTGTATTTTGATTGACGAAGCCAAAGATGCATCAAATAAAGAACAAATGGCTATTGTTTTGAGATTTGTTGACATTCAAGGTTTTGTACGAGAACCTTTTTTAGTATTGTGCATGTTTCAGATACTACTTCTTCAACACTTAAAAAAAAAAATTGTGATGTGCTCGCTCGATATAACTTGCATATTTTCAATATGCGAGGTCAAGGGTATGATAGTGCTAGCAATATGCGTGGTGCATGGAATGGACTACGAGCTTTATTTCTCAGAGATTGTCCTTATGCATATTATGTACATTGCTTTGCTCACCGACTACAACTGGCATTAGTTGCAATAGCTGGAAATGAGATTTCTATTTGGTTATTTTTCTCAAAATTGACAACCATTATCAACCTTATTTGTGCTTCTCCCAAACGTCATACCGAGTTACATTATGCTCGGGCTATAGAAATTGCACATATGGTAGCTACTGGAGAACGTGAGACTAGTAGAGGGGCTAATCAAATTGGTAATTTACATTGAAGTGGAACTGCTCGCTGGAGCTCTCATTTTGATTCTATTTGCAGCTTAATAGATATGTATAGTGCAACTATTACTGTGCTTGAAAGTATGGTTCAAGAAGGATCTTCTAATTCTATACGTGGAGAAGCTGGTGGTTGTTTGATTGTGATGAAATCTTTTAAATTTATATTCATTTTATATTTGATGCATAAAATAATAGGGATTACTTATTTACTTTGTCGAGCTTTGCAGCAAAAATCTCTTGACATCTTAAATGCAATGGATCTTGTATCAACTACTAAAGCATTGCTTCAAACTTTGAGAGATGCCGGATTTGATCTTCTCCTTGCAAATGTGCAATTTGTTTGCACAAAATATGAGATTGACATACCACATATAAATGCTTCGTATAAAAAGGCTACAGGTCGTTCATGTCAACAACAAGGTTCAGTGACAGTTTACCAGCATTATCATTATGATATATTTAACTCAATAATAGATTTTCAGTTAGAAGAATTAAATTCTAGATTCAGTGATGGGATAGTGGAACTCCTTATACTTAGCTCTGCTTTAGAACCTAAGGACAACTTTAAATCATTTAAAGTTGATGCTATTTACAAGCTTGCTGAGAAATTTTATCCTGAAGATTTCAATGAACAAGAGATGTATTATTTGAGATCTCAGCTAAAGCGTTATCAGATTGATGTGATTCATCATGAGAGCTTTCAGAATATGTCTACCATTTCTGAATTATGTCGAGGATTAGCCGAAACAAATAAGTCGCAGTACTATCATTTGATTGACAGGTTGATTCGTTTTGTTTTGACTTTGCCTGTTTCCACTGTCACTACAGAGCGGATATTTTCAGCTATGAAACATGTTAAAACTGTGCTTCGCAATAAAATGAAAGAGGAGTTCTTAGCAGATTCTATAATGATTTACATTGAACGAGAGCTTGTTGAAGATATTGATTCGGATTCGATCATAGATGAATTCTATTCTACAAAACATCGAAGGGTGCAGCTTTAATAGTATAATTTATTTTTATTTTTATTTTGAATTTTATGTACTTTAAATTTCATTTTTTATATATTTTATGTTATGTATTTGAATTAAAACTTTATTATTAACTTGATAAATTTATATATCTGAGTGAATAATTGATCTTAAAAAATAATTTATATATATTTTTATCATAGCCCAGGATATAAAAAATTCATGGCTCCGCCCCTGCTTGAACCCACCTCAATCCCTTTTTAATTGTGGGGGTGGATCTTCCAAATCTTTGAGTTGCCCTTCAAATCATAGGAATGTGTCTTTAATGTCTAGATTATAGAATATCCCCAGTGAGCTGGCCTCACTTGTGTCCTCCATGTTATCACAGCCACGCCATGAGTTCGGAGGCGGGTAGTAAAAGCATCATTCCCAATATCTTAAAGCATGTTGGATTGAAACAAAGATGGTAATAGCATTATTGAAGATTACATAACCAACATGGGACGGCCAACGAGTACCCTTCTTTTATTGAGGTAAACAAAAAAAACAAAAGCACACCTATTTTTTGCCCTCATTTCTGATTATTTTTCCATGTTCTTAGTCAGCAATGACGGCTCCCCCTTCTTTAATGAATGTTGAGCATCAGTAAACTAAGAAACACCCACTAGTAAATAGTAAGAAAACATTTAGTACCTTCACGACATGTATTAGACGCTAATGGTGCGGTGTCGAGCGGTTCCCTGCGTTTTATTTCGTCGTCTCCTGGTTTCTTGCGATAAGTCTGGCCTATAAATTTTCCATTTTATATACCTGTTCTTTACTTGGCCTATGCGGGCTATTTTTTCTGTACTCTCAGGTTAGAACACCGGCCAGCTATTTCATCCTCAGACGCCGCCGGTTTCCGGGACCGACCGACCAATCACCTGCTCAGGTAGTGTATGTGAAAACAAACACAATAATTGTGGTGCTCTCACCTGTTTGATCATCATGCTCCGTTCCTACTTTTACTGTTTTTTAAGTTGATCTTTACCTATGTTATCGATTTTCTTCAGATCACCTCAAAACGCATCTGATGTCTAACTCAACGTTCTCTGATTCTAAGGGTAAGCTTTTGTTTTTTCTTTTCTTAATCTTCTCATACGAGAAATAAAATAAAGGGAGGGAAAAGATTGGTGCTTTCATTGTTTAAGCACTTTATTAATTTAAGTTCTTTCCAGGAATAATATATGTGAATCATTAGATCAACCTCTACGGCCAGCACTTTTTTTTTGTTTTTGTTTTTGTGCCTGTATTTTTCAGGATAAATCTCTCTCTCTCTCCCCCTAACTGATCTCTGCTAGATATTAATTATGATTTTCTAGCACTCAATATTATATATCAATTATTACCTTTTTTAGGGTTTCCAATTAGGGTTTACATTTTTCTTCAACAGCCTTGCAAGAACAACTAACTACACAAATCCACCTTGGATCTATACACAAATCCACTATCTGGGTAGAAAAGAGTCCAATCACTTTTGTTGGACCTTTTGGGTTACAAGGCCAAGTGATTGTACTAGGCTCGATCTTTTAATTTTATTTATTCTTCTTGATTCTGAACACAGCTGACCTTGGAAACTGCATGCATGCTGTCATTAACGAGGACACATCCATGAATGCTGCTCTGATAAACAAGATGAGGAAAAGAATGGCTGGCATGAACAAGCATATTGCAAAATATAAGGTACGTGATGATTTAAATATTATGTGCCTCCCTGTATTGATACGTAATTGATCATTTTTCGCAACTATTGTGCAGAATGCAAACACCTCCCTGGTGAAGGAAAATCTCTATCTGAGGAACAGACAAGCTTGGATGAAAAAATCTCAGTCTTTGAATGCTGCTGTGATAAACAAGGTGAGGAAAAGAATGGCTGGCATGAACAAGCATATTGCAAAATATAAGGTACGTGATGATTTAAATATTATGTGCCTCCCTGTATTGATACGTAATTGATCATTTTTCGCAACTATTGTGCAGAATACAAACACCTCCCTGGTGAAGGAAATTGTCTATCTGAGGAACCGACAAGCTTCGATGACAAAATCTCATAAGCGTCAGAAGAGAACCTTGGTCCACTTGAAGGACAAGTACAATGAACTGACTGACAAGACCACAGGCCTTTCCACGCTACTGGTAAGTATTTTCTTCTCTTCATCAAACCACTAGCATGCAACCCTAAACTTATAACATCAATTTATCAATTTGTCTAGTCTAAATTTCTACCATATCACAACAAACAGCTGGGGTATCTGTGATTGATCAAATCTACCATGCGCTCGTGGAGAATTTTTCCCTTCTTATGTACACCATGCGCCATATAATTAAGTACATAGCATCCTTAATTATTGCAAGCCATTGTATTCTATCAACGGATTTAGATCTTCTCACTCTCTTTTCTATTGTGTTTTCTTTAATTTTTCTTTTTTTTCCCTTTTATGTTTGGCCATATTATTTGCTCCAGAACAACAACTTGGGTTTATTGTCTCAGTCCACTTGCAAAAGCCAAAGACATTTGCCCATTAGAAGGCTTGTTGAACTCATATTTACACTATTTAAATATATATATATATTATTTTTTTTTGCAGATGGAGTCCTATGCTCAGCTTCAAGAAAGAAATACGGAGCTTGAAGCAAGCAATGCACAGCTGCGGGAAAGAAATGTTGTGCTAGAGAATGAAAGTGATGCACGTGATGAGGTGAACAAGGAAAATGAGCATGAACTGGATCAGGCCATAATTTAAGGTACATATATAAACCTATTTAATGTTTTCTTGAATAATAAGATATGGAATAAGTTTTAACAACATTTTTATCACTCTTTCTTAATTTAATTAATGTTGTTAGGAGTTTTTTTCTTATACATGCATGTAATATATATAGGAAGGTGAAAAAAATAAGAGGAAGAAGAAAGAAGAAAGAAGAAAGAAGAGTAAGATGTTGTAGATGAAGTCACCAAAATATCATTTCATTCTTCTATATATATATATATATAG
>Ga0307516_10008833_pt1 | contig 11319 bp, 16 predicted proteins | sample 19_EM_MG_FD_203310 | JGI IMG/M metagenome (GOLD analysis project Ga0307516, IMG submission 203310) | Populus trichocarpa ectomycorrhiza microbial communities from riparian zone in the Pacific Northwest, United States - 19_EM | ecosystem: Host-associated > Plants > Roots > Unclassified | place...
TTCGTGGATCGGACAAATGCCGCTGGGACTTGGGAAGTGCAATTTTGAGGTCGATGGAAGAATCCCAGGTGCCACCCCACGGCGCGGTTCGGCAAGAATGGGACCAAACTCGAAGCTGGGTGAGTGCAATTCAATGCAGCGTTTTTGCATTGCTGATGCCCGCCATTCACGTTGCCTACCATAGCTCGAACATCTGATTCCGTAACAATTTCCAACTGTTATGGAGGCGGTGAACGTTCATCCACGACGATGGTTACTCACCCCCTCGAAACACCCGCAAGGGTGGTTATCCCCCCCAAAATGGGCGGCGCTCAGCTCTATGGTGCGCGTCGGAGTCCGCTGTGCCCCTCCATTTGACGTCCTGTTGTAGGTAATGATGCAATTCAGAAACCCCCTCCGGAGGTAGAATGAATTGGGGAGAAGAAGGTTGATCGCGAGCAGTATCAGGGCTTCGTCGACAGACCCGTCAATCGAGGACAAGCGACGAGGGAGAAAAAGCCTCGAACGCGCAGTCCGTGCCCCTTTCCTTCCCTTCCCCTTGCACCCGCAAAGTTAACGCCCCCGCCCTCACAACACGCCTCCGGGGTTCGATTGGGGTTGATGTGTTAACATCGTCGCTCTTTGAATCTGTACCCGCCCTCAACCTTTCCCCACACTCGTTATACATCCACCTTCCTTTCGGACCCCTTTATTTTCACTCTCCTGTTCCCAACCCGCCCTTTCTCTCTCGGTAATCCCATTGCATCGCGCAGACCATTCCAAAAAGTTTAACTCTAACTCTAATATGGAAGCATCCAATAACTTCGACCGCCGTGGTCTCCTTGATCTACCCATCTCGTTTCCTTCCATTCCTCTCCTCGATCCTCTACTAAACGGGGGTGGGTCAAAGCCCAACCCCACCGTCACGCCTCCACCACAACAGAATCCACCGCAACAGAATCCGCCACAACAGAATCCACCACAACAAAATCCGCCACATCTTCTCCCCACGCCTACGCCTACGCCCATCCCCGATACAGGGAGTGACAATATACATGGGGGTGGCGGGGGCGGAGGTGATAACACACCACCCTCTTCGAACCCCGGAAGCGGCGATACTGGCGCCCAGGATCCCAACACTCCCCCCAACACTCCCACTTCTACTTCCAATCCAAATTCCCCAGACCGCAACCTATCGAATCCCCCCAACCCGTCCCCCACCAGCGGATCTTCACCCTCCCAGTCCAGCGGGGAACCCCAGGACGGTCCTGTGCACCCCTCCGGGCCTAACGCGCAGAACTCCGACCATGGCGATTCTCCTGGAGATTCAGGCGGCCCGGGGAAGGTGATTTTCACCACGATCTCTGGGGTGAGGACGGAAATTACCCAGGCTCCCCGCCCGCACCCAGGGACCGGAAACCCCGGAAGTACTACAGGTGGAAGCGGTGGCGGCTCCACCAACGGTGATGGTAACGGGTCTGGAGGTGGAGCGAACCATTCAACAGGTGGGGGATTGAGTCCTGGGGTCATCGCTGCCATCGTCATCAGCGCTGTCCTCGCATTGGTGCTGCTCGTGTTCTTCCTGCGGAAGCGTGTCAGAAAACAGCGAGCGGCTCAGCACAGGCGCTGGTTGTCCAGCCGACGCGATACGTTCAGGAGCAGTTTTGGAGATCTTCGAGCCAGTGGCTTCGGTTACCCTTCCGGCCATGACAATACCAACAAAGACAGGTACTCTGGACCATTCTCCGACACCATGGCTGCTCCACTCCCCAGTCTCACTTCCCGCACCTCTTCCACTCCTCAGATGACGCAGGTCACCTATACGGACATCACTCTCCCCGCCATCGCCGTGCACTCTACTGGGAGGAGGAGCAGTCGTAATTCCCAGTTCAGCATTGGATCAGCGGGAAGTAGTGAGACGGATGGCAGTGAGGGTCAGTGGTTGCAGATGCCCCTTGAAGTACGATATGGTGACAACGGAGAGCTGAGCCCAACCGACCAACATTGCCTCCCCTCTCCCATCTCTGTCCGCCCTTTCAGTCCTTCTGAATCGTGGTCATTCCCCAAACCGCCAAAGCCCCGACCCAAAACCTTCGCCCACACTGGAGAGGGCAAGGGGTCATTGGGCCCCGACCCATTCGCCGACCCCGTTCCACAACCATTTGCTGTGGGCATATCACCGGCGGAGGTGGTGACAAGAACCTTTGCACCGATGGCCGCGGATGAGTTGGCGGTTGAGATTGGCGACGAGGTGTCCGTGTCGAAGGTGTTTGATGATGGGTGGGCAAGTGTGAAGGTGTTAAGGAGGAACGGAAGTCTCGAAAGCGTTCAGGGATTGGAGGGTCTCATCCCGATCGACTGTTTGAGGCCAAAAGGCTGTGAGAAGCCCCTACTCATGGACACGGACTTACAGTATGCCCCGCGAGTCAGCGTTTGACCTCAGTGAGTTTAGACTGATACCTGTCGACTCACCCGTTTGCTCAATCCTGGGTGGATAGATTCGGGCGGTCACCCAAACTCATCGCGGTGTCCTGCGTGTATGGACGTTTACATTCTATTTACTGCATGATGCACGTTTTTCGTCCTCTCGTGCGTGATGGCTTTCGTCTGTACAACTTGTTTTAGCCATTATCGAATCTGCTGTCGTTTATTATTATATTTGCCCTCATTGATTTGCTAATCGTATAGACACCAGGTCTCTAAAATTGCATCCCCGGAATCGCAACGCGAGCACCGCTTCGTTCGAAAATCAACCAACCGCCTGGACCATACTTAGGGGTCGGAAAAGGCACCAATGCCGCCCGCTTCAAGCGAGCCCGCTAGTCGTCTTTGTTCAAATTCCCTCACCGACGTACGGGGCGGGGAATGAACCACGGTTACTGACGTGTTTGTTCCTATGGATACTCAACGTCAACGGTGAGAGTAAATCTGCGCAAATTTCAAGTGGTAACCTGGAACGTGGATTGATCGTACACGTGACCACGGAAGCAGCTGGAAGATCGGCTTGGTGCGGGTGTGAGTGTGGGAAAGTGTTACGGAAGGATTAGCTGGAGGCTCCGGCCTGCCATGTCGGGATGAGAATGCATGAGAGGATGAGCCGGACGTTCTGATGATGAAGCTCGGCGAGCGTGCCCGGACGGCGAAGAGATGAACGCGCGAACGAAGCCGATGGTGAGCGATATCGCTCTGCGCGGACCTGGTCGGAATGGAAAGGAGCAGGAGCGCAACGCCTTTGACCGGATTTGGATGTTATGACGAGATTTCGCTTGGCGGGGTTTTCACACAGCCCCGACTGCAGCTGTGGTCGCCTGGGTGGGAGAGCACGGGGGGGATTTTCCTCGAGTTTTTGCTTTCGCTTGCTAGTCTATAAAAGTGTTTCACTGTTCGGCTCTAATGTCACTTGTAATGGGATAAGGACCCGGAGTCACCGGCTGAAAACGCGTGTTCTGACGCAAAGGCGAAAGCTCGAAGTAACCATTTCCGCATTCGACCCACTTTACGCTTCGACGTCCACCATCAGTCCGTTCCCCCCGTCGCCGCCCCCCTCGACCCCTGTCCCCTCCGATCCACAGGCCCTCTCTCACACACCATGAGTATCAGGGCTTCTTCATCCGGAAACACCCCCATGGGTCCGCCGGTAGACCGGGACGTCGTGATGGCCCCCCCGCAGTTCAACTCCCAACAATACCCGACCCCTCCAAACCAGCCCGCCAGCGTTCCACAAAAACCGCCTCAGGATTGTGTCGACAAGTACAAACGGTTGAAGAGGAAGTACTTTGAGCTTGAAGAGGTCCGTATTGCGCTGGCCAAAATCGTGGCCCACCCCTTAAACACACCCGTTTTCCCACATCCACTCACACCTGGGTATGATGTGTGCCTTTACAGAAATTCAAAGAAGTGGATTCAGAACTACGGCGATCTGGCGAGCGCGCAACCCGAATGAGGCATGAGCGAAGGTCAGTATCCTTTCACATCCCGTTCTTGGCCCCCCAGTCCGCTGATCAGTCCGACCGCGTCGTCGCGTCATCCCGACACACAGTGCCCTCCTCGATCGCATCATCGAGCTCGAACAGCAAGTGCCCAAAAGCGCACACCGCACCGAAGACGATGCCATCCAAGCACGATCTAGTGCTTTCCCCCGGGCTTTGCTGCCCAAAAAGGCTCAGGACTATTTTCGAGCCAATATGCGCGTCGCGCTCGAGGAATCGTCCACGGAAGACCCCAAGCTCGACCCCATCTATTATTCCCGCCACGTTGGACCCCAAGCGAGGAAGCAACAGGAGGAAGAAATGACCCACCGTGCCGAGGAAGAGGCCCGTGAGGCTCGGCGCCAAACTAAGCGGGCGAGGACGACCAAAGGAAAGGAGGCTACCGCTCAGGGGCAGGTTTTTCCCTACCACCCCTCCCCCGGACATGATCCAGGCAGAGGTGGGAACCAACCCTACCCGGGTGAAAATACAGCCGGGGAAGGGCCATTATTAGTCTCCAGCAACGGTACCAGACTCCGCATCAAACCACCCGCCCCCCCTTCAGAGGGTGGTGGATCCATCTCTCACCAATCCTCTGGTTATCAACAATCCCCGACCGTTCACCAACTCCCCGGCGACCAGCCGTTCCGCGGGCGCTCAGCGTCCCCAATGTCTCAGTCTCCCCACGAGGAGCAACCCTTCACGTTCGTTTCAAATGGTGCAGGTGGTGCTTGTTTCTTTAACTGATCGCTGAACTCGAGTTAACCATCGATTTTAGGCGAAGTACCACCCACAGCGAGCAGCGGCAGCACCGCTTCAAGGACTGTAGCCCCACCACGTGCCCCAGAAAACCAGAGGCTTGCCAAGCCGAAGAGGTTGAAGGCGCATACAGTCCTCTCCAAGAGCCACAGTATCCCGGTCGTACCCCGTGACAAGAAGGGTAACCCGTTACTACCTCTGAACGTCGGGATCATGACGGTCATCAACCTCGGGGAAGTTTGCAAACGGGAACATTTCCACACGGAGCGGTATATCTTCCCGGTTGGTTATGAGGTCACACGGTACGCAGAATTCCGTCACGCTGTTTGTCCTGCTGACGGGCCTCGATTCGAGCAGGCGCTATTTATCCACCATTGATGCGAGTGCAGAGGTTGTCTATCACTGCTCGATTCTGGACGGAGGTGATGGTCCCAAGTTCCAGATCGTTGCTGGTGACAACCCGGTGAAACCTATTATCGCTGGGACAGCGACGGGCGCGTGGTCGATGATCGTTAAGACGGCAAATCAGATACGCAATAGGCAACACTCAAATTCCGTCTCTGGGCCCGACTTCTTCGGTTTGGCCCAGAATACTATCAAGCATCTTATCCAAGGGCTACCAGGGGCGGATCAGTTGAGGGACTACGTATGGCAAAATTTCCATGAGGGAGGGTGGGTACATCTCGCTTCTTGTCCTTTTGCTCCTCGTGCTAACCAAAACTATTTTGTGGCGGATCGGCAGACTCGGCAGTAGGCCACTCGGTGGCAGGCATGCATCGGTGGTACCCGCTCTGCCCGATGAGTATGAATCACATTTGAATAACATTCGGGGTGGGAGACGTGATGATGAGGGCGGTGATGGGGAGGAGGATCCCTCACGGCAAGGTACGTCATCCCTGTGCTCTGTGTTCGTAAATCTGGGGAGGGTACTGATCACAACATCGACAAAGATGGGCATGGACACCACGAGGAGTTTAGTGTCCGTCCGGATCTGGGATTCCCCCCTTCGCCATCACACCGTTCACACCACGGTGCCTCACGCTCTCCGGCCGTTCAACGAGACCAGCAGTTCCAGTTCGTGGACTCGCATCCTGCGGTGCAGGCTTCGTATTCTTCTGGGCAAGGGTCAAATGGGCCAGCGTTACCCGCAGGATTCGCGAGCATCATGAATGCATACACGGAACAGGGTTCAAACCAGCCCCAGGCGGAGTTCGTGCACCACACCGGGAATGGGACAATTGGTGGAAGGACGAGGAGCCGGAAGTCGGCCATTTGATGCTGTGTTTCAGTGGACACGAGTCAATCTCACTCTCTTTGTGCTCTTGTCGGACGGTCCTCGTCCTTGTCTCTTGCCTTCTCTTGTCTCTCTTCCCGCTCAGTCTTCGCCCGTATTCATCTCCCACTGCTGTGTACACTTGGTCACACTCACCCATTACCTTGTTTCCCGACGCACCCAACCTCCATCTATGCCCCTCCTGCCACGTCCCACACGCCCAAATAGTTGTTCCTCCCTCTGCCCACGCTCTTTCTACCTCCTTAATCCATGTTATAAAATAGTCCAGCTATTCATTTTGTACAACCGTTTCCTTCCCTCCACAGCCTATCCGTGGCACCTCATTGGGTGCCTCGGAGGAGGCTGACGCGCGTGACCCATTCTTGGGTAGATCTGCCTCTCGAGCGTCGCTACCTTCCATCGGATCGCCTCTGGTCACACTCTCGGGTGTCTCTGGTGGATCGACTCACTGGTGCGGAGGGGGTTGACTGTGAGCCGCCCGTCGAAGTGGGCTGGTTCCGAGGCTAGAGCAAGACGAGTGGTTTTATTCAAGTCTGGGAATTCTCGAATTCTCTGATTTGTTTTCGATGCCTCTGTGGGGACTCCTCCCGATGCGAGGCCAGTGCTGGGACCAGGGGTAGTATGTGAGGCTGACATTCCAAGCACGGTAGCTAGAGGTAGAAATACAACAAATTCTGTGGTCGCTCCACTTTGGCCCGAGAGCCGCAACTCCTCGCAACGCCCGATGCACGTGGCCGAGAATTTCCCATTCACCCTCCCCTCCGCCCAGACAGCAAGGCTGCAGCTCAACGGAGTCGTGGAAGGAGCCTCGTCAGCGCCGACTCCCCTCTTCCTCCCCCTCCCCCCCTCTTCCCTCTTTGCCTTTGATTTCGCATAATCGAGAACCACGCACCAGCCGATATCCTTCCTCACGACCAACTTTTTTTTCTCTTTTCGACAAATTCCGCCCCCATTTTGCCCTTTTTTGAGGGGTTCTCTCGGATTGCTTGAATCGTCTCAGCAGCAAGCACCAGGACCTTCAAGCGTCCGCAAACCGACCGAAAAACAAACAAAGCCTCGTTGATTGACGTTTGGGCCCCTTCTTCCCCGCTCAGCCTCACATTCCTCCTGTCGTTTCCTACCCCGCCGTCTTTTCTTCTCGGCAATTCCTCCCGCCCACTTGACGTAAAGAAGCACACGGTCTCTTTCCAGCCGAACTGGGCCACCGACTCGCCCCTGCGACAGCGAGAACCCGACTGGTGGATTGATCAACTGCTGGCCCTCACACGGTCCCCGGTTGACAACTCCACGCAGTCCACCAGTTCTCAACTTCCGGTCGTCCAACCCTCAACACCAAGACCCGACGCACCCGTCGCCACCACACCGCATACAGCAACCAGCCCTTGATCAAATGAGCACCACCCATCGAGCGTATGGGAACAACAAACGACCGATATCTGCTATCTTCCTTGGTTCGGGCTCCTCTCCCAGCATAAACGCGACAATCAGCAGCTCGTCCAGTATCCCTGATCTACCGGAACCTCCCAGTCCAGGTGCCGCTTCGAATCTCTCGTCGACGAGCTCTGGGTTACCTTCACCGCCTGCGACGAACTCTACCGGAAGCGGGAGTGTTGGAGGAGATTCACGGAGCAATACCGCAGGAGGCGTTAGGAGAAGACCGACGCTCAACCAGTCGGCCTCGAACAGGTCGATGAATAACGCGGATGGAGACGGAAGGAGGGATAGTTTGGATGACCCCCATGACGAGTCGGGGGAGTACGACGATGAGGATCATACCGCGAGATTTGGGGCCGGAAAGAGGAAGTCGACGATTTCGACCGCTTCCGCGTCCTCGAACGATACCGTTTCGACAATAGACAGGGTGAAGAGTTTGGCGAAGAGGAATCAAGAGGTATGTCTCTATGCTGAGCTCCCGTGGCTCGCGTGGCGGCATCTTACCAACAACTACCACAGGCACTCGAAAAACTCAGCGGGAGGCGATTGAGTTCACCTTCGCCAGCGTTTGGTCGATCAGCTCGGTCGCCAATACCACCATCGACATCTTCCACCACATCGACCACATCAACATCTTCAAGGTTGTCTGGCGGGTCACGACCTCGCGTCGTCTCCCAAGCAATAACCTCCCCACCAGAGGTAAAGGAAACCCCACCATCAGGATCCGATACCGAACGCGAGAATTACAACGAGGAAGAGTTCATAGAACGTACAGTCACCCCACCACCTGTTACAAGAGTTCGACAGCGATTACTTTCCGCGCCAGACTCACCCAGCAAACTTCGGAATTCTATTTCTACTGTCCAGCGACCCTCACCACTATCACCGAGAAGCAAGAGGATGTCTCTGGGAATGAACGCTGTCTCGGAGATGGGGGTGAGAGATGCGACGAACGCTGCCCTCGCTGCGGTTGCCGCTTCAAGAACAAGTCCTACCGGGAGACGATCACGGCAACCATTACCACAGGAGTTTAGGCAGGATTCGGTATGCCTTTCACCTTCACCTGGTTTTCCTGCTGACCACCGGTAACCACCCAGACCACGGATCCAATAACACCCTATCGAAACAAATCCGTCAGGGTATCTGATCCTTCCAGCTCTGCCACCGGACCACCACCTGTTTCACCCCGACTCTTCCGCAATTCAATTCGCTCTGCAACCATGAGGGATGTCTCGACCCGCAAAGGGCTACGGAGCACTTCTGAAGATATTTCGGGCCAAGTTATCGACGAAAATGGACCAAGTGGCCATGGGACTACTCAAACACGGCGCGGTGGCAGTTGGGAGAGTCCCGTTTCCCAGAATCGTACCCTGGTTGGCGAAGGCTTGAAGGCGGCTGGCATTGCGACGAGACGCCGGGAGACTACAGACGACGTTTTCCGAGAACCTGAAGAACGGAGTCTCGTGCTCGTGACGACGACGGGACGCTCTTCCGTCCTTGGAAGTCGAGATCGTGAGGTTGATCACGAACCAGAACCTCGGACGCCGGCATCCGCAACAAGAAGGGAGCCGCCGAGGAGTCTATTTTCATCACGGCCACCGTCTTCCATGGGCGGGGCCTATCAATACGAGTCTCCTTCCTCGGATGCGTTGCGAGTGTCCATGTTAAGGGGGAAGAAGTCAACACCATCGATGGATATCAGCCGAGAACTTCCTATCGTTCGCCAACCAAGTCTGGACCGAGGGTACCCTTCCCCATACACCGGAGCATCAAGACAACTTTCCGGCACCCCGGTGTCTGCCACGCGCGATCGAGTGGCTTCCGGTGAACACGGGAAGCTCATGATGGACTCACTCTCGATCTTCGAATCCCACCTGTCAAGACTACCGCCGAACGGGCACACCACGACGAATACGATACCACAACTCTTCACGGCCGCTCAAACAGTCGTACAAGCCACTGAAAAACTCAACATTCTCCTTCGTAATGGAACGAATCGGGCTTTGGAAGAGCAGATCAGCGCCGAGGTCAGTGGAGAGTTGGGCGAAGGGAACTCGGAGCTCTCTGAGTACTGGAGGACGGTCGGTTCGGATTTCAGAGAGTGTTTGAGGGCGAGCGATGATCTCGTGAGGAACATGACCGGGTTCTTGCTTGGTGTAGGAAAGGTGTTGAGGGAGACGAATGCTTCGAATGTTGGGACTCCAAGTCAACACCTGCGGAGTATGAGTTTGGACGATGATGTCACCGCGAGGTTGAATACTGAAGGCGCTCCGACTTCCGGTGGGAGAAGCTCCGAGGGAAGGAGGAGTGTGGCTGGGTCGAGGTATAGCTGGGAAGCGAGGATGGATCGGTCGGGGAGTCAAGATGGCGGCCTCGGATCAAGAGATCGACCTCCTTCCTCCTTTAGGGATAGGAGGGGGGAAGAAACGCCACCTCAGGCAACCACTTCGCAGACCTCTAACCTCTCCTCTGGGTCATCTTCTGTCAGGAGGTTCCTCAGTCCAAGAGAGGCAAGGGACTCGCCTCGGTCCTCAGCTGAGGAGGTTATGGATCCTTCTCCTTCCCCCGCCGCACGCGTGTATGGCCCACAGTCCGGACCTCAGTCAATCAAAGCATTACCGCCTTTGGTTGTACCGAGACCGTTGCCGGGGCTCCCACTACCCCCATCCGATTCAGAGAGCAGCTTGGCGAGGAAGAAGATATCCAACGGGTCCGCGGGCACTGTGAGAGGGATTGGCCAGGCAGCGTTCCAGCCGACTGTGTCAACTTCAACCACTGCCGTGTCACTCTCAAACCTCGGTCGGACGGATTCCGGCGGAGGTGGCCCAGCCGTAACTTTCTCTCGGCCATCCCCGATCTCCCTATTCGCTCTCAACGGCCTCAGGCAGCGAGAGCAGAGGAGTCGAGTGTCCTCCGCTGCGTATAGCAACTACGATTCGGAAAGTGCGGGTACAGGAACCAGTTCCAGTCAGATGGTGAGCAGTCCCGTGTCTGGCGCGGAGTTTGAGCACCGACGTGAGAGGGGTGGACCGTTGGGGAGGAATAGGACCTTTGGGAGAACGGTGAGGGCGTCATTGGACGGAGTGCCGCCGAACGGGGATAATGGAGCGGACCGCCAGCCTGCTCCTACCAGGGGTGCAGGAGGGTCCACGACGAAGGTGAAGAAGACTGAGAGGAGGAGAACGATCACGGAGATATTCTCTGGACACTAGATGCGATGTCCTCTCTTCATCCCCCATTAGAAAAGTATGTCCGTCCGTTGTGCGGCAGTGTTGGAGCTGGTATTGACGTTTTCCGCGTCGTTGTAGAATCGCTTGTCTTGCACTTGTCTCAGTTCCCTCTCTGTCTCTCTCTCCCGCTTTGATTTGTTTTCGAGTTTTGTGTGTTGTCCTTGGGCTTGAAAATCGCGCTACCCTCTATCTCGTCCGACTCCCTGGTCTCCCCTCCTCCCCGTAAATTATTCGCATCCCCCTCCCACCTTCCCCGTTACACGTACTAATACCCTCTCCCTGATACACGCTCCCGTCGCTCTGTTGTTCGCGCATCACACATTTGTCCGTTTCCCCCTTACCGCACCCGCCCTCCTAATCACCTCAAGCGAGCGTTTAGGCCGTGCGTTTAAACTATTCCATTCCTTCCCGTTTTCTTCTTCTGGTTGTCGGTTGTATCTTCTTGGCTCCATTGTTCTCGCGTTCTTCCTGTGTTGAAAATTTACGACACCCCCCTCCCTCTCATATCTCTATCTTTCACTTCTCGTTCTTGTCACACGTTTGTGCAAATACTCTCCCTCTTTGTCTCTCCGCCCACCGCACAGCTTCTTTTTGTGCGCCCCTCCGCCGTTCATTGTCATTTTTTCCCCTTCTTTCCTCTTGTTATATTTCTGGA
>Ga0307516_10008835_pt1 | contig 11318 bp, 19 predicted proteins | sample 19_EM_MG_FD_203310 | JGI IMG/M metagenome (GOLD analysis project Ga0307516, IMG submission 203310) | Populus trichocarpa ectomycorrhiza microbial communities from riparian zone in the Pacific Northwest, United States - 19_EM | ecosystem: Host-associated > Plants > Roots > Unclassified | place...
TAGCCATTCATGTCATCAGTTCCAGTAGAATCTACATATAATAGAGCCAAGATCATATTCAGGCTAGAATGTATTAATATTGGGCCCTCAATGGTCTTATCCATTGAGAATTGAAGTATTTGTGTCAGGTCATAGTTAAGCCTTCTAGGAGACTGTTCCTATGATCATGACCAAGGGTGGTACAGTGGTGCTTAGACCCTCAAGGTAGCCATTCACACCATCAGTTCCAACAGAATAATTAAGTTATAATGACCCAAGATTATATTCATTGCACTGACTAAACCACGGAAAAAGTGCAAATTCATGCACAGCCGCTTGATGGTCGTATCAATGGTCAGTCACTTGTTCTACTTGAGCCCCACTATATGGATGGTCACAAGTATCATCAGAGCTCTGCTGTATGGTAGTCACTGATATCAGTTTGGCTAAGCTAAGTCTCTTGCAAGAGTACTTAGTTTGAGAGTGGATCAAGTGAACAGAGAATAGGTTATTAGCCTAGATCAAAGCTAAAGAAATACAGTTGTACAAAATGGTTTATATACTAATGGGTCTGGCACACAGACCAAGTCAATCAGAGATAGGGTGTCATAGATAATGAGTCAAGATGAGTAATCATGGGAGAAATAGACTATAAGAGGAAAGTCTGCAGTCAGGCTGACTGAGAGCACAGTAAGTATGTCATATAAGATGAGTCGAGAGTGGTCAAATCAGAGTGATGAGTCAAAGAGGAACAGTCATGGTTCGGAGTAAGTAAAATTGTAACAGTTGAAAGAATGAGCAAGATCAGAGTTGAATGCTGCTGGTTTGTCAGCAGCAAGCTGTGGATAGATCTAAACTGCCTCTTGTATAGCTTTCAGTACCTCTTCTTTCTGGCCCAATCCAGACAGGCAGTTTGAGAGATTGTTGAGAAAACGAGCAAGATCAGGGTTGAATACTGCTGGTCTGTCAGCAGCAAGCTGTTGATTGATCTGAACTGCCTCTTGACTAGCATTCAGTGCACCCTCTCTGTTGTCAATGTATCCCAACTATACTGCTATATTATTGAATGCACCTGCAATTGCACTCATTCTTGTTTGACTAGAAGCTCCAGTATTGTTTGATATATATCCCTGTACACTTATTTAGACCTTGAACTATGGATTTCACTTTAGTGGCACTTACATTAATACAAGTCCAGATGTTGCTCAGTGATGTATTAAATCCTAATACTGCAGCAATTTCTATCCAATCCACTATTTTTTGAAATATAAATACTTTCACAGCATCTCTCAACATCCTTGATGACACTCTAGTATCCCTTAAATGATCAATCCAATAAGTGCATGCATATAGAGCCTCTTCTGAAAGACATTGTTTAATCTCAGATGCAAGATCTGGAATGCCTGGTTTTGTTGCCTCAGCACTAAGATAATGAAGATTGGCTATATTGAGTGGAAGTATCCTGTTAATCAAATCAAGACACATGAGTGCAAGTCATGCACTATTTTCCTTTTCATCCAGGTAGAATTTGGCTGTTTCTGACATGTTCAGTGCCCATCCAGTAATAAAATCACCCAATGAATGATGCAGAATCCGCATTGGTTGCTTAGGATCCTGAATTCCAGGTAGAAGAGAGGCCAGAGAGGCCAGAAGAACATGAATTTGCCTTGGAAGAGCATTACCATGTAGGTTCTGTAATACATCTTTAGACATAGGACTCTTTGCAGCAATAACAGCCCCTATAATTTGCTTATAGCCATTTACAAAGACTGGGCATCTCAATTACACTTCCTCAATATCTGAGCATATGTCAGGTCCATTTTTCTCTCAGGGTGAGCTCCAGAAAGTGCAGATTGGATAAGAAGCTCTGTAACTGGTCTAATGGATCTACACAAGTCTCAAGATTGCTGAAGACAACAGAAACCCATTGAAATAGACCTTCTGCTTTCTGGCTCACAGCAGCTAGCAGTTTACCTGTAAGCCAGGTGTCCTCCAGAACAGATGGTTTATGCTTTGCAAGCCAAGATGCACAATATTTGATGTATTCTTCAATGTCAGCAAGATTGTTGACATCTTCAAGATTTATGTCATAGCAATAAACATGGTGTTTAGTGAAAAGCTCTGTCAGCCTTTCATCTGGCCTTGAGGTTGCCACCACACAAAACAATCCAGGCAGGCAATTGAGTTCATCACAAAGAAACCCAAGAAGCTCAAGTAAAGCACCTTCATCCAAGGCATCAAGTACAATTACAAGTGGTTCTTTGGATTGCAGCTTTTTAGAAGGTATCATAACCAAATCTTCAAACTGCCGAGAAAGAGATGCAGTTGAAAGACTGCAATCAGATTCAATTGCTGAAGCCATATACTTAGCAACCTCTGGATCAACCTGAGCTAGATCATATGCAAGAGTGCTGAAAAGCCTGTCTGGCTGATCACATCCTGCCACATCTTTACTGAAAAAGAAGAATGTGAGAAGAATACCAGAACATGCACAATGTTCAGCAACAGTGTGAGCAATAGCACTTTTTCCAGCATCAGCTACAGCAGTCAGCAAGTACAACTCTGCTGTAGGTGCAGTGTCTTGAGTCCAGTTGCAGATATCATCAAGAAGAGCTGCCCTTGTCCCCTTGAGACAACCAGAGTGTGGATTCCACCCAGCCCCTTTAGCATATGGCAACTTGGAGAGGGTCGCATTGAGTGATAGATCAGCAACTATATTTCCAGTCATTTAAACATTAGTCTTGAATGACACCAAGAAGAACATGTGTGTACCATCAGCCCTGAGTCTCTCATTGACTTCATCTAAGAGTTTGGCAATGTCAAGCATGGTGATGATGGAAAAGTCAAGCTGCATCAATGAGTAAGCCTCAATGGTCATCAAACAATACTGCACTGGAAAACATACCTGAAATAGCTTTAAAGCACTGTCCAGCTCCTTCTCCATGTCCTTGATCTGGTCGGGGGTCTTGAGGTACTGGAAGATTCGTCGAGTGCACGATAGGCCACGATAAGCCACGATCTCATCGGCGATGTTCTCCAGCACCCTGCAGATTTTCGACAAGATCAGGCGAAATCGAGCCGAAGAGATAAGAACACCTCCCTTCTCAAATCGGTCAACGTTTTTTCGAGATCCTGCCTTGATGCAGTACTACGTCGGAGTCCCCCAATAAACGATGCTACGATCTTCAGCACGTAGCCCGAGAATTTCTCCCATTCCGCCTTCTGTGCACGAAAGCCCTGATAAGTGAAATCAGCACAACGAGCACTGAAAACTGAGCAGGAAGGCTATACCTTGACGATGTTGGTTATGTGTAAGGCTCCTGAAGCGACGGTCTTGAGTGGAGGGAAGGCATCCGCTGAGGCAGCTGTCAGCGCTAAGAGCTGGTAAGCTGCGTCTCCGGTGATGTTGAGTAAACCACGGGCAGACATAGACGATGGTGAGGATAGAGATGTGGGCGCTTAGAACGCGGCAGCGAGGCGATGAAGCTCGACTGGGAAATTCACTCCCACGTACCACGCTCCCCTGTGGATGAAGCGGGTGTCCGGAGACACCCCGTCCATCGAGATTTTCAAAGTTAGCAACCGTCAGCAGTTCATGCCAAATCCGCTGGCGAAAAGTTCTGTTCCCGTGAGCGAACTGAGACCTCAAATCTCTTAGAAATGGGGAGGTATCAAGTGAGTTTCACTACACCAGACGGGAAACGTTTCCCCTAACTTTCCAGCCTCTTCCAAAATTATACCTACGTCGTCCCTGCGACCGATTGCGCCGAGCCTACCTCTCGGTCGCCGCTACCACTCAGTACAAACCCTCTCACGTGTCCATCATCGACAACGGAGCAGCGTCCCACTTGACATTAAGCTTCAAGTTATACTCCTCTCACCGCCGAGCCCCTTCCTCCCCGTCCAACACTCCCAGCCCCCATCCCAGACGTCCCGCCTTCTTCATCGCCCGGCGCGGTCCCCTCGAATAGGCGTTCACGACGAAAGAGCTCCACCTGATCAACCTCCCGGCGTGTCAAGATGCTCCTCATCCCGCACCCCCTTTCTGTCCCATGAGCAATGACGAGGCAGCAGTCCGTAATTTGTAGCAGCCACAAAACGGCTCTCCAACAGAGGGATGTGATCTCTCGAGTTTTACCGCTCCCTGGTGCATCTCGCGTTTCTTCCACTCCTTCATCATTACTGCCACCACTCTCTTCTTCTGGCCACCCGTGCCATCTAGCCAACTTGACACCCCCATGACGACTCTAGTCCCGACCCACACCTACATCCCCCCAGACCGCCCTCCCCGCATCGCTCGTTGTCACGTCACTTGGGTTCCACGCGTCCTCCACGCCCCCATTCTGGGAGCACTTTACACTGACCCTTCCGTGTGCGTGCTTCATCCCACGCCTGGTAGTGGGTTGGCTAAGAACGACCGACGCGCAGAGGGTGTTTCGGCGGCGACGATGATGAATGCGTATGCGCTTGCGGGTAACGATTGACTACCCGGAGCAGACTAGGTGAGGTTAGGTGAGGCCGGTGAGGGCCTGGTCTAGAGAATGATGCAAGGGTCGTGGTCGTCGTTGACGAGACGTACTAAATGAGAACTCAAGTGACGGAATTGAAGATTTATTCCCAAGACAAGATAGCAGTTTACGTGTGAAAAAGCCGGCTCCCAGTCATGCCAACAGTGATGATGAGGTCCGTTCATTCTACTGGCACTTTTTCCTCGTTACCCAACACGGCAAGATACATGACGGCGCAGGATCTCGTCGACTCTTTCGCTGAAGCAAACAAGAACCACTTCAATAATATCGCACACGAGTACGACGAACTCCCTCATGCAGTCGAGCGATCTCGAAAGTGAGTATATATATCCCAACGTCTTAGCTCTTAGCTCTCTTTCAATAAGGGGTGCTAGGACCGCTGTTGCATTGATCGAGGCATATAATTTCGACGAAGACACGACCACTCTCATGGAATATGCGTGTGGGACAGGTTGGCAGCACACTATTCAATAAACTTACACGTCTCCTTGACTTGCCCCAGGCCTGGTTTCTAGAGAGCTGGCCCCATACACGAAGCGCATCTTCGGAGTAGACATCAGCCAGCGAATGGTAGATCAATTCAACAAGCGAGTCGAATATCAGGGAATCCCGCTCGAAGAGATGCAGGCTGTATGAGCGGAATTGAAAGGTGAACCAGGAGAGCTCAAAGCTGCTCGACGATGAAAGGTTCGATGTGATCGTGGTCAGTTTGTCCTCCGACGCAAACTCTTAGGAATGGGTTCAATGAAGACGACATGCGACGTGCGTTCCAAGGTGCTGGCCTCGATTCATTCTCGTTCCGAGGCGCAATAGCCACCAAACAACACGGACAAGATATCCAGCTCTTTCTCGCAACAGGACTCAAGCCACCTACGAATACCTAGCGTCATCCCTGTACTTTATCAATTCCCAAGTGTATATTATTCCCTGTATGTAAATCATATTAGATTCAACACCCATTCAGTCTTCACTTGAGCGAAAATCCTCCCCAAACTTCCGCCGTGCCACACCCATCTTCGCCTTCACATCCCTAAACGCCTTCCACCTCCCCAACCAGATCACCCTGGCTCGGATCCACACCATCCTCATACTCCACATACTCGGACCCGCCCCAATACCTCCTTAAAAGTACCAACCACCACTTCATGATCGCCACCGCACGCTGCATGATCACATCAGAATACGCCCGCCCATCCACCGTCCGCTCCAAATACGTCGTAAAAAACTCGACACTTCGACGGCCACCGCCGGTACGCATTCACCTAGCCCTCCAACGCTTCATCCGTCTCCATGAAGCGCACCTTCTCCTTCTTCTTGCCCTGCACCCTCAGAATGGGCGGCGCCACATACCGAGCTCGCCAAAGCAAATGTTCAGGGATCCGCTTCTTCTTCCATGGCTTGAGAACCTGGCGCCGCGAAGGAGGCGAAGGAATCGCACCCCGTTCTTTAATGATCCACAGCATAGTAAGCTGCTCATGCTGAACCGGCGGTGGCAGAATCCTAAACACCTCCGGATCAATGTTGAGCTCCTGGAGAGCTGCATCCGATATCTTGGCAGCTCCTGCTAAACCCCTATTCTTCCTCCGTTTGAGCACCCCCGCAGCTTTGAGGAACTTCTCAGGCGAGAAAGAGGGACGGCCTTGTTGAGGACGGAGCAGACGAGCGATTCGTTTGGCGTTGAATGGACGCTTGTTGTCGGGAGCTGGACGAGGCGGTGGTCCTGCACCAGAACGCCGCTGTTAGTCGGCTTCTAGCTCTTCCCTAACGTCGGCAGGAAGGGCCTTGAACACTTCCATGTCCACTTGAGAAAAGGAAGGAAGGTCGATGGCCGGTTTTGGTGGTGATTCGCTCGTTTGCATTTGTGGCAGCTCAGCAGTTTGCGGGGGCTTTATGACAGCGACAGGTCTCCTTGGGTTCCAAGGTGGGGCTGGCGGGCTCCGTTGGGGTCTGGACTCGCCGGAAGGGCAACATCGCCTGGCCCTCAGGGGCAGGCTTCACATCCACAGATGGACTCTCGAGCTTCTGGTTTTGGATCCCAATTCCCCGCAGCTCTCTCGGATCGAAATTGAATGAGCGTAATAAGCGACACGCATGTTCACCAACAACCCTTGGGTCACTTCGCACGGCCGCCGAACCCTATAAGATCCATTTGCTTGTTGTACAAATCACAAGCACCGTGTCCAAGGAACTACATGGATATCAGCTCAATTCGTACCAAGTAATACCGAAGATTTCAAACCTTTGGAGGCTCGACAGGCGCTGTTGGGTCTCGCTTCATGATCTTCAAAGTTATAGATCGACCAAGCATCCCTATTTCATCAAGTCGCTTTGCTACCTCAGCAGCCATTTGGAGTACGAAGGTTTGGGCTTGTTCATTATCCTCGAAATGGATCCCATACTGTCAAAAGCAGAGACAAATTCAGCATAGACCTGTGTTGAAAGGGGATCAATGACTGACGTTAATCTCACACGACACCGACCTCGGAAGTTTATCAGATTCACGTTCCTTGTCATCAGTTCCCCGGATGGCATTGTAGAGCGTCTCGCCCGTGGATTTTCCCAGAGCGCGTCACATAAGACCGATTTACTTTCATCGACCAGTTCCCCGAGTTGCGTGGCACCGAGCTTCTCCTGCATCGCGGACGACCCGAAACTATGGAGATCAGCTATGGAGAGTGGAGCGAGGAACTCTGGGACGTCCTCGGGTACGAGATGATATGATCCTGCGGGCTTTGCACGGCGAGTCGCGAGACGGGCGAGTAATATGTTGTGCGAAATCCCGATACTGACTGGATAAAGAATTGAGTAAAGACCAAAACATTATGTTTTAAAAGATGCCCCTTCACAACCAGTAGTTTGCCGTATCTGTGCCCGAATGGTTGCCGCAAAATCCTTGGCGGGATCAATCAATGAATCATGAGTGCTTTGAGGCCGGAGCTGTGCAACAACACTCGTCACGTCCATCAAAGCTTCGTCGACGGATACTGCTTGAAGGTCGTCTGCATGAGACATGAGGATGGTGTAGAACTTGAGTGAAAGCTGTTTATATCTATACTGACCCTAAGGGGTTACAACACGCATGAGCAGAATGGAACCTACCTTTCAAACTCGTACGGAATTGTGATGAGATCCGGGCACAGATGCCTTGCGCGTTGAAGGCTTTTAGATCGCGAATCAGCAGTCGTCCAAAAAATTGAAAGGATCTCGCACCTCATCCCATTCTTGACACCGAAACTCCTGGCTTCATAGCTGGAACTCGCAATCTCGCTCGTACTTGACGACCCGCCTTGGCCTCCTTGAGAATGGCATTTACAACGACCGGTTTGCCCTTCAAATAGGGGCGAGTCAACAATCCAGCAGAAACGAAAAAAAAAAGTCGAAGTCGCAGTGCATAATACTGCGGTCATCCACCGCCTTCTCCTTTCCTTTCCCCTTCGCTTTCGAAGGCGACTTCATCACGAGCTCTGCTCCTCGCATACTAACACATTCCGCGACTTCTGGTATCTCAGAGGCCACACGCCCGACAAGTTGCATGCCTCCAGGAGTTTCTGTCCTCTCCTGGGCTTCTTGCACGAGGTTCTTCAGCTCGGCCTTCCACGTGGACAAATGGTGTAGCCTGGAATTCTTGTAATATCCTTCCCACAAAGTCTGGTGCGATGGATGTGTGGGCCTTCCTCCATTGGGGATTAGCCATGACACGAGCGGCAATAGGGTATGGATCATGGGTGGCGTATCGAGGAACATCTTTCAGGTCCTTCGGATGGTTGATGGCTGGGAAGCGTGGGACGTTCATTGGCGGAGATGGTGTTACTGGAGGTTGGGGGGAAATAGGTTCGGCCAAGGACTCGGATGCGAATTCCGGGGCGACCTTGGCTTTCGTGGAGTCGAGGGAGGGTTTGAAATCCGTCGAGGCGGATCTGTTGTTTTTGCGAGAGGTGCGTGCTTTATGGCCTCTGGTTCTGCACGAAGATGAAACTCTGCCACGGTAGAGAACCTCAGTCTTGTCACTATCGACCAGCCATTCGGGGGCGAACCACTTTCATATGCTTGAATTCGCGGATTTGGGCAGGAGTAAGTGAGCATGTGATTATCTGTGCTCTGTATTGTGTGTATTCAAGTGGAGAAAGAGGTCTTTAAGGGGAGAACGCTCACACAAGACTCTTCTTATCGAGATAGGGTTGGAATGTTCCGCCATGCTTGATGGTGAGTTTCCGAAGATCTTGTACAGACGGCAAGGTCCAGCCATTGATCTTTTAAATGTTGCATATCAATCCTCATGAAGCTAGAAGGAATGAACTCACGTAGATCGACAAGCCGCCGAAGATCTTGACATCGTTAGTTCCACTCTCTTCAAGATCCTGATTCTTGATCTGCAGCTTTGCGCGTTTTCTGCGCACGTACTGCCCCCGCCCTCCAAAATGAGACGCGCCATATGTATCTTCGTGTTCTTCGACCGGCGAAAGTTTCCCTCTTGCTTCAAATGCCGCCCACCGGCGACGCTTCAAGGAGGGTTGTGACGGGGGAGGGGGTTCCGGTTGGCTTGATTCTTGACTAGACTCATCTGCCGCGTCTCTTGGGGGATTATCACTGGGGAGTACGGCCGTACCCGGTGCGTCCACCGTGAAAACGAGGAATCGTCTTCTTCGTAATAATCGGGTAAATTTTTTTGCAAAAGAACGGGAGCGGCCATCTTCTTTAGATTCCTAGCTCATCTGGCTTACGAGAGGATGGCATTTGAAGCCAACAGACGCGTCAATTGTTGAGTCATGAGAGACGAATACGATTGTTTGCGTCTGTTTGGTCTATCGACCTGCAATCGTTGCTCTCGTCCACCATCTTGACGTCGAAATCATCTTGTATACCACCTGGCACCAGCCCCTGCGATTGCTCGATTTTTGCCGGGGACTCATTGCGACATCGAGCCTCTGTGGAGAACAAATGAACCTTTGTATACTGGGGGCCGAGGGATCCAAAGGTTTCGACTTCTTCAAGTCGTGGAGCAATCTGTCACCGTGGTACAGCGTCGACCGGACTTCCTTTGGTCTCGACAGTTCCCCCGAAGACCCCGAAACATCTCGCGTTACAGGATTGCACTTTTTGCACAGACATGGTGCGCGGTATCTGACTGCGTGGTGTGAGTTCTTTCGGACCTGTCAGATAGTTCAGAGCACTGAAGAGATGCATAGCTTCCTATGGCGGCCTGCCAAATTTGCTGGTCGACCCCACAAAGCGCCTGAGGCGTGGAACGTAACTGGGGACCTTGAATTTTTGAACGAATGGCAAGTGTCTATGCGTGGTATGTTAACTCTAGCTTCCTTTACTTATTGCCTTCCTACAGGACCTACAAGCTCGGGGAAGAATGTATGAAACTCGTCAAACCAATGTTTTCTGCGTACTGACCCCCCTCTAGTGCTAACACTGTTCGGCCGTTAAATAACCGGCTTGTCGTTCATACCCTCGTCAGATGACCTCGGCGTCTCCATGCGTCTGAAATATGGATTCGTCCTCAAGGTACAGTAGTTTCGCCCTTTTCCCTTTGTCTGCAAGTTTACCATTCCTCCCAGAACTTTACGGGATCAAACACCATCCCTATTTTCCGAACTGGATCTCAGTAAGAACGGCTTCCCTTCTCCCTTACTCAAAATACCATCAATCATCTATCTCAGAGACCGCATGCTCAAATCTCCACTCAACTTCGCCATCGGATTCTTCGGCTATCCCTTTGAAGGCCAGTATCAACAAAGCATCACCATCGAAGCTTCGGGGGTGCGACTCTCTTTCCAGTACTCTCAGCATCGTCTCATAACTATTGAACTAGTTCAACAACACTCTTGCCCCATATAAGATGTCAGTGTTACAGACTTCAAATGCCTTCAGGCCCAAATCTCAGGATTCACTTTGACCATTGAGGATGTCTATACAATGCAACAGACGTGTGCTTATGAGGTAGTCCTCGCTACCTTTCCAACATATTGACCCTATGTCCTAATGATTCGCATCTTACAGACAGTTGTACTCGGTTACTCGGGATGTTGCGAGCATTTCACCGAGAATGAATGGGAAGGGTAAGGAAGCCCTGCTAAAGACATGCCTGTTTTAACAACTTATCGTAACCTTTAACAGCACCGATCTTACCTTCTGGCAAGTCTCGTCCAAGGGTGTATTCGCTTTGTGCTAAAATTCTTGCAGGTACAACTCCGCCTTTGGGTCTCCCGTCGCTCGCGTCCAAGGCCCCGGATACATTCAAGAAATGGTTGCGCGACTCACCCACACCCCGATTCCGATTCCGATCCACAACTCGACCACGAATTCCACACTGGATAATAATGCAATCACGTTCCCTCTGGGACAAAGTTTATATGTCGACGCAACACATGAAGTCGTCGTCCTCAACGGCGAGTCCTCCCTTTGCATACCTTATATATCTGGGTTCTGATCGTGATAACATGAACAAATCTAGTCCTCACAGCTCTGAACCTAACTAATCTTGCTGCGACGGGTCCCCTACCCTATGACGGATTCCCGCCAACCGATCTTTCAAGGTATCAGAGCTCGCGCCTTTCGCGGCCAATGTCCAGTTCCAACATAAGCTCATTTCCCTACCTGCCACTTCTTTCGCTCTAAAAACACATGAAATGCAGTTGTCGAGTATACGCCCGTCCCAGGACAGCAGATCCGCATCATCATCAACAACGGCGTCACCTCTCTGATGGGGATCAAGGGATGCCTGCCGCAGAAGCAAGGGATGCCCGCCGCAGAAGTAAGGGATGCCCGCTGCAGAAGCAAGGGATATGCCCCATTGATGCGTTC
>Ga0307516_10008836_pt1 | contig 11318 bp, 8 predicted proteins | sample 19_EM_MG_FD_203310 | JGI IMG/M metagenome (GOLD analysis project Ga0307516, IMG submission 203310) | Populus trichocarpa ectomycorrhiza microbial communities from riparian zone in the Pacific Northwest, United States - 19_EM | ecosystem: Host-associated > Plants > Roots > Unclassified | place...
GGCTGCCCGTCGTCGGTGATCCGGACGGTCAGCCGGTCGGCGCCGTGGTGCAGCGTGATGGTCACGTGCGCCTGGGCGGCGTGCTTGAGGATGTTCGTCAGGCTCTCCTGGATCACCCGGTAGGCGCAGAGGTCGATGCCCGGCGGCAGCCGTCGCGGGGGGCCGGTGACCACCAGCTCGACCGGCACCCCGGCGGCGACGATGCGTTCGGTGAGCTGGTCGAGCTGGTCGAGGCCGGGTGCCGGGGCCGTGGGTCCGGCCGGCGCCGCCTTCGGGGACTCGTCGGACTCGCCGGGCTCGTCGGGGCGCAGCCGCAGGATGAACAGCAAGCGGCGTAGCTCGTCGAGGGCTTCGCTGTTCGTGCCCAGCACGGTGTCCAGCGCCGTACGGGCCGTCGGCGGGTCGGACTCCAGGACATACAGCGCGAGCCCGGCATGGACGGAGATGACCGACATGTGGTGGGCGACGACGTCGTGCAGCTCCCGGGCGACCCGGACCCGTTCGTCGACGATCGCGCGCCGGGCCCGCTGCTCCTGTTCGTACTCCAGGCGCAGGGCGAGCTCGGTGAGCTGCCGGTTGCGGATGGCCAGCTGTTGCGCGCCGTACCCGAAACCGATGACCACGGCCGTCCACACTGTCGCCTGGAGCGCGGCGAGGCCGGGCGTATCACGTCCCGCGTAGACCCATACGGCGGTGGCGAGCGCCCCGCCCGCGGCCGCCACCCGGACCCGGCGCAGCTCGGCGACGGCGTAAAGCGCCAGCAGCAGGCCGGGACTGTTCACCACCGCCGGATAGCCCAGTGCGATGTATTGCAGCCACACCGCGCAGTACACGATCATCACGGCCACCGGCGCCCGGCGCCGGACCACCAGCAGCGCGGTGAGCAGCACCGTCAGCGAGGTGGCGACGGCGTCCACCGGCCGCATGCCGTCGGCGTTCTGGCTGCCCAGAGCCAGGCCGACGGCGCCGGTCGCGAAGGCCAGCACGCAGTCCAGCACCAGCGGATAGCGGTCGAGCAGCCGCCGTCCGTACGCCAGCCGGGTCGTCGTTCGGGCGAACATGCGCGAACCGTAGTCCACACCGGCCCGGATATCGCTCCCCCTCGGGCATTGGCGAATGCCCGTCCACTGTCGCCCAACGATGGCGCTCGGAGCGTCTAGAGAGCAACCGGGTGGCCCAGCGCGGCCGCCTTGACTCAATCACGGGGATCGAGTTCACCCATGGGAATCAAACACGCCCTTCGTAGTCCGGTACCTCCGCATATGTTACGAAGGCCCGGGCTGACCGAGACGGCCTGGCTGCTCCTGGTCGTGGTGATCGGCACCTTGCTCTTCCTCGCCCGGTACGAGGATCCTCGGCGCATCGCCGCCGGGGACAGCTTCTGGTACATGCGCCAGACATTGATCTTCACCGGCGTGGACCCTGAGACGGCTCGGCTCGAGGCGGCCCAGCAGATGTGCCGGGACACGAACCGGTCGATGCGAGCGAGCAAAGCCTCGCCGCGGTGCGAGCGCTACACCAGCACCGGCTTCGCGCCGCGGTACGTCGCCATCTTCGACAGCCGGCCGGGCTACCCGCTGTTCGCCGCTCCCTTCGTCGCGACGCTGGGGCTGTGGACCGGCATGATGGCCGCGACCCTGGTGCTGGCGCTGATCGCGGCCGTGCTGGCGTACCTGGCGGTCTGGCTCGCCAGCGGCCTGCGCCTGGCGGGGGTGTTCGCCGCCGCGATCCTCTTCGTCCTGCCGTCGGGCTTCGCCATGACCCGCATGCTGACCGAGAGCGGCGTCCTCGCCGGATACCTCGCCGTCGTGCTCGGCGCCACGCTGCTGCTGCGCGGCCGCCGGCTCGGCCTGCCGATCGTGCTCGTCGCGCTGACCTGGCTCTTCCTGGTCCGATCGGCCAGCGGGATGGCGATGGCCCTGACACTGCTGGCCGCCGGCGTCCTCGCGTCGTTCGGTCGCGAGCACCGGCGGCCGGGCTTGACGATGGGCGCGGTCGGCGCGCTGGGCGTTATGGCCTGGCAGGCGCTCAGCACGGTGCTGCGCCTGCCCGGCCTGAACGACACGATCCAGGACTACGCGACCGGCCACTTCAAGCTCCACGCCGACGTGGCCGACCCGATCGGCTGGCTGGTCGCGAGGAATCTCGACTTCTGGCCGCAGCGGCTCGCGGCCGAGGTCGCCGTGCCGACCACCATCGCCGCGTTCGGGTTCGCCGTCGCCGTGCTCCTGTCGCGGATGCGGGTCGCCGCCATACCGTGGATCTGCGCCGGGTTGACCGGTGTGCTGATGGTCGTGGCACATCCGATGGACAGCCAGTACGACCGCCTGATGGTGCCGCTGTGGCTTCCGGTGGCCTGCGCCCTCGGCTATGCGGCGGCCCTCGCGTCCCGCCAGGTCGAACGCCTGGACATCAACCGGGCTTGAGGTCATAAAGTCTGCGACATGAGCGTCATCCGCGGGCACCAGAAGGCGTTCTACCAGCTCCTGGGCAACACCCTGCTGGTGTCGGTCATCAACTTCACCGTCTGGTTCGCGATCACCTTCTACGTGTACCTGCAGACCCGGTCGGTCTTCGCCACCGGCGTGGTCGCCGGGATCTTCCTCGTGCTGACGGCCACGACCGGCATCTGGTTCGGCAGCCTGGTCGACCAGCACGCCAAGAAGACGATGATGCAGGTGTCGGCGGCGCTGTCGTTCGTGCTCTACGGCGTGGCCTTCGCGGTCTATCAGGTCGCCCCGCGCGAGTCGTTCGCCGACCCGGCGAGCATCGCCCTGTGGGCCCTCATCGTGCCGCTGATGGTCGGCGTCATCGCCGGCAACATCCGCACGATCGCGCTGTCGACGCTGGTGACCGTGCTGATCGCGGCGGACACCAGGGACCGGGCCAACGGGCTGGTCGGCACCACCTCGGGCGTGTCGTTCCTGGTGACGTCGGTGATCAGCGGATTGCTCGTGGCCCTCGGCGGCATGTTCTGGGTGCTGATCCTGGCGCTGGCGGCGCTCGCCGTCGCGATGGTGCACCTGGCCCTGGTCCCGGTGCCCGAGCGCCCGGACCCGCCGGCCGGCACCGCCGAGGCCGCGGCGGCCGGCGGGGCGACGCCGGCGGTCGCCCCGAAACACACGGTGGACCTGCGGGGCACCATCCGGGTGGTCGGCGAGGTGCCCGGGCTGGCGGCGCTGATCTTCTTCTCCGCGTTCAACAACTTCCTGGGCGGCGCGTTCATGGCGCTCATGGACGCGTACGGGTTGTCGTTGGTCTCGGTCCAGACGTGGGGCCTGCTCTGGGGAGTGGTGAGCACCGGTTTCATCATCGGCGGGCTCCTCATCGCCCGGACCGGCCTGGGCCGGAACCCGGTCCGGCTGCTGCTGCTCGTCAACCTCGCGCTGTGGGCCGTGACCGCGCTGTTCCCGATCCGTTCCTCGATCATCCTGCTCGCCGCGGGCATGTACGCGTACATGCTGCTCGTGCCGTACGCGGAGGCCGCCGAGCAGACGATCCTGCAGCAGGTCGTGCCCTACGAACGGCAGGGCCGGGTCTTCGGCTTCGCGCAGAGCGTCGAGCAGGCCGCCTCGCCGCTGACCGCGTTCCTGATCTCGCCGATCGCCCAGTTCGTGTTCATCCCGTTCATGACCGACGGCGCGGGCGCGCGGGCGATCGGCGGCTGGTTCGGCACCGGGGCCGACCGCGGCCTCGCGCTCGTCTTCGTGCTGACCGGCGTCATCGGCCTGCTCGCCACCGCCCTGGCGCTGGGCAGCAGCCCGTACCGGAGGCTGAGCCACCGCTACCTGGCGGGCCCGGCGCACGCCGCCGAGCCGGCGACGGCGGAGCCGCGGCAGATATAGGCCGCGGTGCGAGTGCCGAATTTCCTATAGTTGACCGATGCCGTCGAGGAGACCGACCCTGGCCGATGTCGCCGCCCAGGCGGGGGTGTCGAAGGCAGCCGTCTCCCGAGTCATCAACGACGCGCCCGGCGTGTCGGCGCGGACCCGTGAGCACGTCCGCCAGGTGATCGCCGCGCTGGGATACCGGCCCGATCCGGTCGCCCGGGCCCTGGCCTCCGGCCACGGCGCCGTCGTCGAGCTCGTCGTCGTCGACGATGCCGCCGTCTTCGGCACCAGCCCGTACTACGGCCGGGTGACCGCCGGGATACTTCAGGAGCTGACCGGAAGCAACGCCCAGTTGCGCGTGCACGTGGTCGACGAAGCGAGCGCACCCGCCCTGCTGGCCAGGATCGCCGACACGGTGAGCGTGGGGGTGCTGCTCGTCAACGTGGCGCCGCGGCTCGCGGCGGAGTTCTACGCCCGGTGTGAGCGGGTGGTGTCGATCGGCCCGTCCGCGCCCGGCATCCCCTTCATCGGCCTGGAGAACGCCGACGGTGCGTACGCGGCGGTCCTGCACCTGCACCAGACCGGCCGCAGCCGGATCGCCGCGCTGCACGGGCAGGAAGGCAACCCGTGCGCCGACGCGCGGCGCGAGGGGCATCGCCGCGCGGTGCGGGACCTGGGACTGCCCGACATCTCGGCGGTGGGCAAATTCCGTCGAGAGGCGGGGTACGAGCTGACCCAGCGTCTCCTGGCCGAGGAGCCGGGGCTGGACGCGATCTTCGCCGGCTGTGACCTGATGGCCGCCGGCGCGATGCAGGCGCTGGCCGACGCGGGCCGCCGGGTGCCGCAGGATGTGGCGGTGGTCGGCTTCGACGACAGCGTGATCGCCGCCTGCGCCACCCCGCCGATGTCCTCGGTCGACCAGCCGGTCGAGCAGATGGCGGCCGCCGCGACCCGGGCGCTGGTGAACAGGCAGCTCGCCCCGCACTGGCGGTGTGTGTTCCCCGCGGTCCTCCAAGTGCGCCAGAGCTCCGCGTGACGGCTCAGGTGCGGTGGTGCTTCTTCACGAAGGTGTAGCCGGGCGCCAGCGGGTCGGCGGGGACCTGCGCGCTCTCCACGGCCCGCTCGTGGAGCGTGAGCTGCTTCTCCGACGGCTGGGCACCGGGCGGCAGCTTGCGGACGAAGCCGTTGACCCAGTGGTCGCGGCGGTCGATGCCCTCAGCGCCGGAATCCGCATCAGGATCCCCCGGATACGGGGCCGGCTCGACGAGCGGCGCGTAGAACAGCATCTCGGCGGACTTCTGGCCGTCGACGGCGGGATAGGAGGGATATCCCGCCGGGTCGACGCTGCCGGACACGCGGGTGAGGTAGCCCTCGCGGATGAGCTGGTCAACGGCGTTGCGCAGCAGGAACGACCCCCGGGCTCCCCGGCCGAGCCCGCACTGCGCGGCCAGCCCCGACTCGGCGAGCACGGCGCTGCCGTCGGAGAAGACGCGGCCGAGCCGGCGCACCGCGTGCATCACCTGCCCCCGGTTCGACTTGGTCACGTTGAACTCGCGGGTGACGACCCTCGGGTCGTACTCGTGGAAGTAGTCGACGCCGTCGACCCGCATCGGCTCCTCCAGGGGCGCGGTGCGCACGACGACCTCGTCCTTGGCCGACTGCCACGAGACGGTGACGAGCACGCCGGGCCGCAGCTCCGCCGGCCAGGTGAGGCCGCCGAACTGCCACTCGACGTCCTGCGACAGGGAGGTCTCGAAGACCTGCCGGGTGGGCGCGATGCCGTGGTCGCGATGCTCCAGCACGAGGGCGATGCGCTCCCGGTGGCGCAGGACCTCGACGCACTCTTCCGGCACGGCGCAGACGCCGCCGTCGAGATCTGCCTGCCACAGAGCGAATCGACGGGTCACCTTCGTCATGATCCACCTCCGTGTTCCCCAGCGCGAACCGACCATACGCCCGGACTCACGCGCGACTGAGCCCGTCCAACCGCGGTCCGTCAGCTGTCGGGCGTCAGCCGGAAGATCCGGATCTCGCGGTTCTCGGCGCGCTCGGCGTACGCCGCGTAGCCCGGCCAGATCCGCTGCACCACGTCCCAGAGGCGGTCCCGCTCGGCGCCGGTGGTCAGCGTCGCGCGTACCCCGAACTCGCGTTCGCCGAGGGTGACCCGGGCGTTCGGCTGCGCGAGCAGGTTCGCCGACCAGGCGGGGTGGTTCGGCTGGCCCCAGTTCGAGCCGACCACGACGTAGCCGTCCCCGTCGGCGGCGTACAGCAGCGGTTGGCTGCGGGGCAGGCCCGACTTCCGGCCGGTCGTGGTGATCAGCAGCGACGGCAGCGCGTGCCGGCCGACCACCGACCAGCGTCCGCCGGTGAGCCGGTACAGCCGGCGGTCCAGCGGGGTCAGCAACCGGCCGAGGGTGGCGAACCAGCGCTGGTTGCCGAGGCGCCGCAGGAGGGCGGTGTATTGCGACATCCGATCAGTATCACTATCGCGGCGCCGGCCGGGTCCGCAGGTTGGCCTCGACCCGGTTACGACCGCCGCGCTTGGCGGCGTAGAGGGCGGCGTCGGCGGTCGCCAGCGCCTGCGGCTGGGTGACCGCCCGATCGGCGACCGTCATGCCCACGCTGACCGTCACCGGCGTGTCACCGGTCAGCGGCGACCAGTCGTGCGCCGCCACCGCGCGCCGCAACTCCTCGACCCGCCGTACGGCCTGCGCCGCGCCCACCCCGGTCAGCACGACCAGGAACTCCTCCCCGCCGAGCCGGGCGGCGAAGCCCGGCGCCGCGGCCGCGCGCAGCAGGCCGGCGACCTGCACCAGCACCTGGTCGCCGACGTCGTGTGACCAGGTGTCGTTGACCAGCTTGAAGTGATCCAGATCGACCATCGCCACGGTCACCGGCGCACCGGCGGCCCCGGCGAGCAGCGCGGGCAGGTGCTCGTCGACGAACCGGCGGTTGCCCAGGCCGGTCAGCGGGTCGAGCAGCGCCTGCTCCCGGAAGCGGTCCGCGTCGCGGCGCGCCTCGGCGGTCTCGAACATCGCGTGCCGGGTGCGCGCCTGCGCCTCCCGCTGCTCGGAGACCAGTGCCTGGGACGCCTCGTGGAACCGCTTGTAGGTGGTGAAGGCGAGGTCGAACTGGCCTCGGGCGGCGTGCAGCTCGGCCTGCTCCTGGAGCACCCGTACGCCGATGCCGGCCAGCTCGCGTTCCCGGCACAGCAGCGCGCACTCGTCGAGGCGTCGCTGGGCGTCGGCGACGTCGCCGCGATGCCGGTGTGCCACCGTCAGCGTCAGCAGGTATTCCGCGAGCGCGTCGGCGTCGTCCATGCCGGAGAAGGCGTGGTCCTGCACGTTCGTCTCGGCGGTGAGGACGGCGTCCGTGTGCCGGCCCAGGGCGATCTGGATGCGGGCCAGCGTGTCCACGGCGTCCGGGGTGAGCCGCTGCCCGGCCCGGTCGCTCGCCGACCGCAGCCGCCGCATGGTGGCCCAGGCCTGCTCGGCGTGCCCGGCGACGTAGTCGGCGTAGGCGAAGTTGTTGAGCACCACGAGCAGCATCTCGGTGTCGCCGGCGGCCAGGGCGATCCGTTCGGCCTGCCGGTAGCGCTCGCGGAACGCCTGCACGGAACCGTCCATGGCCAGGTCGTCCGCGAGCTTCAGGAGCAGCACGGCACGCATCCGCGGCGGGCTGTCGTCGTCGAGGAAGCCCACCGCGAGGACGGCGTGCTCCAGCCCGGTGGCCGTGTCGCCGAGGTTGTCGTAGATCGCCGACAGCTGCTGGTGGCTGCGGGCCAGCAGCGTACGGTGACCGCGCTCGGCGGCCCAGCTGTTGACGGCCCAGCACATCCGCGCCGACAACGCGAGGTCACCGCCGCGCCGGTGCATGTTGGCCTGGATCAGGCGGGCGCGTTCCTGTGCGGCCTCGTCGCCCTGCGCGGCGGCAGCGAGCTCGAGCTGCTGCGCCCGGGCCAGGATGTGCCCGATGTCCGCGCCGAAGCGGTCCTCCAGCGATTCCAGCTCGGTGGCCAGCTCAGCTGGACTGCTCATGTCAGCCATTATCGGCAACGGGAAACCGAGATCCGAGCGATCCGGCCGAAGTCACGGGCCCGGCGGCACCGGCCGGGTGCCGGCCACGGGCGGTCGACATTTCTCGGCCCGCACAGCCGCGCGGGTTACGCTGCCTCACGACGCCTTGTTGGAGGTGCTGTGAGCGGGGATGAGCCGGGCGCCGACCTGCCGGCGGACCTGCTCGCCCTGCTCGACGCCGACCCGCACGGCTGCGCGCTCGCCCGTTCGGTGCGCGCCCCCGACGGCAGCATCACCGACTTCCGGCTGGTCTATCTCAACGAGGCCGGCGGCGGGTTCCTGGGCCGGCCCCGCGAAGAGCTGATCGGTCACCGCTATCGGGAGCTGTGGCCGGAGACGGTCACCAACGGCACGCTGCCCTTCTACTGCCAGGTGGTGGAGGAGCGGGCGCCGGCGGTTCGTACGGTGTATTACGACAGGGCGAGCATTTCCGGGCATTTCGAATTCCGGGTCGTGCCGTTCGGCGACGGGTTCGTCGCCCGGTTCGTCGACCTCGCGAAGCTGACCATGGGATCGCAGACCGAGGGCGGCGCCCGGCTGTACGAGGCGCTCGACGCGGCGTTCGACGGGTTCAGCCTGCTGCGTGCGGTCCGCGACGACGCCGGCGCGATCACGGACTTCACCCGCGAGTACGTCAACCAGATCGGCGCGAAGCTGGCCGGCCGGACAGTCGAGGATCTCGTCGGGCGACGGGTCAGCGAGGCCACCTCGGGCACGGTCGAGTTGGGCCTGCTCGAGCACTACCGGGAGGTCGCCGACGGCGGAGAGGTCTGGCAGCGGCAGATCACCTCGGGCAGCACCGGCCAGGCCTGGGAGGTCAAGGTCGTCCGGGTGGACCTGGAGGTCGTCGCGGTCTCCTATCGCGACATCACCGAGCAGGCCGCCCAGCAGCGGCAGCTCACCCGCAGCGCCGAACAGCTGCGCGCCGCCGCCGACCGCACCGCGAGACTGCAGGCCGTCACCGCGGCGCTGGTGGCCGCCAGCACTCCCGACGAGGTGTTCGCCGCGATGGGCACCGTCGTCCGGCGCTCGGCGGGCGGGCACGGCATCGCGGTGCTCCTGGTCGAGCACGACCACCTGGTCCTTCGTCATCACGCCGGCTACGAGGACCACGTGGTGGAGCAACTCCGCGAGATCGCACTGTCACACCCGTACCCGGCGGCCCGGGTGACCGCCACCGGCCAGGCGCGTTTCGTCAGCTCGCCCGAGGAGTTCGCCGGCGCCCAGCCCGACCCGCGGACCGCGATCTCCGGCGGCGGCCGGGCCGCGTGGGCCTTCCTGCCGCTGACCACCGGTGGACACGTCCTCGGCGCCCTCGTCATCGGCTACCGGCGGCCGCGCGAGTTCGACGCCGACGAGCAGGCCCTCCTCACGACCTTCAGCCGGCTGGGTGCGCAGGCCCTGCACCGGGCGCTGCTGTTCGAGGCGCAGCGGTCGATCGCGGCGGACCTGCAACGGGCCCTGCTCCCCGCCGACCTGCCACAGGTCAGCGGGGCGCGGCACGCGGTGCGGTATCTGCCCTGGACGCACGGCGCCGACGTGGGCGGCGACTGGTACGACGTCATCCCGCTCGGACCCGGCACAGCCGCGATCGTCATCGGTGACGTCGCCGGTCACAGCACCGCGGCGGCCGCCACGATGGGACAACTGCGCAACGCCCTGCGCGCGTACGCCACGGACGGGCACAGCCCGGCCGGAGTGTTGCAGCGGGCCAGTCAGCTGCTGCTGCGGCTGCCGCCCGATGCCATGGCGACCTGCTGCTACCTGGAGTTGCACCTGGCCGAGGGCACCGCGACCGGCGTCCTCGCCGGCCATCCCCCGCCGATCCTGCGCGCCGGCGGCCGGGCCAGGCGCATGTCGCTGCGCCCCGGACCACCGCTGGGCGTCCGCAACGCCCAGTATCTGGAGTCGACCTTCCTGCTGCCCGCCGACAGCACTCTGGTGCTCTACACCGACGGCCTGGTCGAGGACCGCCTGTACCCCATCGACCGCGGCCTGGACGATCTCTGCGCCGCGGTCGCCTCGGCGCCGACAACCGATCCGCGGCTGCTGGTGGAGCACATCCTGCGGGCCGGCGTCGGGCCCGACCCACGCGGCGACGATGTGGCCATCCTCGCGCTCACCGTCGACGCCGCGCCCGCCGCCGGGTCTCCCACCGCCCGGCGGCGCTTCCGCAGCGACGCCGCCAGCGCCCCCGCCGCCCGCCGCTTCGCCGGCGACATCCTCGACGCCTGGGGCCAGCAACCGCTGCGCGACCTCACCTGCCTGCTCCTGGACGAGCTCATCACCAACGCGATCGAGCACACCCTCGGCGACGTGGAGGTCCAGATCACCCTCGGGCCGAGGCTGCGGGTCGACGTCCGCGACGGCAGCAACCGGCGCCCCGAGCCGCACGCCGTCGACAGCGACAGCGAAACGGGCCGCGGCCTGCGCATCGTTGACCGGCTCGCGCACGCCTGGGGCTGCACGGCGCTGCCCACCGCGGGCAAGACCGTCTGGTTCGAGCTGAAGCCGGTCGCGGCCGAGTGACGGAACCATCGCGGGTCAGCGAGCGACTATCCCGGTGAGCAGGACCTGGTCCTCGACGATACGGAGCACAAACGCATGGGAGCCGACGCCCGCCAGCCGGCGCCACGAGCCGCCGGCTCCCGGTACTGCCGGGGCGTGCGGCGCCGCACCGCGGGGCCGGGCACCCGGCTGACAGCCCGCCACGTCGACGGTCGAATCGTCGTGCTGCCCCGGTTCGCACCCCGACCCGTGGCACGGAGGGTGTCGCGCGCCGGCCCGGCGACGGTCGTGGTCGCGGTGGCGGCGCTGATCGTCTGCGTGACGCTCCTGCTCGCCGGTGTCGACGTCGCACCGCCGCGGGCCGAGGGCCCATGCCCGGCGCGGACCTCGGTCACCGCGGTCGCGGGCGGACACAGCCTGCAGGTCCGCCGCGAACAGACCGACGACTTCACCGCCCTCGTGCATCTGTGCGCCAGCCCGTCCCTGGGGCCGGTCCGGAGCTGGTCGATCGGCGTGGACGCACCCGCGCGAGCGGCCGGGCCGGCGGTCGAGACGGTGGCTGTCCAGCGGCTCGGTGACCGGCTCGCGCTGGCCATAGCCCCGATGGCGGCCGACCGGCGCGCCACCCTGACGGTCACGGCCGTGCCCCTTACCGGACCGCCGATCATGTTCCTCGTCGATCTGGCCGTCGGCTGAGGCGCGGCGTTCACGTCCGGGCCGCGAGGCACGTGAACCATTCCGGCAGCGGACCCGTACCTGGTCACAGACGTCCTACGAGAGGAACCCCGGGCCATGCCGGAGCACGATCTGACCGCGCTCGCGTACGCCGCCGCGCGCGGCGACCGGGATGCCCTGACGAGCCTGATCCGCGCCACCCAGCGTGATCTCCTGCGGTTCCTCGGGC
>Ga0307516_10008837_pt1 | contig 11315 bp, 13 predicted proteins | sample 19_EM_MG_FD_203310 | JGI IMG/M metagenome (GOLD analysis project Ga0307516, IMG submission 203310) | Populus trichocarpa ectomycorrhiza microbial communities from riparian zone in the Pacific Northwest, United States - 19_EM | ecosystem: Host-associated > Plants > Roots > Unclassified | place...
CATCCATCAGTCCGAATCGTCGTATGATTGTGTTGATGTAACCTCGTTGACAGATACTGAATCCTCCATCTTTGGTCCTCTCGATCTCGATTCCTAGGAACCGCTTTGCCGCACCCAAGTCGCACATTTTGTACTTGTTTTGCAGCAGCTGCTTGATCCGTTGTCCCTGTCCTTCTGCACCATTGTGCGCAATTAGCAGATCGTCCACGTATAGTACTAGAAGAACTCCCTGTTGGAGGTACAGGTTTGGATCTTCCACCGATTGTCGGAATCTTATGGATTGCAAATATCAATCAATATCCTCGTACCAAAGTCTGGGCGCCTGTTTCAGCCCGTAGAGAGCCTTCCGGAGTATCAATGCACTTCCACTTGGCACGCTTCCGCTCGACGCAAGCCAATCGATTCCAAGTGGCATTTCCATATAGATGTTGTCTCGGTCAATCCTTGGATTTAGGAAGGCCGTTACTACGTCCATGTGATCAACATCCCAGCCATACTGAGTGGCCAGTGCCAGTATCAATCGGAACGTGGCCATTTTGGATACCGGTGCATAAGTTTCGTCGTAGTCGAAACCTTCCTTTTGTTCGTAGCACTTGATGACTAGTCGTGCTTTGTAACGAGTGGATCCGTCCGGATTAATCTTCCTCTTGTAGATCCACTCGCATCCAATAGGCTCTTCTACTGTCATGTCAGTCATTGGTGTATGGACGGTAGTACCTTTTTCCATGATATCGAATGTGTGATTCTCCACCAATGCCTGCCATTCCTGGTGCATGGCTTCCTTCCATTGTCTTGCTTGCGGACTTCGTTATGCAGCTTTGTAGGTGAGCGGTTCGACCTCGTTCTCGCACTCGATAGTTCGGCTTCGTCTTCCGAAGCTTCGGCAATCCCAAGTAGCAGAAAGGCGGACGCAAGGTGTTCCGAAGACGTGAAATCACCCCCTTCTTCGTGAGCCTTGCTCATAATCGCTTTATTGGTTTCAAGGCGTGCCTTGCTGCGTGTTCGTGCAGAGACATATTCATTCTTGTCTGTCATTTCAATCAGTCTTGTTCTCAATCATACGGAATCCACGTCACCAGTTCTCGCTTTTCCGCAAGATATTCTCGACTTCTGCCCAGCATTCGCTGAATTCAGCAGGTAATGCCCAGCATATTCGCTGAATTCAGCATACAAGTCACCAGAAGTTATCGCTTTCGCAAGATGTTCTCGACTTCTTCTGCCCAGCATTCGCTGATTTCAGCAGGCATCTGCCCAGCATGTTCGCTGAATTCGGCACACTGCCCAGCATTCGCTGAATTCAGCAGTCATCTGCCCAGCTTTCGCTGAATTCAGCAGGTATCGCCCAGCTTATTCGCTGAATTCGGCACACTGCCCAGCATTCGCTGAATTCAGCTGTCATCTGCCCAGCTTTCGCTGAATTCAGCAGGCATCGTCCAGCTTATTCGCTGAATTCGGCACACTGCCCAGCATTCGCTGAATTCAGCAGGCATCGCCCAGCTTATTCGCTGAATTCGGCACACTGCCCAGCATTCGCTGAATTCAGCAGTCATCTGCCCAGCTTTCGCTGAATTCAGCAGGCATCTGCACAGCATTCGCTGAATTCGGCAGGTATGAGACCTCGCCCAGCCGCTCAAAGAGCGAATTCACTGTAAGACGAAAGAAAATCGGATTTTTTTTTTTTTTGCAACTTACTGATGTTCTCTAGACCATAGGAATCATTCGTTTCATTCACGTGATTCGCTATCTCGTGTTGTGCTTCGTCGATAGTGTCTGGAAACTCAATGGCTTCCGTCTGCTCTTCTGTGTGTGCATTTTCTTCTTTGTCAAACACCACACTTGAGCATTCCACTGCTCGCCCGGTTCTTCCTGATTTGAAGTCCCATATTCTCGAAGATTGTTGCCGTAATTATGAGACGCACCAGAATCAATAACCCAGGTCCTGTTTGTCATTGCCGATCGATATGATGCCACCATTACCTCCGAGCTGAGGGAGGTGGAGCCTGCAAGCCATTGCTGGCTACCGGTGGTGTTGTGTGAATGTCCGTTCCCGCCTTGGTCACGTCCGTTTCTTTCGCGTCCGTCGCCTCTGTTTCCTTCGCGACCGTCGCGTCCGTTTCCTTCACGTCCGTCGCGTCCGTTTCCTTCGCGTCTGTTTCCATCGCGTCCGTCGCGTCCGTATCCTCTGCTATCTTGTAAGGCCTGTCCCTCTCTTTTGGCTGGGCAGTCATTCTTCATATGGCCTTCTTCTCCGCAATAGTAGCAGTCATTCTGATCTCGGGCTCGTTTGTTCTTCTTCTTGCTCCAGCAGTTGGCGGTAGTGTGGGATCCTGTTTTACACAATTCACACCATCGCTTCGGGGAACGCTCATTTCCCTGATAACGTCCCTGGTAGCCTCTTCGTCTTCCTCGTCCTCCTCCTCCTCCTTGTTGAGTAAAGAGAGCCTCAGAAACCGCATCAGGTTTGGTTGTCATCGATCGATTCGTCTCGCATTCGTTGAGTGCATCCATAACCTCTTGCACTGTGACTCTTGCACGAGATTGAAGGATCTCGATCGTGACTGCATAGGCCGGAGGGAGTGTCGTATAGATATGATTCTTGAGGACCATGTCGGAGACTTTGATGTATACTTTGACAGCATTGGTACAGGAACCGTAGATGATGGCCAAGGCATGCAATTTCCATTGCTTGTAGTCCTTATACGCCTTCCGTGCCAGGACAGTGTTTCTGGTGAAGTCGTTGCGTCTTCCCGGATCTTCCGGTTCTTCTTCCCTCTCCATCACGATGTCCCAAGCCATTATTCCTTGTAGGACCTTCATACAGTCTTCCTTCCAGACTGCGTAGTTGGTACGATCGAGAAGGCAGATGTTGCCCAGCGGGTGCTTGAATGATTCTTCACTCATGATGAGGATCGTATCGATGTGGATCTGCTTTGATGAGATGGTTAGCGCTCGATTTCGAGGAGAAAATTTCTGAGTGAGACGTAGAGAAAAGGGCCTCGGAATCGCCGGCCCCCGCGTTTACCACTGGCTCCCGAGGAGCTATTTTTCGCGCGAGAGTATGACGATTGAGAAGGTGACGTGAGGTTTGTAGGTATTCGGAGCGGTTACGGCTCCGGGCTCATAACCTGTTAAAGATTGCCCGATCACCGTTTTCTTTTGAGAGTCTTCACAAGTACAGAGAGAGAGAGAGAGAGAGAAAAAGATAGAGACAGAACGAGATGATTTGATTGTTGACGGGTGATGAAATCACTCGAGGTAGATGTAACGAGTATCTTATTCACAGCTGTCTAGAAGTATGTAAGAGTGTAGAAGAAAGAGTGCAAAAGACGCTGCTATGGAAGAATGCCAAGCCGTCATTACCAGGATCCCATTGCCATTGCCGTTGCCATGGCGTTGCTCCCCACAGCGTTGCTGCCGCCGCCGTTGCTGCGGTGTCGCTTCCGTCGGCGCGCCACACCGGAGCGGCGAGAAGCAATTCAAATACCGTACCCGGCGATGCGAAGTTCTCCACCAATTGAACCTAAACGCTCCCATGCTAAGCCTTACGCCGTTGTGGGCCTACCTTTCGTGCGTTGTGGCATTCAAGGCTAGTCCGGGGAACGTCGAGGCCTGTGTCGTGGCATTAGTCAGGTTTTTTTTGGCTTGGTTACGGGATTCCCTTGCTTCGGGCATCCACATTTCGGGATGTACTGTATTCACTGACCAACTTATCAACTAGCCTGCTTTGTTATGAGGCTGTCATTGGCGTCCTGCCTTGGGTGGTGCTATTGCACCGCAAGGGTGATAAAACTAGCAGATCGCTTACAACATTTGGGACATCCATTCATTTATTGTGTCGTAGATTACCGCCGCAAACCTGGAGTCTGAAAAGATGCAAAACTATTAGAGCAAATAATCGTCGCTTCCCTGGCCGCATTACCAAGTGAAACGCTCAAAGCCAAAAGAGAACTAGACGCAGACATCACTTATCCTCACCGCTCGCAGTACCAACAACCATATCCCAAGCCAGAAAGCAATGAGGAATCAATGGGAGAGGTGAATCTATAACCCGGCCCGGCCCCGCCCCTGCCCCCGAAGCCACCTAATCGATTGCAACTTCCCACGGAACGCCGGTCTTCTTCGCCACTTGGGCTAGTACCCTCGTCGCCGGAACCACTATAGTGAGCCCCTCTCCGATTATTGGTTTAAATTCCGATACCACCATGCCACCGAAAACCACGTCCTGACCGTCGTCGGTAACTTTGAATACGCCACTGCCACTATCACCCCTGATCGCAAATGGATAACGGTCTAAGCTCGCCATCATCAAAACCTTGGCTTTGATGAACTTGACGGGGTGAATGTCAGCTGACTCAGTAGCCCCGATGACTGATCCTCGGATGAAAAGCTCCACTTCTGTCAAAACCAGTCTAGCTGATGTCCAGCGTGTACTGGCGCCGTCTTTAAACCAAATATCATCAACTCCCAGAGAGGGATCTGTCGCTGCCACAATACTTCCTCGGAACGCGGCCGAACTGGGCTGAACCCCATCCGCTTCCCTCAACAGCTGGAAGTCCTCCATCCTCCACCATATCCCGTTTGCACCCACGAATCCGTTGTGCAGCTCGATGAGAGCCCAGTCCTCGCGATACCCCAGGTCGTCCGCTCCCAGCCTTCCGCAATGCACAGTTCCACAAATCCTCTTCGCAGCAACGAGCCAGGGAAGGAGCTTATCCGGGAGGTTGGTCTTCTTATTTTCCAGCAGCGCCTTCATTTTGATGATGCAATCTAACCGGCCAGGGGATGTAATGCAGCCCCCTTTCGAGAATATGTCTGGCGATAGCGGATCAACAAGATGCTCGAGGTCGCAAAGTAGTGGTGATACCACGTGAGCACATGTAAGTACCCGCTTGCCGTAGGAGGACTTGAGATAAAGCCCCACTGTTCCCCGGCTCTTGTCCTCCAGGATTCCGATGCTGCTTCCAACCTTCAGGGGCACCTTTTCTGCTGTGGCTCTCCAAGCGGTAAAAGGCATTAATCCCCACTCATGTTTTATCTCGACTTTTAGGGTACCGCTGCTAGCAATGAGTGCCTCCGCTGTTCCCTTCGCATTTGCTGCTGTGGACGCCAGTTCCGAAGGGTTGGGGCCTGAGAGGTTCCGGAACTGTCCTTTGATAATAACCATTGGCATACCCACCAGTTTGATACCCTCGGTTGATTCCAACTCAGAGGTGAGGATCACGAGGGCAACCACCGATATTATCTCCGAGAATCCCATGCATACTGTGGCTAGGCCAACCTGCAGTTGATTGGCGAACTGTACATCTGGCACCGCCACTGGCAAACGAAGTGGGAAGATCTTAGGAAAGAAGGCCGACTTCATGTGACGCTTTTTTTCAAAGTCGTAATAATCCCATTCCTGAACGACAGGTGGCGGAACCTTACCTTCGGCGATGCTATGATACAGTCAGAACGAGCAGATGCACAAGAGGAGGGGCTGCTTACAGATGGGTGCGACATGCGACAAGGTATAGCGCTCTGTACGTATCGTAGCCCTCGGATCCAACACCATACGCATGCAAAGCCCACACCAGAGTTTCTAGTATTGAATTCTCAAACATGGACATCTTTGTTTTCGCTAGCAAGTCGGATGTCAGTTGAGCAGACGCTTCTTGCAGGGCGTCGTCGGCACCAGGCTTGCGGTTGCGCACGTCCGCTAAAAGCGATGAGAAGAAGGCCCCTAGGTCACCTTGGTGTACCACAAGCTTCTCCTGCGTACTGTTGTACACGGCTACCTTTCCCTGCTCCTTCGCTTTCCCTTTGTCTTCCTCCACCTCCTTGTCGGTCATGTTGCTGGAGGATTCTCTGTCGCTTGCGTGTGTACTGAAACGCACACGAGAACCTTGGGCGGTGGTTACGAGACCGCTCGGAAGGGGCATTTGGAGAAGCGTGCGGTACGGCTAGACGGTGGCAGTTGTCGTCTTGGTGGTTATTACGGCGGAGGTACTGGTGTGGGCACAAGGTGGTCCGGTGCTGGTGGGTGCTGAAGGGACTATTCGAGGTCCGGAGGAGAAATCATACACACAGGGAAGATGGTGGTGATAAATAACTGAGGGTGGGATCGTGATCCTGCAATATATAGATACATGTAGGATGTACAGGATGAAGAGCACACTACATACAATGACTAGCTCGAGAGCCATCGAGGCTGACTACCCGCCTGTATTACCGCTAATCGTCCGCATCCTTTATACCACAAATTAGGCGGCACCCCAAAGATTTAGCGCCTAATCCCGAAGTGCATTCGAGGGCTACGATAAGGAAAGGGCGCTATACCAGGTCGCATGTTGCACGCATCTATGTGACGCCCGTTCTCTTGTTCGTCTGATGTTTCTGGCTGTATCAGCCTCGCCGAAGGAAAGGTCTCAACCTGGTTGCCCTCTCAATAGAATCAGGACTCCGGGCAGCGACAGCCCATCTGGATGACAGGAAGCGGCGGTTTGGGCTACGGCTTCTGAGCCTGCCACAGGGAGACCAGGCACGGGAGATCGATGGTGCCCCAACAGAGGTTGAACGGAGGCTCACAATCGCTCTCGCCAAAGCCGAAAGGACGGAGAACACAATTCTACTTGAGGAGCCGGAAACCCTCGACGCAGAGCTGCGAAAAAAGGAGGAGGCAGAGGCAAAGGCGGAGACAGAAAAGGATAGAGCGGGAGTCACTCTGTTCACCGATGGGCCACGACTTGACAGCGGGGCAGCAGGGTGCTCGGTGGTGTGGAAGAGGGGCCAGACCTGGGTGGGCATCTATGGGCTGCAATCAGTAGGCCTAGGACCCCGATTGCGCCGCTTTCCCGAGGGCACTGTAATCGGCGTCGAGAAGGCGGGACATTCTGGAGAGGGTTACGATCTTCAGCGACGCTCAAGCCGCCATCAGACGGATGGCTTCGGACGAACAGCGCCCTGGCCATCAGTATGATGTCCATGCTCGAAAGCACTTGCGGCACAGCCAAGCACCAGGCCTGCTGTCATCATCGAAATCCGGTGGTGGCGGGCCCACAAGCGAATCGCCGGCAATGAAAAGTCCCCTGAATGGGCAAAGATTGCGGCAGAGCAGCCAAACACCCACGGGGTGGAATGGTTGAGCTACACAGACCGGGTCGAGGTGCGAGCCATGCACTTCCCAAGGTCCATTGCAAACCTCAACCAGGTGATCTCCGCGAAGAAGTGAGCGGAGGCGCGCCAACAGGGGCCGGAACTCCACGATGAAATACCGAACTACACTCAAGAGCACGTCTTCAAGATGTGTTCGGAGTCGAAGGCCGAGCAGAAGGTCGTGTGGGCGGAGGTGAAGATGGAGACCGGAAGTCGGAAGGAGCGGTAGAAGATCGGGGACCTCCTGGCAAATGAGAGGTGCAGCCGGGCAGTACTAGACTTCCTCTTCTCTACGGATGTGGGAAGGCGGGTGCCAGCCGATGAGGAGGACGCCGTGAGCACGGGGTCGTAGCTGGAGTAGCGGGAGTGGCTGGAGGAGCAGGAAGCAGTGGCAGAGTATCCGGACGGGAAGTAACCACCATTATTTCTTCCCACCCCTGGCTTCATTGCGCCTGCAGGAGAGGGTTAGCAATTTCATTTGTCGTTTCTTTTGTAATTTCCTTGGTATGCTACATTTCATCTTGGGACAGGTCTGGGCGGAGTGCTAAGGTGTGCTTGGAATGCGCCGCCACTGCGCAGACCACTAACAGGAAAAGGACTGCACATAATATCGCCATGACCTCGATAGGTCACATGCGAGTAATGAGTAATCGAGAAAAAAAATGCTGCCATTCCTCTCGCCACTTCACGAACCGCAAGGTTACCCCATCTCGCCTCTGCACCTCTAGACTCCATAGGCGCTTCATCGCTGAGCGCGCCCCTGAATGTCCTGAAGCAGTTTCTCCATCATCTTCTTCTCCGTTCCAGTCCCGATGATCGATTCACCCGCCGACCACGACTTTAGACACTTGGCTGCTTCGATCACATCATCGCCAATTCCCACCGCGGGATCTCTGATGGTATGTTCGCGACTTATGAGGTGTTAGCATGCCGCAAGATTTGCACCCATCCATAGAAAACAAGGGCTGGCGCAGTGGAGCAAACTGGGGCCACCGGGAGAGTAGTACGTACCCGTCAAAAACATGCTCCGCTTCCGCACACATTGCTGGTATGGAACTCAGCTCAAGGCCCATGTGTGCCAGAGCTCCTCCGTAAGGCAGTTCGCCTGCAGCAACAGGCAGCCAGTATCCAATGGACCCAGTAGCATCATCCATCTCAGTGTAGCTGTCTTGCTGGAATCGCTCTCAGATCTCCTACATCTCGGGTTAGGCGAGCCCGCTTTCTCGGTCGACCAGATGGGGCACCTCCAACATCTTCGCGAGTTAGTAATGAGCGTAATGAGCCAAGGGGTACTTGCCTGAGTCACTGCCTGGTGTTTCATGAACAATTCCTGAAATTATCGGTTGTGGCTTCTCCTTGTATTCCGTCTCCCACAACCAAACCACCCCATTCTTTACCTTCTCAATCCAAGTTGGCCATTTTCCCCATTCGTGTTCAAAATAGTCGAATTTTATCTCCGGATTAAGCGCAACAGCAACATAGTACGCCGGCGAGTCGTCCAGCTTCGTGAAATACCTAGCTCGCGAGTCCCAGTTAGTTAGACAGCACGGAGTCGAGTAGATGAAGTGCCAAGCAGAACATACTTATAGAGAAGAACCCAGGCGGCATCGAGTGAATTGAGAATATGGATTGACGCATTGGCAGCTGAATGGCGCTCCTTTTGGGTTTCGAGATGGGATAGAAGCTCATTGTGACACTGGGACGTCCGGTCAACGTCGGAGTGACGGTAATATCGAACTAGTCAGGTTTCTCGGTAGTCACGAAGGAGATGGGGCGCGCGCGGTCTTCGCCGGCGTTCAATTATTATACAAGAATAACTTCCCCCCCATGACAATCCTTCCAAGCTTGCCCCCCGTTAAGGGATTCACAGCGAATAATCTAAGGGGTTCGGTTCGGTATCTGCGGCGGCGGCTTGAGCGCCGGATCGCACGCGGCTCCGCGGCAGCGGCTTGCTTGACGGATCGCTCGGTGGACGGCGCGGTGTGCGCGGCGGCTCGCGCGGCGGCGCATGCTTCGAGACGGGCCCGGCGGCTTGCCAGACGGCTCGCTCGTGTCGCTTTGGCGGAGGATTCGATTCGAGACGTGCCCGGCGTCTTGCCCGACGGCTCGCTCGCGGCGCTTCGGCGGATGGTTCGAGGCGGGCCCAGCGTCTTGCCCGACGGCTCGCTCGCGGCGCTTCGGCGGATGGTTCGGTCGACGAACCCGGTGTCTTGCCCGGCGGCTCGCTCGCGGCGCTTCGGCGGATGGTTCGGTCGAGACGGACCCGGTGTCTTGCCCGGCGGCTCGCTCGACAACTGCCTCACGGGTAAGATAAGGAAAGGAATACGCTTGCACACGCACCAGCCAAGGTGGGCGTGGGCCCAAGCCCAGAGCTACTCGTCCTGGTCGGTACTGACGATAAGCCGACTGATGCCCGCACCGCGTATATCCCTCAATGAGGTGATTACCGGCCCATCAGAAGTAGAGGGTTTATCTGGCTCGACGGCCAGGCCCTTCTATCTCTCTGCATAGTTGCGTTTCCAGCCCGACCGGAGAAAAATCCCTTAGGACCGCCACGGCCCTAAGGTTCTAACTCCGGGCTATCTCCCGCCTAGACTCTCGTGCTCCTCACGTACCCATCCGTCTCCTTCCCGATCAACTGTCGTCCCGCTTGCGGCGCTTAGGGGTATCCGCGCTTCGGTGGGTCGCTCGAGGCGGGTACAGAATATTCGCCACGTGACTCCTCTTGGTCGAGAGTTGCCTCGGGTGTAAGAGCTCACCGGTCATGTCACGGATAGTAGTAGCCCCTGATCCCCGCGGGATCAGTCCACACATCCTCATTGGTCCTGGTCGGTCTGACGATATGCCGAATGTATCCCCGCACCGCGTAATCCTCTCAGGCCCTGTGGGTGAGCGGTTTTACCGGCCTATCAGAGAAAGAGAAGATATTGGTTCTATGACCTCACTCCTCGTATCCCGTATTTAGTTGCGTTTGACGCTGCTTCCGGAGACTAGCCCCTTAGGTCCGTGACGGCCGTAAGGTCTAATCCCGAGGCTATCTCCCGCCTAGACTCTCTGAGACAGACTAACTCGTTCTCTTTCCGATGGGTACGTACCCCTCGTGACTGTCTGACCGCTTGCGTGTGTATCGTCGATTCGAGGCGCAGGCCCGGCGGCGTGCCTGGGGATTGCGAGCATCGCGGTGGTCCGTTCGACGCAAGCTCGGCGGCGGCCCGACGGCTTGCGAGTATCGCGGCGGCGGTTCGTTCGCGGCTCCGTGGCGACGGCTCGCTCGACGGATCGCTCGTAGGATCGCTCGGTTGATCGCTTGTAAGGGGAGGGTCGATGACTCGATGTCTTCATGACCGGTAGGTGGTCCGTTGAGGATCGACCGTTTGGTGTCGATGATTCTGCTGATGATTCCGATTGATCATTCCGATGATGTTTAGCCGATTCAGGTGATGATTCCACTGATGTCGATTGATCATTCCGATGATCGTTTTGTCCTCCTTCGCCCCCGGCGAGGAGTCGTATAAGTATTCGGCTCGGCGAGGTCACGTGCTGCGGGGAAATTACCCCGCGCCGCGACGTGAAAACTCTTCGCCTTGGCACTAGATTTCATCAGCGTAAAGAGGATAACTCTCGATTGGGTCAGACAGTAGTGCTTTTCCCGTATCTTCCCGAGAGTGGCCAGAGCAGGTGCCTCTCCTTAAGTCCTCTCGTCGTGATTGGGTGATGCGATTGGGTTGCGTGCGGGGTTGATTTCGTTACTCGACCGGAGCTGGCAGCAACGAGCCCTCAACCGTACCAGGTGATCCTTCTCAGCCGCAACGGGCACCAAGGTATAGCTCCGCCCCATATCGCTCCCAACAGACTCTCGAACAGTTCCTGAGGTGCGGTCCAGTAGCGGCGTTTGCACTTTCCCGAATCACGAGCCGGTACTTGGTCCGGGGGCTACCCAGCGCTACAGGATCGGCTTGCGGATAAGCCTCCACTCCAGTATTCGTTCAACTCGACGTCCTCACCCTGGCGCGGCGTGTGCCCTGCCTCATAATTGTTGTAAGCATCTCGGATAAGTGGGGATACGCTCACGCTGTCGAGCGCTGGCAGAGCCCAGAGTTCATCGCCATAATCGGGTGTCAGTGACAAGGATGCGAGTGGTAGCATGATCCCTCGTGTCTCCCGACCACGGGGTGCAGCTGTAT
>Ga0307516_10008838_pt1 | contig 11315 bp, 11 predicted proteins | sample 19_EM_MG_FD_203310 | JGI IMG/M metagenome (GOLD analysis project Ga0307516, IMG submission 203310) | Populus trichocarpa ectomycorrhiza microbial communities from riparian zone in the Pacific Northwest, United States - 19_EM | ecosystem: Host-associated > Plants > Roots > Unclassified | place...
GCTGGTGCCAGCGGGCGCGGATCGCCTCGGCCATCGAGCGGCTGTCGACGGGCGGCGACGTCTCGATCAAACAGCTGGCGTCCGAACTGGGCTATGCCAGCGTGCCGGCCTTCTCGCAGGCCTTCCGACAGGTCACGGGCAAGACGCCGACCGCGTTTTCCAGGAGCTGACGCATGGACGCCATACTCGCATCGCATGACCGACGGAGGGCGCTTGATTGTGAACGGTTCTGCCACAAATCGGGTATAGAATAGTTCGAGTTAAGGGGGATTCGATCGACGACATGGCCAATGCGTTCTTTTCCGATCTGCTTTCCACCATTTCCGAGCGCGGACGCACCCTGCTCTGGCGCAACGGTTCGCCACAGCCCGGCCCCAATGCCGACGGCCTGGTTGAGCTCTGTCAGGCGCTGCTGTCCGGCCGGGGCGAAGCCTCCGGGACCGCGATGGCGCGCGAGGTGCTCGATCGCTACCATCATCTCGACGAGGCCGGACGCCGCACCTTCTTCGAGGCCCTGGTCCGCGACTTCGGCCCGGACCGCGAGAAGCTCGCGGAAGCGATCGAAAGCTGGCGCACGCAGCCGAACGACGAGGATGCCAGCGACCTGCATTTTGCCTCCGAGCCGCGGCGGCAGGAGCTGATCCGGCGCCTGAACCGCGCCCCCGGCGGCACCGGGGAACTGGTCGCGATGCGCGCCGATCTGTTGTCGATCATGAACGGGCACAACGATCTCGCCGCGCTCGACCGCGACGTCGTGCATCTGCTGGGCTCGTGGTTCAACAGGGGTTTTCTCGTGCTGCGCAGGATAGACTGGTCGACACCGGCGAACATTCTCGAACAGATCATCCGCTACGAGGCGGTGCACGAGATCCACGACTGGGACGATCTGCGCCGCCGTATCGATCCCGCCGACCGCCGCTGCTACGCGTTCTTCCATCCCGCGATGCCGGACGCCCCGCCGATCTTCGTCGAGGTGGCGCTGACCGAATCGATTCCCGGCGCGATCGCGCCGCTGCTCGCGGTGGACCGTCAGGCGGTGGCCACCGAGCGCGCCCGCACCGCCGTGTTCTACTCGATCTCCAACACCCAGCGCGGCCTCGGCGGCATTTCCTTCGGCAACTTCCTGATCAAGCAGGTGGTCGAGGAATTGCGCCGCGAATTGCCGAAGCTCGACACCTTCGTCACGCTGTCGCCGGTGCCCGGCTTCATGCCATGGCTCAACAAGGCCACCGATGCGCCTCTCACCGATGAGGATCGAGCCCTGCTCAGGCAGCTCGACGAACCGAAATGGTTCGATGATGCCGACCTCACCGCGCAACTGCGCGCCCTGCTGGAGCCGCTGGCGGCGTATTACTTCCTGAAGGCCCGCACCTCGAAGGGGCGCGTGATCGATCCGGTGGCCCGCTTCCATCTCGGCAACGGCGCGCGGCTGGAACGCATCAACTGGCTCGGCGATCTCTCGCCAAAGGGCCTGCGCGAATCCGCCGGCGTCATGGTCAACTACCTCTATCGCCTCGAAGACATCGAGAAGAACCACGAGGCCTTCGCCAATGACGGCGAAGTCGTCGCCTCCAGCGCGGTGAAGAAGCTGTTGAAGACCGAGGGCCGCAGGCTGCTGGACATGCGGCTGACGTAGGCACGCTGACCTCTCAGCCGTCATTGCGAGCGCACGCTATCAACTCGTCGTCCCCGTCTACTGCGCAATTGCGGACGGGGGGCGGGGACCCATAACCACCAATGTTCGGGTTGTACGAAGCTGAGGCTCCAGCCAGCGCAATAATGCACATTGGTGGTTATGGGTCCCGGATCGGCGCTCGCTAACGACCGGCTCGACAGCGCTTCCCGCTCAAAAATTTGCCTTGCCGAGAAAGTTGCTCAACGACTCGGCAACCAGTTCAACTCGATCCCGTGGATATGGACCTCGGCCGGCATAATCATGCGGCACTCGCACCAGAGGTGGATCATGGCTCGCTTCTCGCATGTCCAGATAATAGTAGTCGCCGGAGCCCTCGTCACAAGCACCGACGGGAATGTACCCCAAAGGCACGACCGAGATCCCAGGCTGACATTCAGTAGCCTCCGAGACGATCTGGGTCGGCGTCAGCCAAAGAACCTCAGCACCGAGTTTCGATTGGTCCTCATTCGCACTCAACGAAAAGCATACGCCTGCTAATCCATTTTCTCTCAGCAGACCCACAAACCAATCAGGCACGAGGTTTGCCTGCAGGCACAACCTCAACAGGTGGATATCTTCTTCCGTCGCGGCTGACCCATGAAGCTTCTGGGTGATCTCTTTCACGACAAAGTCAAGCATCACGTGATTCTCGATAAGGATGCGGCGTGGCTGAAGGCGCAACGATCGCGAGACATATTGTGGCCTGCCTCAGATCTTCGAACTTCGACCTGAATTGCACCGAGATCAATACTTCGATTGCAGGGAGACTCTCAGAGGGTCATCTTAAGCGACATCAAGCAGATTGCAGCGAGAGACATTTTCGGCCAGCGATAGCCGCGCCAAGTCGCCGTCGGTCGCACGGCTTGCGGAGGCCGCCGTTTGGAGTTGACTGCTGCCACGATCCTGGTCGCCTTTGCCGGCGTATTCCTGATCTGCTTCATGAAGGGCGCCTTCGGCGGCGGATTCGCCATCGTCGGCATTCCGCTGTTGTCGATCGTGATGGACTCGGTGACCGCCGGCGGCCTGCTCGCACCCTTGTTCATCGCGATGGATCTGTTCGCACTGCGCTACTGGAAGCCATCGACGTGGTCGAAGCCGGACCTCGTGCTGCTGCTGCCGGGGCTCGTGGTCGGCATCGGGCTCGGCTATCTGCTGTTCCGCTTCCTGGACCACCGCGCCATCGCGATCGTGATGGCGGTGATCACCTTGATCTTCGCAGGCCTGTGGTTTGCCGGAGGCGGGACGGTGACGAAGCAGCCGCGGTCCGTGCCAAAGGCCCTTGCCGCCGGGCTGACCTCCGGCATGACCACCATGGTGGCGCATTCGGGCGGGCCGCCGCTGGCGATGTATCTGCTGCCGCTCGGCCTCGGCAAGGACATCTACGCGGGAACGACGAGCCTGTTCTTCACCGTCGGCAACGCGACCAAGGCGGTGCCGTGGCTGCTGCTGGTCAAACCGACCGGCAACGTCTGGGCATTGATGGCGATCTGCCTGCTCGCCGTTCCCTTTGGCGTATGGCTCGGTTGGCGGCTTCACGGCAGGCTCGACCAGCGCCAACTCTATCGGGCCTGCTACAGCCTGCTGGTCGTGACGGCGCTGAAATTGTTGTGGGACGGCGTCTCCGGCTATCTCGGGTGAATGTCCGCCAGCGCTCACCGACCTGCGCCATTTTCGATTGTGATCGAACGCATCGAGGCTAATGACCGTCTCGTCCGCTTTGGGTCCAGCGGCCGAAAATAGCTCAGTGCGGTAGCCGACCTTCCAGCGAACTCATGTATTGTTCGTGCCATTCATTGACTTCGCGCCCCCGAAACCGAGGCCCGACGAATCCGTTTCGGTATGCCTCCCTCCAGGCTTCGAATTCATGTCGCTTCCGTGCGGCCACCAAGATTGCCGCGACGTTCATTGGAGCCATCAACAATCTTGACTTCGCCTCAGGCTCCACAGCCACTTGGCCAAGCTCATCAATATCGCAGTAAGAACAGAATTCCGACGCAACCCTCCCCACCAGAATGTCGAGCACGTTGGCAACGAGATCAGGCATTGTGCTAAATTCAGAAGGCGCAAATCTCGCCGGGCTCGGCCGGGCGAAATACGCCGGATCCTCGCAAACTCGAAGTTGCGCTATCGGATAAAGCGTGCTGCGCGCTTCAAGCACCTGCGGCGTGAGCACATCCGGGCCGTAGGGCGACGGCGGTCGAAGGTCACGGAGCATCTCCTCGGCGATCGGCCAACGTAACGCTATCGTCCATGTGACCCGGACCGTCCGATCCTTTTGTAAGTGAAAACCAAATTCTGGCTGGAGACTGATCTGGGATCCGCGACAAAGCTCGAACATGAGACGCCGCGTCGTTGTTCCCTCGGTGACATTTCCAAGCACCTCAAGGCCACGCCGATTGACCATCGCCGGCAGGGCCTCCATGAGCACATTTGCTGGAGATGGCATTGATGAGCTGGCCTCGGCTGTCTGAGCATAACTTCCGCGTCGATAAGGTCCGTAGGGTTGGAGGCGAAGTCGTGACCCGCCACCATGCCATGCGTGCGCGCTGCGGACCTCAATCATCGCACATCGCCAGCGGGCCGCAACCGCAGCACCGCCTCAGGCAGGTTCGCCGAGAGCCAGGCGGCGATGGCTTGCTGCCTGCGATGATAAACCAGCCCGGCGGCGATGACGGCAATGCCGATCAGCGACAAGGCGAAGGGAAACAGCAGGGAGTCCTTGAACACGACGTCGGCGAGATGTCCGAGATAGAGGGTGATGCCGAACGTGCCAAACACCGCGTAGGCACGCCGCAGCAGGATCACCGCTGCGAACAGCAGGCCGATGTTGAACAGGCAGTAGACGGCCCGTCCCAGCTCGGTCGCGCCCGACGTCGCGCTGATGCCGCCCCAGAAGGCCATCAATCCAAACAGGTGCAACCAGAAGGCAAAGTCGCCGCCGCGGCTGCGATAGTCGACGACGCAGGCAACCATGATGATGGCCAACCCGAACCACACGGACACCTGGCGCCGCATCTCGAAATCGAACTGACCGACGTCGAAGATCCAGGGCGTGAGATCCATCGACATGAACCACAGCGCGACGGCGATGATCGAGACGATGAAGGGCGCCCGGAAGAAGCGCAGCGCGACGACACCGGCCATGACGGCTGCGATCTCCATGAAAATCCAGCTGCCCTTGATCCAGACATAGAAGTCATGAACCGTGCCGGGGTTGCCGAACTTGCCCCACCAGCCGAGTTCGGCCTGCACGCCATAGACCGCGAGCGGCGCCATCGACACCGCGATGGCGATCAGCAATCCTCCGGGAACGCGCAGATTCTTGCGGTACCAGAGGTGATGGCCCGCCAGGGTGAAGGCGACCGCGTAGGCGATGGCGCAAGCGGTGAGCGCGCGACCGCCAAGCTGCGAAAATGCCACGGTCGAGAACAGGCCCATGGCGGAGATGACGATCAGGGCGCCCGCGTACCAAAGCAGATGCGCGGCGTCGAATGTCGCGGCCGGCGCTACCCCGCGCGATGGCGACCTCCTGGACAGGAACGCGAGCAGCCGCTCCAGCTCCGCGGCGCCGATCACGCCGGCGCTTTCGGCAACCCGAAGATCGCCTTCCGAATACGACATCACCTGTTCCTCCGTCCACGCGCTGCCAGACGCACCATTGTCGCCGCAGCGCTACTGTGCTCGCGCTCAGCCGGTCATCACCGCGCGATAATCTTGAGTATAGGCGATATTGAACAATGTTCAACATATTTTTGAGCATTGCTCACACATGTCTGTGAAGGGACTCATTGGCCTGGATCTGCCGCGGCGTCCGACCGGATTGGTTCAGCGTCGTTGTTGGACCCAGCCCGTTGGGCGGATCGCGATCCGCCATCTCGGCTGCACGACCGTAATCGCGGCGCAGGTGAAATAATCACACGCGTTCCGCGTGACGATTTCATCCGCCTTGGCGAATTGCGCCGGCGAATTCCGGCGTTTCCCGAAAGACCGCAAACGGTATCGGTTCGCCAGGTGGTGCAGCATCTTCGGCCAGACCAAGGGGCCAGTAGCCGATGTTGCGCCAGCTTCCGAGCTTGAAACCGACGTCGTGGTGGACACCGATCGGCTTGAACCCTGCTGTCTCGTGCAGGCGGACGCTGCCGGGATTCGGCAGAACGATCTCCGCGAAGGCTGAGCGAAAGCCTTGCCGTCGCAACACTTCCAGCAGGGCTCCGTAGAGCGCGCGGCCGACGCCATTGTGGCGCCTCGTACCACTGACATAGACCGTCACATCGACGGTCCAGCGGTAGCCGGCGCGTTGGCTGTGTTTGCCCGCGTAGGCGAAGCCGACGGTCTCGCCGCCATGGTCCGCCACCAACCAGGGGTGCGTCTCGAGCGTCGTGGCTATTCGCTGCCGCATGATGTCCGCTGTCGGCGGCTCGACCTCGAAGGAGACCGGCGTATCACGCACATACGGCGCGTAGATCGCCGCGATCCCGGGCGCATCACTCTCCTCGGCTGATCGGATCGCAGGTTTGAGGGCACTCATGTTGGGCATGATAGCAGCCGCTCAGCGGTGGTAAAGCCGTGTGGGGACCTCCTCCCTTGGTCAAGGGTTGGAGGTCCTTCAAGCTCTTGCGGGGCTTCCTCGACATGCGGCTATCGTAAGCCTTCGTGCATCCTCTTCGGTCATTCCGGGGCGGTCCGCAGGACCGAACCCGGAATCTCGAGATTCCGGGTTCCTGCTTCGCAGGCCCCGGAATGACGCCCTCGCTCACGCCGCCAGCGCCTTCATCTCAGCATAGAGATCCGCCTTGCCCTCGAAGCCGATGCCCGGCAACTCCGGCATGGTGATGTGGCCGTTCTCGACGCGCACGCCATCGGGAAAGCCGCCATAGGGCTGGAACAGATCGGGATAGCTCTCATTGCCGCCGAGCCCGAGACCGGCGGCGATGTTCAGTGACATCTGATGCCCGCCATGGGGAATGCAGCGGCTCGGCGACCAGCCGTGGGTCTTGAGCACGTCCAGCGTGCGCTGATATTCGCAGAGGCCATAGGACAGCGCGCAGTCGAACTGCAGCCAGTCGCGATCGGGCCGCATCCCGCCATAGCGGATGAGATTGCGCGCGTCCTGATGGCTGAACAGGTTCTCGCCGGTCGCCATCGCGGCGGGATAGAATTCCGCCAGCGCGGCCTGCAGCGCGAAGTCGAGCGGATCGCCGGCCTCCTCGTACCAGAACAGCGGATAGTCGCGCAGCATTTTTGCGTACGCGATCGCGGTTTCGAGGTCGAACCTGCCGTTGGCATCGACCGCGAGCTGCGCGTCCCGGCCAATCTCCTCCAGCACCGCCTCGATCCGCTTCGCGTCTTCCTCGATCGCAGCGCCGCCGATCTTCATCTTCACGACGTTGTAGCCGCGATCGAGATAGCCCCGCATCTCGCCGCGCAGCATCGACAGGCCCTTACCGGGATAGTAATAGCCGCCGGCGGCATAGACGAAGACGCGCGGGTTGGCGTTGAGGCCGTGACGCTCCGCGAGCAGGCGGAACAGCGGCTTGCCTTCGATCTTCGCCACGGCGTCCCACACCGCCATGTCGATGGTGCCGACCGCGACCGAGCGCTCGCCATGGCCGCCCGGCTTTTCGTTCGCCATCAGGGTCGACCAGACCTTGTCCGGATCGAGATTGTCGCCGGCCTCGTTGAGCAGTGCCTTGGGATCGGCCTCCATCAGCCGCGGCGCGAAGCGCTCGCGGATCAGGCCGCCCTGCCCGTAGCGGCCGTTGGAATTGAAGCCATAACCGACCACAGGCTTGCCGTCGCGCACCGCGTCGGTGACGACGGCAACGAGGCTGGTCGTCATCTTGGTGAAGTCGATATAGGCGTTGCGGATCGGCGAGGCGATCGGTTTTGTGACTTCGCGGACGTCGACGATGCGGACGGACATGGTGTTGGGCTTTCAGGATGATGACGCTGATTGCGAGCAGATCACGCCGAGATCTTCATTGCGAGCGACGCAATCTATCGACGCCGTCATTCCGGGATGGTCCGAAGGACCAGACCTCAGATGCGCAATTGCGCATCGGGGAATCTCGAGATTCCGGGTTCGATGCTTTGCATCGCCCCGGAATGACTCCCAATGCATTGCTTCGTCGAGGGGCCTGTCATCGGGCGCGCATTCGCGCGACCCGTTGGCTTCCTCGCAATGACGGGAGGTCAATGTCAGGACGCTTCCTTATCGCGATAATACGGCTCGACCGGGCCGTGCACCTTGATGGTCAGCGGATTGCCGTGACGATCCCTAGCGTTGCCGGCGGTGACGCGCACCCAGCCTTCGCTGACGCAATATTCCTCGACATTGGTCTTCTCGGCGCCCTTGAAGCGGATGCCGACGTCGCGCGCCAGAACCGCTTCGTTGTAATAGGGGCTGCTCGGATCGACCGACAGGCGGTCAGGCAGTTGCTCGCTGATGTCAGCGTTCGTGGTGTCGTTCTTCTCGTTCACAGCAGGGCCTCGATTTCTTTTTTCAGTCCGTCCGGCGTCACCGTCGGGGCAAACCGTCCCGCGACCTTGCCGGCACGGTCGACCAGGAACTTGGTGAAATTCCATTTGATCGAAGACCCCAGCAGGCCGGTCTTCTCGCTCTTCAGGTAGCTGTAGAGCGGGTGCGCCTTGCTGCCGTTGACGTCGATCTTGGCGAACAGCGGAAAGGTGACGTCATATTTGCTAACGCAGAATTGTTCAATCTGCCTGGCATCGCCGGGTTCCTGGCCGCCGAACTGGTTGCAGGGAAAACCCAGCACGGAAAAGCCGCGCGGGCCGAACTCGCGCTGCAACGCCTCGAGCCCGCGATATTGCGGCGTGAACCCGCAGGCGCTTGCGGTATTGACGATCAGCAGCACCTGCCCCTCGAAGCGCTTCAGTTGGACCTCCTCGCCGGCAAGCGATTGGGCGGTGAAGTCGTAGATGCCTGACATGGTCATTACCTTGGAGCGTGATGGTCTTTGATTGAATCGGTCATTCCGCGGGCTCGATTTACCTCTCCCGTTGGGAGAGGTCGGCGCGTAGCGCCGGGTGAGGGGTTGATCTCTAACTGTAGACCGTAACCCCTCACCCCAGCCCTCTCCCAAAGGGAGAGGGAGCGCACTTCCGTTGCCATGATAGCTCAATCGAATCTCATCATGCTCTAAACTAAATGACAGGATCGATCGGCGATGGCGGGGTGCCGCCGGCCTCGATCGCTTCGCCCGCGGCGAGACAGAGGTCCTCGCGGAAGCGGCCGGAGACCAGCTGCACGCCGACTGGCACGCGTCCCACCAATCCGGTGGACACGGTCAGGGCCGGCAGTCCCATCAGCGGAATCGCGATCTGCGACAGCTGCGCCCGCCACACCCGCGCAAAGGAGTCCGCGTCCTTGCGGTCGAGATGATCGGGGAACGGCAGTTCGCCGGACACCGGAATCAGCAGCACGGCGTAGCGCTCGAAGAACTGCAGCCATTCGCGCGTCAGCGTCGCCCGCCGCATCAGCGCTTTCGACAGGGCATCCGCATCGAACGGAACAACCTTCGGCCGGATGCCGCGCAGGCAGGCCAGCGCGCCCGGATCGCCCTCGCGTTCGGCCGCGGCCAGTTGCGCCTCATAGCCGTCACCGAGCCACAGTTTGGTATTGATCTCAGCGGGCTCCCGCAGCGGCGGCGTGGTCTCGATGGTCTCGACCGTCCAGCCGGCGCGCTCCAGACGTCTGCCGGCATCGCGCACGGCGGCGTCGACCTCCGCCGTGGTGTCCTGGCCGTCGGGATGCAGGCACAGCGCCGCGCGCCTCTCGACCGGTGGACCTTCCAGCGGCGCCGGCACCCACCAGGGGTCGCGCGGGTCCCTGCCCGCCATCGCGGCCAGCGCGATCCTGAGATCGCCGATGGTGCGCGCCAGCGGCCCCGATACCGCGCAGAGTTGCGGACCGATGCTGCGTTCGGGCAACGCCGCATTGAAGGCCGGGATGCGGCCGAAGCTCGGCCGCAGGCCATGGACGCCGCAGGCGTAGGCCGGATAGCGGATCGAGCCCGCGATATCGGTGCCATGCGCGATGGGACCGATGCCGGCCGCGACCGCCGCACCGGCGCCGCCGGACGAACCGCCCGGCGTTATCGAGGGGTCGCGCGGATTTTTGGTGTCGCCATGGATCAGGTTGGTGGTGAACCAGCGGTAGGAAAAGGCCGGGCAGTTGGTGCGCCCGAGAACAACAGCTCCGGCCTGGCGCAGATTGTCGATCACGGGACTGTTACTCCTGGCGACGGCGTCGCGCTGCAGCGTCAATCCGTTGGTGGTGGCAAAGCCGTCCTGATCGATATTGACCTTCACCGTCACCGGGACACCCGCAAGCGGACCGGCATCCGCGCCTTTCGCGATCGCCGCATCGACACGATCGGCCTCTCGCAGCACCGCCTCGGGGCGATGCTCGATCACGGCGTTGATCGCGGGATTGACCGCATCGAGCCGCGCCAGCGCGGCTGTCGCGGCTTCCCTGGCGGATACCTGCCTGGATCGGATGAGGGTGGCGAGGTCGGCGGCCGACAGGCGCCAGAGGTCTTGCATGATTGGCTCCGTTGCGTCGGCGTCTTGTAGCGCCGTCACAGGCGCATAGCCAGCGACCGGACGACGGCCTCACATCAACGCAGGCGCGCCAGGAAATAGGCGAGATCAGCGATCTGCTCGGGGCTGACCGACCCCATCACATCGGCCATGGTGCCGTCATAGCCGTGGCGGCTGTTGTCCTTGTACTCTGCGAGCGTCTTGGCGAGATAGTCCTCGCGCTGGTTGGCGATGCGCGGCACATTATCGCCGCCCGAAAAATCCGGCCGATGGCAGGAATTGCAGCGAAACTGCGTGGCCAGGGCTTTTGCGCGCGCCATGCGCGCGGGATCGCCGGCATCGTCCGGCGGAACCGGCTTCGGAAACTTGGCGATGAAATCGGAAAAGGCGCGAAGGTCGTCGTCGCTGAGCGCCTTCGCCATCTCGTTCATCGGCTCGAAGGTGCGCAGCTTCTCGCGAAACATGAACAGCTGGATCAGCACATAGGGCGCCCGCTGCGCCCCGAGCGAGGGCGTAACGTCGATGATGGATTGCCCATGCTCACCGTGACAGCCGAGGCAGGGCGCGACGCGCTGTTCGATGGTTTCGGCGGATGTAGATGATGCGAAAAAAGCCAATGCCAGCGCTATTGTTATTTTTCGCATCGGCCTGTCCTGAGATCCCGGATCAACTCACGAGGTCATTCCGGGATGGCGCGACAGCGCCAGACCCGGAATCTCGAGATTCCGGGTTCGATGCTGCGCATCGCCCCGGAATGACAGTAGGCTATGCCGCCGCTTGCGCTCCGCGCAACGACGTTCAGCCGCACTACTTCGTGGCGACCTTCTGCTTGCCGTAACTAATGCGATAGACCGCGCCGTTCCAGTCGTCGGAGACCAGGAGCGCGCCGTCTTTCATCTGCAGCACGTCGACCGGACGGCCGACATAGTGGTTGTCCTCCAGGAAGCCGGTGATCAGCGGCTCGATGGAATTGACCGTGCCGTCCTTGTTGAGCCGTGCGACCACCACGTCGCCGCCCATCTTCTTCGACCTGTTCCAGGAGCCGTGCCGGGCGATGATGATAGCGTTTTTGTAG
>Ga0307516_10008839_pt1 | contig 11314 bp, 10 predicted proteins | sample 19_EM_MG_FD_203310 | JGI IMG/M metagenome (GOLD analysis project Ga0307516, IMG submission 203310) | Populus trichocarpa ectomycorrhiza microbial communities from riparian zone in the Pacific Northwest, United States - 19_EM | ecosystem: Host-associated > Plants > Roots > Unclassified | place...
TTGACGAGGTCCTCGACCAGGTCTTCGACGCCGACATGCGCCGCGCTGCCCGTCAGCAGCCCCTGCTCCGCCAGCATCACCGCGCCGTGCACGGCGGTCCAGATCGACAGCGCGTGGCGCTCGCGCAGATAGCCCTGGGCGGGAGGCCCCAAAGCCTCCAGGACGAGGTCGAAGGTTTCGATGGCCGCTAGACGAAGCTCGCTGCCCTCGGGCGCATTTGCCATGCTGCGCGAGGCAAACATCAGCCGGTAGATCCCGTTGCGGCGCCGGCCGAACTGAAGCGCGGCGCGCGCCAGACACGAGAGCCTGGAACGCTCCGACGGCTTGCCGATCGACTCGCGCAAGGCTGCGCTGAATTGCCGGAACGCCTCGGCCGTGATGGTCGCGAGCAGCGCGTCGCGATCGGCGAAATGCCGGTAAGGCGCGGGCTGCGATACGCCAAGCTTCTTTGCCAGCGCGCTGATGTTGACGGCCTCCGGGCCGCCAAGCTCCGCTTCCTGAAACGCGGCCTGAATCAGCGCATCACGGAGATCGCCGTGGTGATAGGTGTTCACCGGCTTGCGGGCCGGCGCAGTGGCCTTGACATTCGCACCAGTCGTTCCGCGAGTCATCATGGCGACTATCAAATCCAAAACGCATGAGAATTCCGTGTTCGGCAGAGGTCCTTTGCTGCCAACATGCGCAGGAAAGCCTGCCGTTGCAGACTACGAATGTCGGCCTCCGAGACCACCCATCCAACGAACATTCGATGTACTAGCCTATTGGTCCGTCAAACAATAGCAAGAACGTCACATTTGGAGCCTTCTGCAGCACTTTCCGTGTCGATCTCGCAACACCTTTCCAATTCCTGAGCCGGAACACGACTTAGGAGTCGCAACCGCATGCGGCCGCAACTAGGCTGTTAACTTTCCTGCCCCGAGCCCCGGGGCTCGGACGGGCAAACGTTCCGGTGCAATGATCCGAAATTGTTGTGAGGAGTAACGAAAATGAGTTTCATCGACTCCGGGGACTTTCCCAAACCGAACGCCCCCAACGATCCTCTGAACTTCGCGCCGCGGTCGGTGCGCAGCAGAGCGAGCCCGCAGACAGAGCCCGTGCGCCCCACTTCCTCCCGGTCTGGCTTTGATGAGATGCTCAAGGATGCCGTCGCCAAATCCAGGCGGCATCCGCTGGACCCCGAGTTCGTCTATCAACCCGATCAACCTCGCGGCCGGTTCAGCGTTGCAAGTCGCTTAGCCGCAGCGATTGGCGTTGTCGCGATCATTGGTGTCAGTTTTTTCATGATGATTCCAAAGTCGCAAGGAAGCGATCCAACGTCGGCTGGAGCGGCCAAGGTGTCCGATGACTCTGAAGCGCTGCTGCAAAAATTCGTCCAGTTTGAAAAATCAAAAGAAGATTCATCGGCTGGAGCGGCTCAAGTAACGTCCGATGACTCCAAGATGCTGCTGCAAAAATTTATGCAGTGGCAACAAAAGCAGCAATAGCGAATCGGACACGCGACCCGGACCGGTCGCCCAGGACGGCCCAAGAGCTCAACTAGATAGGGTCGTGGGATTTCTATTCCGCGGGTTGCAGGTTCGAGTCCTGCTGGGGACCCCGCATCGCCGTTCAAACGGGCCCCTTTGATCGACGTCGCTTGCTGGTCGCGCTCGCGGTGTCGGAGTCGGCCGGGGTTACGCGTTTCCATTTGCGCGACGATGCAGAGATACCTCCGGCTGCGAGAAGATGGTGGCTGTCCCATCGATGTAGAGAGATGGCCATAGCGGCCCACGATCACCGAATGCAGCGCAAATAGACTCAGCCGAAACGGCTAGCTTGCAGATGAAGCGGATGGAAACGCCCGCCTGGAGCGCGTCGTCTGCCGATAGGCACTGATGGCCGGTCCCGGCGGGAAGGATGGCCACGTCGCCGGGCTTAAGCGCGACGAGATATTGCTGCACTGTCCACCCATCACTTTGCGCTTGACAGCACAACGACGCCGCGAATGTAATAGGCTATAATTTAAGTGCCCGGATAACGGCCGCCGTTCAAGCAAGCCGGAAACGCCATTCCCAGCAGCCGTGCTGCGCAGGGACACAAGGAAATGCCTGCCATGTCGGGACAGCTCAAGATTCGCGTCGACCCGGACAAATGCCAGGGGCACGCCCGCTGCAAGGCGCTGGCGCCCGAACTGTTCGATCTCGACGAATACGGCAACGCGCATGAGGCCGGCGACGGCACGGTGCCGGCGGGCCTCGAGGACAAGGCCTATCTGGCCAAGGCCAATTGCCCGGAAATCGCGATCGAAGTGACCGAGGGATAGCCCGCGTTGGCGCGGGGCCGATGCCGCCCAGGCGGCCGTACTGCGTTCCATCTTCAAGAGTCGAAGGAATTGCCCGATGTCCGACACCAGCCCGATGCCCGAGCACCCGCCCGTCGCCGACTGGATCCGCGATTTCGATCACACCGATCCAAGCTGGACCGAAAATCCCTTCCCGATCTGGGAGCAGATGCGGGCCGCGAGCCCGGTCGTGCACACCGACCGCTTTCTTGGCTGCTACATGCCGACCACCTATGAGGCGGTCCGGAAGATCGCGCACGACACCGAGCACTTCTCCTCGCGCCGCGTCATCGTCCGCGATGAGCGGCCGGAAGTCACCAGGAACGCCGCCCCGCCGATCACCTCGGATCCGCCCTATCACAAGCCGGCCAAGCAGCTGCTGTTGCCTCCATTCACGCCGGACGCCATGACGAAGCTGGAACCGCGGGTCCGCGCGATCTGCAACGAGCTGATCGATGAGTTCATTGCGGACGGCCGGTGCGACGCGGCCGCGCGGTACACCAAATATGTTCCGGTGCGGACCATCGCCCACATGCTCGGGATCCCCGAACAGGACGGCGATCTCTTCATCCAATGGATCCACATGATCCTCGAGCTGTCGATCACCAATGAGGGCATGCTGATGCAGGCGGTGCAGGAGATGACCGCCTACTTCACCGGCCATATCGAAGCGCGCAAGGTAAAGCCGACCGACGATTTGATCTCGACCTTGATGAATGCGAAGGACAAGGACGGTCAGCCGCTCGATGACGGCCATGTGATGGGGTCGTTGCGGTTGATCCTGATCGCCGGCATCGACACCACCTGGAGTGCGATCGGCTCCTGCCTGTGGCATCTCGCGAACCACCCTGCAGATCGCGCGCGCCTGATCGCGGATCCCGCGTTGATGCCGATCGCGGTGGAAGAGCTGCTGCGTGCCTATTCGCCGGTGACGATGGCGCGCGAGGTGGTGAAGGAGACGGTGATCGAAGGCTGCCCGATGAAGCCCGGCAACATGGTGCTGTTGTCGTTCCCCGCCGCCAACCGCGACCCCGCCGCTTTCCCCGACGCCGACAAGGTCGTGCTCGATCGCAAGGAGAACCGCCATGCCGCGTTCGGGCTTGGTATCCACCGCTGCGTCGGTTCCAACCTCGCGCGCATGGAAATGACCGTCGCGCTCGAGGAATGGCTGAAACGGATACCGGAGTTCCGTCTCGACCCGGCCGGCGAAGTGAAATGGTCCCAGGGAACCGTGCGCGGACCGCGGCAGCTCCCACTTCTGTTTTGAAAATGGCGCGGATCGATTCTAAATAGAAGCCATTGCAGCACCAGAGCCTCCGTTCCGACCGAATCGGAACGGAGGCTCTGGATTCCCAGTTTGACGCGTTTTCTTGCCGCGAACCGGTACCCACCCCGGATCAAGTCCGGGGCAGGCTTTCGCTGGAAAACGCTAGTTCCCGGAGTCGGGCATGACAGAGCAGGTCCTCACGACGGCCTCCGAGCTGGTCGACCTCGCCGATATGGAGCGCCGGATCAAGGCGATCTTCATCGGTTCGGTCGGCAATCTCGTCGAATGGTATGACTTTTACGCCTACACGGCGTTCGCGCTGTATTTCGCGCCGGCCTTCTTCCCGCAGGCCGATCCCGTCGTGCAGCAGCTCAATGCTGCGGTGCTGTTCGCCGCCACCTTCCTGATGCGGCCGCTCGGCGGCTGGCTGTTCGGCTATATCGCCGACCATCACGGTCGCCGGCTGTCACTGACACTGTCGGTGGTCTGCATGTGTTTCGGCTCGTTAATCATCGCGGTGACGCCGACCTATGCCTCGATCGGGCTGGCGGCGCCGGCGATCCTGGCGCTGGCGCGCGTGATCGAGGGCCTCAGCCTCGGCGGCGAGTATGGCGCGAGCGCCACCTATCTGAGCGAGGTCGCCGATGCCAAGCATCGCGGCTTCTACTCCAGCTTCCAATACGTCACGCTGATCGGCGGCCAGCTCACCGCGATCATCGTGCTGTTGCTGCTGCAGAAGGTGTTCCTGACGCCGGAGGAATTGAAAGCCTGGGGCTGGCGGATCCCCTTCGTGATCGGCGCCCTGCTCGCCATTTTCGCCGCGGTGATGCGGCGCAACCTGCAGGAAACCGAGGCCTTCGTCGAAGCCCGGAAGACCGTCAAGCCGACCGGCTCGATCACAGGCCTGCTGAAATATCCGCGCGAGCTGCTGCTGGTGGTCGGCCTCACCGCCGGCGGCACCGCGGCATTCTATACCTTCACCACCTATATGCAGACCTTCGTGAAGCTGTCGGTCGGCCTCAGCGAAGACCAGACCACCTTCGTGATCTTCGGCACGCTGCTGTTCGCGACCCTGCTGCAGCCGCTTTATGGCGCACTGTCCGACCGGATCGGGCGCAAGCCGCTTCTGATCTTCTTCGGCGTGGTCGGGACGCTGTCGACCGTCCCCATTCTCACGACGCTGAAGACGACCCAGTCGCCATGGATGGTTTTCCTCCTGATCTGCGCGGCCTGGATTTTCGTCGCCGGCTACACCTCCATCAATGCGGTCGTCAAAGCCGAGCTGTTTCCGACCAATGTCCGCGCCCTGGGCGTCGGCCTGCCCTACGCGATCACGGTGTCGGTGTTCGGCGGCACCGCGCCTGCGATCGCGCTCTATTTCAAGAGCCTTGGGCACGAGCCCTGGTTCTACTATTATCTGTCCGGCGTGATTTTCCTGTCGCTGCTCATCTACACGACCATGCGCGATACCAAGCACCAGTCGGCGATGCATCGCCACGAATAGCGGACCTGTCACACGAATTGCGGACAAGTCAAATGGCCGACGAGACCACGCCGCCTCCGGTGAGCAAGCTGACCCGCAGCAAGCAGCGCTGGGCGCGCGAGGGCAAGTTCCTCACCGGCAAGATCGCGCGCCCCGAGGACCAGCGGCTGCCGCCGGGGCAGCACCTCACCAGCGACTGGCCGGTGCTCGATCTCGGCGAGACCCCGACCATCGGGCGCGAGCGATGGCGGCTCGATGTCCACGGCGCGGTCGAACAGCCGCTGTTCTGGGATTTCTCCCAATTCCTGGCCGAGCCGCAGACGCAGTTCACCTCCGATATCCATTGCGTCACCACCTGGTCGCGCTACGACAATCAATGGCAGGGATTGGCGACGCGCGATCTGCTGGCGGCCTGCAGGCCGCGCGAGGAGGCCCGCTTCGTGGTGCTGTATTGCAATGACGGCTACACCACCAATCTGGCGCTCGACGACTTCGCCGCGGAGGACGCCCTGCTCGTGCATAGCTGGTCGGGGGCGCCGCTCGCGCCGGAGCATGGCGGGCCGGTGCGCGTGGTGGTGCCGCATCTCTATTTCTGGAAAAGCGCCAAGTGGCTGAAGGCGATCGAATTCCTGGAGCACGACGCGCCGGGCTATTGGGAAGTCCGCGGTTACCATAATCGCGGTGATCCGTGGACCGAGCAGCGCTATTCCGACGATTGACGCAATCTCGCCAGAGTTCGGCTCTCCCACTGGAAGAGCTGACGAATCACCACGGAGATTGATCGTGCCGACCGAACGATTCCAGTTTGAAGGCGTGGGTGGCCATCAGCTCGCAGCAAGCCTCGACCTGCCGACCGAGACCCCGATTGCCTACGCGCTGTTCGCGCATTGCTTCACCTGCGGCAAGGATTCGCTGGCCGCCAGGCGGATCGCCGGCGCGCTCACCGCCAAAGGCATCGCCGTGCTGCGGTTCGATTTCACCGGGCTCGGCTCCAGCGAGGGCGAGTTCGCCAACGCCAACTTCTCATCCAATGTCGCCGACCTGGTGCGGGCGGCCGATCATTTGCGCAAAACCCGCAAAGCCCCCGCGATCCTGATCGGCCACAGCCTCGGCGGCGCCGCCATCCTGGCCGCTGCCGGCACAATTCCCGACGCGAAGGCGGTGGTGACGATCGCCGCGCCCTCGGCGCCGGCGCATGTCACAGGCCTGTTCAAGGACGAGATCGAGGACGTCCGCAAACATGGCGAGATCGAGGTCTCGCTCGCCGGTCGCCCCTTCAAGATCACGCGGCAATTCATCGACGACATCGCCGAGCACGATCTGATGGCGAAGATCAGCAGGCTGCGCAAGGCCCTGCTGGTCATGCACGCCCCAAGCGACGACACAGTGGGGATCGACAACGCCACGCGCATCTTCACCTCGGCGCGGCACCCGAAGAGCTTCGTCTCGCTCGCCGGCGCCGATCATCTCCTGACCAACAAGGCCGACGCGACCTATGTCGCCGACGTGATCGCCGCCTGGGCGACACGCTACATCGATCCCTTGCCGGAGCAGGCGACGGACACCGCCACGGCGCCACGCCAGGTCGTGGTGCAGGAAACCCGCGCCAGCAAATTCCAGCAGGCCGTGTCGATCGGGCCGCATCGCATGCTGGCGGATGAGCCGGTGTCAGCCGGCGGCGAGGACACCGGCCCCGGCCCCTACGACTTCCTGCTCGCGGGGCTCGGCGCCTGCACGTCGATGACCATGCGGCTCTATGCCGACCGCAAGGCGTTGCCGCTCGACCGGGTCACCGTGACCCTGAAGCATAGCAAGATCCATGCGCAGGATTGCGCGGAGTGCGAGACTAAGGAGGGTCTGCTCGACCAGATCGATCGGGTCATCGCCATGGACGGCGCGCTCGACGCCGAGCAGCGCAAGAAGCTGCTGGAGATCGCGGACAAGTGTCCGGTGCATCGGACCCTGCATTCGGAGATTCGGATCGTGACGCGTGCGGTGGACTGACGTAGGATGTCGTCCAGAAGGAAACGCTCATGCCGGCCGTGGCCCGCATCGATCCCAAGGCTGTCTTCTCTGCCGACGAGTGGAGCCGGCTGACGTCGCGCAGTTCGCTGCGCGGACTCTGGCTGGTGGCGCACGCCTGGGGCACCATCGCCGCCTGCATCGTGCTGGTGACGCTGTGGCCCAATCCGCTGACCTTTGCGATCGCGGTGATCGTGGTCGGCACCCGCCAGCTGGGACTGGCGATCCTGATGCATGAGGCCGCCCATGGCGGGCTGCATCGGAACCAGGCGGTCAACGAATTCGTCGGTCAGTGGCTTTGCGCAGTGCCGGTCGGCGCCGATCTCGCGAGTTACCGCTCCTACCACCTGCAGCATCATAAATTCACCCAGCAGCCCGAAGACCCCGATCTCTCGCTATCGGCGCCCTTCCCGATCACCAAGGAGAGCTTCACGCGCAAGGCGATCCGCGATCTCACCGGGCAGACCTTCGTGAAGCAGCGGCTGCCGCTGTTGCAGTCGCTGTTCAAGCGCGGGGCGCCGGATGCAGAGGTCGCGCACGAAAGCTTCGTCGCCACGGGGCACGAGAAAATGGCGCGCTTCCTGGCCGTCAATGCATTGCTCTTCGCTCTGTTCTGGATCGCAGGCGCCGGCGTCTGGTTTTTCGGCGTCTGGTTGCTGGCGATGGCGACGTGGCTGTCGCTGGTGACGCGGATCCGCAACATCGCCGAACACGCCTGCACCTCGACCGGCCCTGACCCGTTCAGCCATGCCCGCACGACCCGGGCGAACCCGATCGAGCGGCTCCTGATCGCGCCCTATTGGGTGAACTACCACGCCGAGCATCATCTGTTCATGTATCTGCCGTGCTATCGGCTAAGGGAAGCGCATCGGCTGCTGCTGGAAAAAGGCTTGATCGCGCGGATGGAGGTTCAGCCCGGCTATCTCGACGTGATGCGGCTTGCCACGTCAGGCGCACCTACCTCCTGACCTCAAGGACGCATGTCCTGCACCGGTACCAGTGGCTGCACGCGCAGCGCGCCGCGCAGGCCCGCTGCGGTGCCGAGGAATATGCCGGCCACGGCTATGAAAGACGGCAGCGCCAGTGTCGAGAGGCCGGTGAGTCCCTGCCCGACCGAGCAGCCATAAGCCATCGCGCCACCCGCGCCCATCAGCATGGCGCCCGCAATCGAACGCAGCATGTGACGCGGCGAGTGATAGCCCTCGAGGTGGAAGCCCCCGGTGAGCAGCGCGGTCACGAGGCTGCCGACGAACACCCCCGTCACGGTTGCAATTCCGAAGTTCAGTGTCAGCCCGGTCGAGAGCATCGCATATTGCAGCGTATCTGCGATCGGCGCGATGAAGGTCAGCGAGGCGACCGGCGCCGGATTGAACTCATCGGCGCCGATGTAGCCGGTCGCGAACCAGCCGCCGGCCACCAAGAGACCGACCGTCAGTCCTGCCGCGATCTGGCCGGGCGCGCGACGGAACGGCAGATGGGCGAAGGCAAAGACCAGGAGCGCCGCGCTCAGCATCGAGGCCGCGAGCAGCCGCGCCGGACTCTCGGCAAGGCCTGAGACTGACAGCAGCGCCGGCAGCGAATTGGCTTTGACTGACGTTTGCGAGGCCTGCAACAACACGATGCGAAGCGGCGCGATGAGGCCCTTCAGGGTCATCTGCGCGGCAATGCCGAGCACGATGACAACGACGAGCGAACGGAGGTTGCCGCGGCCGAGCAGCACTAGTGCGCGCGAGCCACAGCCGTTCGACAGCACCATGCCGTAGCCGAACATCAGACCGCCCAGAAACATCAGGGGCGCCGAAAACGAGGCCTGGAGATAGATCGACTTGCCGAGATCAACCAGCCCGCCCGCCGCGAGCAGCTGCGTTGCGGCAATCGCGATCCCGATGGCCAGCGCGTAGGTGCGAACCAGACGGCTATCGCCCTCCGCCCACCAGCCACGCAGGCTGCTCATCAGGCAGAAACCGCTGAGGAGACCGATCACGCCATAGACGAGGCCGATCACAAGGCCGGCCAACAGGACAAGGTTCGAGCCGATGGACAAGGCGTAATTCCTGCGCGATTCGTGATCGGTTGGAGGTCGGACAAACCGGTGGTATTTCGGACGCGATTTGACGCCCCGGGGATCGTTGACACCATGCCGGCTTGGCATCATGACTAGGTTAAATATGACTAGTTCAAGAGGCTTGTTCCAACAAGCCCGCCAGTCCGGGGAGGACGCCTTGCATGAGCATCTGACCGCGGGGAAACCGCAGTGAACATCACGGCGAAGCTTTCGCCCGACGACCTCGCCCGCGCCTGCGCGGACGCGATGTGGCAGGAGGACGAGGCGAGCCAGGGCCTTGGCATGGAGATCGTCGACATCAGGGCGGGCCAGGCGACCCTCGCGATGACCGTCCAGCCGCACATGGTCAACGGCCACAAGATCGCCCATGGCGGTTTCATCTTCACGCTCGCCGATTCCGCCTTCGCCTTTGCCTGCAACTCCCGCAATGAACGCACGGTCGCGGCGCAGGGTGCCATCACCTTCATCCGCCCCGGCAAGCTCGGCGACCGCCTGATCGCAACCGCGCGCGAGGTCTCGCGCAGCGGCCGCTCCGGGATCTATGACGTGCGTGTCACCGCAGCCGAGGTGGTGATCGCCGAATTCCGCGGCCATTCCCGCAGCATCGGCGGCACACTGGTACCGAGCGGGCAGCCCGGCGACGACAAAAAATAGGCACGCTGAGGAAACATCCAAGGACACGCGATGGCTTCACCCCAACTTCGATCACGAGCCGGCGGCTACACGCCCGAGATGGACGAGGCCGAGCGCGCCTCGCGCGACGAGATCATGGCGCTGCAGACCAGGCGCCTCGCCTGGTCTCTCAAACACGCCTACGACAACGTCGCGCATTACAGGAGGGCGTTCGACGGCGCCGGCGCGCACCCCACGGATTTCCGCGAACTGTCCGATCTTGCCAGGTTTCCGTTCACGGTGAAGACGGATCTGCGCGACAATTATCCCTTCAACATGTTCGCGGTTCCCCGCGAACAGCTGGTCCGCGTCCACGCCTCCTCCGGGACGACCGGAAAACCCATCGTGGTCGGCTACACCAGGGACGATATCGAGACCTGGTCATTGGTGATGGCGCGCTCGATCCGCGCCGCCGGCGGCCGCCGCGGCATGATCATCCACAATGCCTATGGCTATGGCCTGTTCACCGGCGGCCTCGGCGTTCACTACGGCGCCGAGCACATGGGCTGCACGGTGGTGCCGATTTCCGGCGGCATGACCGAGCGCCAGGTGCAGCTGATCAACGATTTCCGGCCCGACATCATCACCGTGACGCCGAGCTACATGCTGGCGATCATGGACGAGTTCAAGCGGCAAAAGCTCGATCCGCGGCAATGCTCGCTCAAGATCGGCATCTTCGGCGCAGAGCCCTGGACCAACGCGATGCGTGCCGAGATCGAGGACGCCTTCGACATGGACGCGACCGATATCTATGGCCTGTCGGAAGTGATCGGCCCCGGCGTCGCGCAGGAATGCCTCGAGACCAAGGACGGCCTGCATATCTGGGAGGATCATTTCTATCCGGAGATCATCGATCCCGAGACCGGCGCGGTGCTGCCCGACGGCGCAAAGGGCGAACTGGTCTTCACCTCGCTCACCAAAGAGGCGTTTCCGGTGATCCGCTATCGCACCCGCGACCTGACCCGGCTGTTGCCGGGTACCGCGCGGCCGGGCATGCGCCGCATGGAAAAGGTCACGGGCCGTTCCGACGACATGATCATCCTGCGCGGCGTCAACCTGTTTCCGACCCAGATCGAGGAGGTGCTGCTGGCGACCGACTGGTGCGGCGGCCACTTCATCCTCGAACTCACGCGCGAAGGGCGCATGGACGAGCTGACCATCATTGCCGAAGCCCGCCCCGAGAGCTGGGATGGCAATGGCCTGACCGACCACGCCGACCGGATCTCCACCCACATCAAGAATACCATCGGCATCACCTCGCGGGTGCAAGTGGTGGCACCGGATACGCTGGAGCGCTCGCTCGGCAAGGCCAAGCGGCTGTATGACAAGCGGCCGAAGGATTGACTCCCGTCATTCCGGGGCAGCCCGACAGGGCTGAACCCGGAATCTCGAGCCACCGAGATTCCCGATGCGCTATTGCCCATCTGAGGTCTGCGCCTGAAGGCGCATCCGGGAATGACGTGCGTATCCGCGCGTATCGACCAG
>Ga0307516_10008840_pt1 | contig 11313 bp, 9 predicted proteins | sample 19_EM_MG_FD_203310 | JGI IMG/M metagenome (GOLD analysis project Ga0307516, IMG submission 203310) | Populus trichocarpa ectomycorrhiza microbial communities from riparian zone in the Pacific Northwest, United States - 19_EM | ecosystem: Host-associated > Plants > Roots > Unclassified | place...
GTGCGTGTCGCGTCGCCCGTGACCTCGCGCCACGCCGTGGCGTGCCCGCCGCCCGCCAGCAGCGGCTGGGCGATGAGGTTCACGTCGCCCCGCGCGCTCAGCACCGGGCTCGGGTTCGCGGTGTACCCGGCCGGTGGCGGCTTCTGGAACACCGGGTCGGCGCGCGGGCTGACGGCCGCTTGCGCATGGAAGCTCCAGACGAAGTCCCACTCGCCATCCGACGGCGTGACCTCGACGATGAGCACCGACTGCGCGCTGTGGACCAGCGCGCGCAGGCGCAGGCTGCCGGCGGTGGTGGTGATGGTGCCGACCAGCTGCGCGTTCCACAGCTCGAGTCGCCAGTCGACCCCGGTGATCGCGCCGACCGGCTCGAGCGTGAAGTACCCGACGGGCAGCCGCGCCAGCCCGAACAGCGAGCCGAACTCCGGACGATGGTCCTGGACCTGGCTATGCTGCACGGTGAAGCGCAACGGGCCGCCGGGCGGCGCATAGACTCCCGTGCCGAGGAATCCATCGCCCAGGAATGGCCCCTCGAACCAGGTCGTGGGCAGCCGCTTCCAGACCAGATCCGCGGTGGCGAGGAAGCTCGCCCACGCCTGCGGGGTCGTCATGTGATCGTCGCACCACGCCGCCCGGTCGTCGGTGGGCCGATCGTGCGGGGGCCGTTCGGGGGCGGGCTCGGCGCTGGCGGGCAAGGCGGGGAGGGCGGCCGATGCCGCACCGGCCGCGATTCCGCCCAGTACCGCACGGCGGGAAACGTCTTCCATACTGCACCTCCGTCGGGGGGAAGGATCGATGTACGACGAGTCCGCGACGCTAGCGAACAGACTCTCCCCGGTCAAGCGCGCAGCGTGCAGCGCTTCCGTGCGGCTGGATCACGTAGCACCGTCGACGGCGGCGACACCCGACGATCGTCACTGCCGGATTCGCGAGCACGCCGGTCGTTGCGGGGTCACCAGCAGCAGAACCCGCCGTCGACGAGGACGTCGATGCCGGTGACGTACGACGCGGCGCGGCTCGAGAGGAACACGGCGGGCCCGACCATCTCGTCGACCGTGGCCATGCGGCCGATCGGCGTCTCGGTCTCGAACTTGGCGCGCTGTTCGGCCACCTCGGGGCGAAGGTTCATCGGGGTGAGCGTGTAACCCGGGCTGATGCTGTTGACGCGCAAGCCGCGCGCCACCCACTCCATCGCCAGGCTCTTGCTCAGATGGATCACGCCGGCCTTGGAGCTGTTGTAGTGCGCCTGGACCAGACCGCGGTTGACGATCACGCCCGACATCGAGGCGATGTTGATGATGCTGCCCTTGCCGCGCGACAGCATCGCCCGGCCTTCCGCCTGGCACGACAGGAACACGCCGGTCAGGTTGATATCGAGCGTGCGCTGCCACTGCTGCGGCGACAGCTCCTCGGCGGGGCACGCGCTGGCGATGCCGGCGCTGTTGACCGCGATGGTCAGCGGGCCGAGCGCAGCCTCGCAGGCCGCGACCGCCTCGGCCAGATCGCCGGCCTGCGTGACATCGCCGCGGCACGCGGTCGCGCGGCGGCCCAGCGCGCGGACGCGCGCGACCGTGTCGTCGAGCCCGGCGCTGCCCGGCAGGTCAAAGCCGCAGACGTCGGCGCCGTGCTCGGCGAGGCCTGTCGCGATGCGCTGGCCGATGCCGCTGCCGGCGCCCGTCACGAACGCGACGTCGCCGCTGAGATCGAAGAGATTCATGGTGGGTAATCCTTGGTTCAGGGTTCGGCGAGCAGCCGCTCGGCGGTCGCGTGGTCGGTCACCAGGGTGCTGACCCAGCGACCGCGCAGCACGGCGCGAATGGCTTCGAATTTTCGCGCGCCGCCGGCGACGCCGATCCGGTGGCGCACGGCGCGGATCTGATCGGCGCCGATGCCGACCACGCGCTTGTCGAAGTGACTGGCGACCGGCCTGCCCTTGGCGTCGAAGAACCGCATGCACACGTCGCCGACCGCGCCGGCGGCCTCGAGCGCCGCGATATCGTCGTCGGTGATGAGGCTGCTGCTCTCGCGAAATAGCCGCGACGGCGGCAGCGCGCCGACGCCCATCAGCACCGCCGACAGCTGGTCGTAGCGCTGGAACACGTCGCGGCACGACGGATCCTCGTACAGCGCCTTGCGCAGCTTCTCGCTGGCCACCACGCCCGGCGCCATGAGCATGTGCGGTTCGGCGTGGGTGAGGCGTGCCAGCGCCTCGGTCAGCCGCGTCGCCGACGCCTGCGAGCTCGGGCGGCCGAGCCCGCCGAGCAGCTGCGACACGGTCTTGAGCCCCGGCGAGGTCGGCCGCATGACGTTGACCGCCAGGAGCAGGGTCTCGCTCCACGACGACACGCCGACGTGAGCGCAGTTCGGCAGCATCGCCTCGAGCAGGCGAGCCGTCGTCGATGCCAGGCCGCGCATGACCGCGGTCTCGGTCGCGTCGCCATCGTCGGGCAGATCGACGATCGCGACCTGATCGAGCTTGTAGCGCCGCTCGATGCTCTCCTCGAGATCGGCGTGGACGCCGTCGGGCACATGCACCGTGGTGCGCACGATGCCGAGCTCCTTGGCCTGCTTGAGCAGCCTCGACACCCGCGCCTGCGAGAGCCCGAGCGCGGTCGCGACCTCGCTCTGACTCAGACCGGACTCGTGGTAGAGCCGCGCCGCGCGGGTGGTGAGGCGGAGCAGGTCCTGATCGGAGGAGGACATGACGTGAGCGGGCGACGCCGGCCGGTCTCTCGAGGCCATCGTATCACACGTCATGTGGTCGCCAGCTCCATCACGCGCGCGCCGGTGGCCTCGTGGCGATCGAGGATTCCCCGCGATCGGCCGCGCGACAGCACCATGACCCGGTGGGACAGCCCGAGCACCTCTTCCAGATCCGAGCTCACCACGATCACCGCGACGCCCTGGCGGACCAGCGCGGCGATGAGGTCGTAGATCGCGGCGCGCGCCCCGACGTCGATGCCGCGCGTCGGCTCGTCCATGATGATGAGGCGCGGCGAGCGCGCGATCCATTTGGCGATCACGATCTTTTGCTGGTTACCGCCGGACAGGCTGCCGGCGGGTTGCTCGGCGAGGCCCTTGACGGCGAGCCGCTCGATCGACTCCGCGGCGTCGCGCAGCGCGGCCGCCTGGCTGAACCAGCCCCGCCGCGCGATCCGATCGAAGTTGGCGTAGCTGAGGTTGTCGGCGATCGTATGGTCGAGGATCAGGCCCTGGCGCTTGCGGTCCTCGGGCACCATCACGATGCCCTGCGCGATCGCGTCGTGCGGCTGATTCAGGACGGCGCGCTGGCCGGCGATCTCGATGGTGCCGGAGCCGATCGGATCGGCCCCGGCGATCGCGCGGACCAGCTCGGTGCGGCCGGCCCCGACGATGCCGGCGATGCCGAACACCTCGCCGGGCCGGACGGTGAACGAGACCCCGGCGAACGCGCCGCTGGCCGCGGTGAGATCCTGGACCACCAGCACGGCCTGGTCGGACGCCGGCGCGGGCAGGTCCGGAAAGATCCGGTCGACGCTGCGGCCCACCATGTCCTGGATCAGGCGCGCCACGGGCAGCTGCGCGGTGTCGTGGGCGGCGACCTGGCGGCCATCGCGGAGCACCACGACGCGATCCGCGACGCGCGCGATCTCGTCGAGCCGGTGGCTGATATAGAGGAACGCGACGCCGTCGCGCTTGAGCCGCTCGATCTGCTCGAACAGCCGATCGGTCTCGCTGCCGCCGAGCGCGGCGGTCGGCTCGTCGAGCAGGAGCAGGCGCGCGTCGCGCACCAGCGCCTTGGCGATCTCGACCTGCTGCTGGGCCGCGACCGGCAGGTTGCGCACCGGTTCGCTCGGCGCGATGTCGAGGCCGAGCCGGCGCAGCTGGAAGCTGGCGGTCGCGTTCATCGCCTCGCGATCGACGCGCCACCGCTTCATCGGCATGCGGCCGACGAAGATATTCTCGGCGACCGACAGCTCGGGCAACAGGCGCAGCTCCTGGTGGATGAGGCCGATCCCCGCGGCGAGCGCGTCGCCCGGCGCCTGCGGCGCGTAGGGCCGACCCTGCCACGTCATCGTGGCGCCCGGATCGGGCTGGATCACGCCCGCGATGATCGACGACAGCGTCGACTTGCCGGCGCCGTTCTCGCCCAGCAGCGCCACCACCTCGCCGGGCCGCACGTCGAGGTTGACGTCGCGCAGCACCGCGATGTCGCCGTAGGTCTTGCCGACGTTGCGGATCGAGAGCGTCACGCGCGCACCGTCACGACATGAACATCCCACCATCGACGTTGATGGTCTGTCCGGTGATATAGGCCGCATCGTCCGAGGCCAGAAAGCTCACCAGACCGGCGACGTCGTGGCCGGTGCCGGCGCGCTTCATCGGGATCGCCGCGATCCACTCGGTCATGAGCTCGCCGGGGCGGTAGTCGCCCAGCAGCTTGCCCCACGCGGCGTCGTTGTAGGCCCACATATCGGTCACCACGATGCCCGGGCAGATCGCGTTCACCGTGATGCCCTCGACCGCGAGCTCCTTCGCCAGGCTCTGCGTGACGCCCAGGACGGCGAACTTGCTGGCCGCGTAGTGCGGCGTGTAGATGAAGCCCTGCCGCGCCTGGCCCGACGCGGTGTTGATCAAGCGGCCGCGCCGGCCGTGGCGCCGCATCCGCAGGGCCGCCTCCTGGCAGCACAGAAACACGCCCTTGGTGTTGACCGCCATGACGCGGTCCCAGTCCCGCTCGGACAGCTGCTCGAGGCGCGCCACGGTGATGACGCCGGCGTTTTGCACCGAGACGTCGACGCCGCCGAGCTCGCGCTCGACGTGGTCGTACAGCGCGACGACGTCGGCGCGCACGGTCACGTCGACCCGCCGGGCGATGACCTCGAGCCCTTCGCCGCGCAGCTCGGCCGCCGCGTCGTCGACCCGGTCCTCGTCGGCCGCGATGCACACGCGCGCGCCCTCGCGGGCGAACCGCTCGGCGATCGCGCGGCCGATCCCGCGGCTGCCGCCGGTGACGACGACGACTCTATTCTTGAAGCGATGCATCGGGACGGCCTGGCTCACGGGTGGTTGGCGATGAACCCGGCCACGTTGGTCTTGGTGGTCAGCGTGCCGCCCTGGAGCTGCTCGGCGGGCAGCTTCTTGCCGGCGATCAGGTCGAGCGCCGCGTCGACCGCCATGCGCCCCATCTTCTGGGTCTGCTGGGTCACGGTGGCGTCGAGCGCGCCGTTCTGCACGGCGACGAGCCCACCCGGATCACCGTCGAACCCGACGACCCAGACCTTGGTGCCCAGGTTGGCGAGCTTGACCGCGCGCGACGCGCCGAGCGCGATGCCATCGGCCTGGCCGAAGATCACGGTGATCGACGGATCGCGCTGCAGCATGTCCTGCGCGATCTTGGCGCCCTCGTCGGCGGCCCACCGCTCGGTGAACTGCTCGGCGGTCACCTTGATGCCGGGGCACCTGGCCATGGCCTCGGCCCAGCCCTTGCTGCGATCGAGCTGCGGGGTGGTGCCCTGCTGGCCCTTGATGATCACCGCGTTGCCCTTGCCGCCGGCCTGCTTGCACACCCAGTCGCCCAGCTCGCGCGTCGCCGCGACGCCATCGGTCGCGAAGAACGTGTCACCGGGCGCGCCGGCCGCGTTGCGGTCGACGTTCACGATCGGGATCTTGGCTTTGCGCGCCGCCTTGACCGGCACCGCCGCGGCGGTCGCGCCCGCCGGGATGTAGATCAGCGCGTCGATCTTGCGCGTGATGAGATCCTGGACCTGGTCGACCTGCGTGGTCGCGTCGCCCTTGGCATCGACGGTGATGATCTCGACGCCCTTGGTCTTGCCGTAGGCCTCGACCGCTTGCTTGATCTGGTTGAAGAAGTCGGCCTGCAGGTTGGCGACCGCCAGGCCGATCCGCTTGGGCTCGGCCGCGGCGGGCGGCGCCAGCGCTGCGAGCATGGCCACCGCTGCAAACGTCGAGACGGTACGAGCACGTTTCATCGGAGTCTCCTTTTATTGGCATCCACGGCAACAGCGAGCGCGATGACCGCGCCGATCACGATCTGCTGGACGAACGGGGACAGGCCGGTCAGGTTCAAGCCATTGCGCAGGATCCCGATGATCAGGACGCCGACCACGGTGCCCCGGACCGAGCCGGTCCCGCCGCGCAGGCTGGCGCCGCCGAGCACGACGGCGGCGATGGTATCGAGCTCGTAGCCGAGCGCGCCGCTCGGCTGCGACGAATCGAGCCGCGCCGACATCACGATGCCGGCGAGGCCGCACAGCACCCCCGAGGCGACGTAGACCCAGGTGGTGATCGCCTTGACCTTGATGCCGGCGAGCCGGGCGACCTCGGCGCTGCCGCCGATCGCGAACAGCGCCCGGCCGGTGGGCCGGTACGACAGGAACACCGCCGCCGCCACGGTGAGCGCGACGAGCGCACCGACCGTCGGCGACAGCACGCCGAAGTAGCGCGTCGTCGACAGCGCGTCGAACCACTCCGGATAACCGACGATCTGCTGACCGTCACTGACCAGGTTGGCGAGCCCGCGCGCGACCGACATCATGGCCAGCGTGGCGATGAACGGCGGCAGGTTCGCCCAGGTGACGAGCAGCCCCGACACCGCGCCGGACGCGGCGCCGACCGCGAGCGCCGCCGCCATCGCGAGCGGCATCGGGACGCCGTGCGAGTTGGCGAGCCAGCCCATCACCATCATCGACAGCGCGAGGACCGAGCCCACCGAGAGATCGATGCCGCCGATCACGATCACCGCGGTCATGCCGAGCGCCATGATGCCGATCACCGTGATCTGGTCGACGACGTTCAGCAGATTGCGGATCGACAGGAAGGTCTCGCTGAGACCGCTGAACGCCAGGCACAGCACGATCAGGCTGATCTCGGGGCCGTGGTCGAGCCCCCAGCGCAGCCAGCTCGCGCCCGAGCGCCCGAGCGCGCCGGTCGGCACCACCGCAGTCGTCGGCTTGCTCATTTCCATGAGTCACCCCGAAGCCGCGACCGGCGCAAGCCATCTGCCCAGGCCTGGCGCCGCGCATGGATCCGCGCGGTCGGCAGGTCGAGCACGGATTCGATGACGCGCCGGGGCAACTTGCCAAGGCCGTCGAGGTTCCACAGGCCGAGCGACAGCCCGGCCATGTGACCTGCGCCCAGCGCCGACACGTCGGGCTCGTCGAGGTGGACGACCGGGCGGCCGAGATAGCCGGCCAGCAGCGCGCGCAGGTGGAGGTTGCGCGTCGCGCCGCCATCGACGCGCAGCCGGGTGATGCCATTGACGCAGCGATCCATCGCCTCGACCACGTCGACGACCTGGTGCGCGATCGAGTCGATCGCGGCGTGCATGAGATCGGCGCGCGAGGTGCCGAGCGTGATCCCCGCGATCAGCCCGACCGCGTGCGGGTCCCACCACGGCGCGCCGAGGCCACCGAACGCGGGGACCAGCACGGCGCCGCCCACCTGCTCGCCGTGGTCGCTGGCCAGCCGGGCGAGCTCGTCGGGGGTCACCTGCAGCACGTCGGCGAGCCACTTGACCGTGGCCCCGGCCGACCGGATGTTGCCCTCGAGCGCCCAGCTCGGACCCGCGCCGAGATCCCACGCGATGGTCGAGCAGATCCCGCTCTGCTCGGCGGCGGGCGCCGCTGCCAGCGCCATCACCGACGAGCCGGTGCCCAGCGTCGCCTTGACGTCGCCCGGGCGAAACGCGCCGTGGCCGAACAGCGCGGCGTGCGAGTCGCCCAGCACCGCGTGGACGCGCACGCCGGCCAGCCGCGGATGGAGCGCCGCGCCGTCGCCGCGCGGACCGATCGAGGGCACGAGCTCGGGCATCGCCGCGAGCGGCACGTCGAACAGCCGCAGCAGATCGGCGTCCCAGGTCGCGCGCCGGATGTCGAGCAGCTGCGTGCGCGAGGCGTTGCCGGCCTCGGTGATCGCGCCGGCGCCCAGCCGGTTCATGAGGTACGTGTCGATCGTGCCGAGGCACACCTGGCCGGCGCGGCTGCGCTTGCGATCCGGGTCGTGGTGGTCGAGCAGCCAGCAGCCCTTGGCCGCCGAGAACATCGGATCCATCGGCAAGCCGGAGCGCGCGCGGACCCACGCGGCCGTCTTCGGCGTGTGCCGCCGCGCCACGATCTCGGACGTCCGGCCGTCCTGCCAGCTCAGCATGGGCGCGACCGGCTCGCCGGTCCGGCGGTCCCACAGGAGCATCGACTCCCGCTGATTGCACAGCGCGAGGGCCACCACCGGCGCGCCGGGTACCTGGTCGAGACAGCCGGCGACCGCCTCGCGCACGCTGGTCCAGATCGCGGCGGCGTCCTGCTCGACCCAGCCGGGGTTGGGGTAGCTGGCCGCGACCGGCGCCGACGCGCGCGTCACGACCGCCCCGGTCGTGTCGATGGCGAGCGCCTTGGTCGCGCTGGTGCCCTGGTCAATGGCAATGATGAGATCGGTGTTACCCATAGGTCACCTGACCAGCTCGCGCGCGCGCTCGGCGATCCCGGCGGCCGTGAGCCCGAAATGGGAAAGCAGGAACTCCGCTGATCCGGTCGGTGCGAACCCGGTGACGCCCATGAGGCGCATCGCCACCGGCTGGTGCTGCACGACGATCTCCGCCACCGCGGCGCCGAGCCCGCCGCGCACGATCGCTTCCTCGATCGTGACGATGCCGCGGGTCTCGCGGGCGGCGGCGAGGATCGCGTCCTGGTCGATCGGCTGCACGCTCACGGCGTTGAGCACGCGCGCCGCGATGCCGTGCCCGGCCAGCAGGTCGGCCGCGGCCAGCGCGCGCGACACCATGGTGCCCGCGGCGATCAGCGTGACGTCGCCGCCGCGCCGGACCAGCCGGAACCGGCCGAGCTGGAACGTCGAATCGCGCTGGTCGATCGCGGGCACCGCGATCCGGCCGATCCGCAGGTAGGTCGGCCGCCCGCTCGCCAGCGCGCTGCGCATGACCTCGCGGGTCTCGTCGGGATCGCACGGGACCACGACGTCGAGATCGCTGATCGCCCGCATCCACGACAGATCCTCGATCGAATGATGGGTCGGCCCGAGCGCGCCATACGCGACGCCCGGGCTGAACCCACACAGGATCACCGGGACGTGGGAGTACGCGATATCGGCCTTGATCTGCTCGGTGGCGCGGCCCGAAAGGAACGGCGCGGCGGCACACACGAACGGCCGCAGTCCCCCGTTGGCCAGCCCCGCGCTGACGCCGACCATGTTCTGCTCGGCGATCCCGACGTTGAACAGCCGCTCGGGGAACTCCTTCTTGAACGCGATGAGGTTGCTCGAGCCGACCGAGTCGTTGCACACCGCCACGACGCGAGGGTCGGTCCGCGCCAGCCGCGCGAGCTCGTCGGCGAACGCCTGCCGGCAGTCGAACGTGGCCGGGACGTCGCCGCCGGCCGGGAGCGGGACTGCCGCGCTCACGCGCCGGCCTCGAGCTCGCGCAGCGCGCGCTGCACCTGCTCGGCGGTGGGCACCTTGTGGTGCCATTCGACCCGGTTCTCCATGAACGACACGCCCTTGCCTTTGACGGTTCGGGCGATGATCATGCGCGGCCGGCCGCTGTGCTCGGCGGCGAGCGCGACCAGCAGCGCCTGGTGGTCGTGGCCGTCGAGCTCGAGCACGCTCCAGCCGAACGCGGCCCACTTGGAGGCGAGCGGCTCCAGCTGGTTGGTCTCCTCGGTGCCTGCGCCTTGCTGCAGGCCGTTGCGGTCGATGATCGCGGTCAGCCGGTCGAGCTTGGCATGGCCGGCGTACATCGCGGCCTCCCAGTTCGAGCCCTCCTGCAGCTCACCATCGCCGAGGATCACGTAGGTGCGCCACGCGCCGCCCGACAGCCGCGACGCGGCGGCGCAGCCCACGGCGACCGGGAGGCCGTGTCCGAGCGGTCCGGTGTTGGTCTCGACGCCGGGCACCTTGCGCCGGTTCGGGTGGCCATTGAGCGGCGACAGCGGCGCCATGAACGACGCGAGGTCCGCCGGCGCGAAGAACCCGCAGGTGGCCAGCGTGGTGTAGAGCGCCGCGGCACAGTGGCCTTTGCTGAGGATCAAGCGATCGCGATCGGGCTTGACCGGGTCGAGCGGGTCGATATTCAGCACGGCGCCATATAGCGTGGCGAGGATATCGGTGACCGACAGGTCACCACCGACGTGACCCATGCCGGCGATGCGAATGGTCTCCACGATGCGCACGCGGATCTCGCGCGCCAGGCCGGCCAGCGCGATGGCGCGCGCGGCGGCCGAGTCCTCGGTGCGACGGGCCGCGGAGGCCTGCCACCCGGCGGCCACGCTCGCGTCGCCGTGAAGCGGTTGCGATGAGGGGTGTTGCATAAATATTCAGTAGCGACTCGGTATGCTCCTACAATGCCCAGGGTCTCCGGACCGGTCAAGGAGAAACTGGCGCGCGGCCGCGGCGCGACTACCGCGATCGCGGACTGGCAACCACCACGCGTCGAGTCAACGCCGCCAGCCGCGACGGAGAATCGCCCACTCCCGCGCTGGTGGCCGGCTGTATTAGCGCGCTGCGTTAGCGCGAATCGGTGGGTGCGGGGGTATCAGCGCGGGTATGTCGGTGCGGTGTGTCCGCGCGGCGCTGGCATCGCCACCGCCTGTCGCGACGGGGCCCGGGCGTCGCGGTCACCGGCACGGCCAGCGCCGCGTGGTCGGGCACGGTGATCTTCATCCCGCCGGGCTCGGTCACCACCGGCGCCGGCCCGTGCGGCGGACGCTACTTGACCAGCTTCATCACCGAGCCCGTCGTGGCAGCGGCGTTGATCCAGTAGATCGCCGTGTCGTTACTGACGAGCTGCGATGGATTCGTCTGGCCGCTGGCGAGCAGGCTCGCGGAGCCCCCGCCGACCGGGATCCGCGACACCGTGCCGGCGGCGTCATCGGTCCAGTAGACGTCGCGGTCGTCGACCGCGATCCCGCTGGAGTTACCGGTGGTCGAGATCAGCACCGCCGGCGTGCCGCCGGTGACCGGCGCCTTGGCGACCACCGCGTTCTCGTCGGTGGTCCAGTACAGCGTGGCGCCTTGGACCGCCAAGGCCTGGACGTCGTCCTGATCGTCGACCAGCGTGACGGGGCTGCCGGTGCCCTCGAGCGTGATGCTGCGCAGCGCGCCGCCGCCCACGCTGGACCAGTACAGCGTCGTGGCATCGGCGGTGAGGCCGCCCGGGGTCGCCTGGGCGTTCGCGACCACGGTGGGGAGTCCGCCGGTCACGGCGACCTTCAGGATGCTGCCGCTGTTGTTGATGTTGGTCCAGTACGCCGTGTCATTGACGACGACGATCCGGGCCGGCCCGTTTTGATGCTCGGCGAGCTGCAG
>Ga0307516_10008841_pt1 | contig 11311 bp, 8 predicted proteins | sample 19_EM_MG_FD_203310 | JGI IMG/M metagenome (GOLD analysis project Ga0307516, IMG submission 203310) | Populus trichocarpa ectomycorrhiza microbial communities from riparian zone in the Pacific Northwest, United States - 19_EM | ecosystem: Host-associated > Plants > Roots > Unclassified | place...
AACCGTGATGAGAGCATTCTTCCCTGGAAGAATTCAAATAAAAGAAAGACTATCGGGTTAAATCCTTCATCTATTAACTATATAACATCTTCAAAGAAACCCACTTTTGATGATAGCACGCATGGAAAGTTCTTATAAATGCAAAACATAAGGACAATACCAGAAAAACTATGCGGGGTTCTCACCGACTGACCAGCTCTGATGCTTGAAGTCCTGAACAACGATTTTCATCTGTTCGATTCGCTTCTTGACTACAGTTTACATCAACCCAAACTAAAACTAAGATAAAGCTGAATCTTTATCAGCACCCCAGTTGATTCCAATATTGGAACCTGTAAAAAATACCAATGCTTCCAACTATGTGCCCTCAGCTACAAATATCAACAAACCGATCATAGTCTGCTAAACATTGTGCACATGTTAACCTCCTGTGCCAGCAACTTCAGCATGCACTGATTCCTTGGAAGAAACAGAATCTGTTTCATCAGACACCAAACTTCCACCAGTTTCACCCAGCTTATGATGTGACTGCTCTCGATCTTGGTCAGGGAACACCTCAGCTTGCAAAGATGGAGCAATGTTATTCACATGCAGCCATGTAAGTTCCCACAAGCTATCCCCACCTAGAGCACTCCTCTGCACAAGCACTCCCCTACTCTTCATTGCAAGTAAAGTGTTCTTAAGAAGCTCAGGCACCGTTTCCTGGAGATTTTCATTCTTCTTCCCTTTCACTTTTACCTTAAGATATTTTTCCATTCGGCTAAGCACTCCTAGCCATAGCTTGCAGAAAGTTGTCAGCTGTGCAAGTTCATTAAGTAACTGTAAAAACACCTTTGACAGGAGTTTTACAGCAATGATAAGTGTCCCTTCCATATTCCGGTAGTCTTTTTGGTGTCCCTGAGCAATTTCAAGCAAGTCATCTAGCATAGTAAAGATCACCAGATCAAAACATTGTAACCACAGACCATGTGGAAGGTTAATCTCATCCACTCCTGTCAAGCACTTTTGCAATGATAAAAGAGCATGGTTTCTGACCTCTTCTCTCTGATCCAAACAAACTTTCCGTAAACCTTGCACAAGCCTCAGCCACATTTCCCCAATATCCTGTGATAATTTTGCAGACTCCTCTTCTCCCATTGTTTCCTTTGCATCATGTGACCACCTAGCCAAACAATTAACAGAACCTGCCATAAGTTCAAGTGCTCGCACAGATCTCTCTGCCTGTCCAACACGAGACTCTGAAAACTGCCTTGCTGCATCAACACAGAGAACATAATTGGCAGGCAACAAATGAGCTTCATCAGTCATAATGAACAACAGCGCATCGAATCCTGCTTCAGAAGCTTCTGGGTGACGAGCAGTGATGGAAAGCAAGGATGTAATTGTACGCCAACCCATTAGGGATCTGATGTGTGTAGCATTTGCTTTCACAAGCCGAGTCACTTCCTGTGTAATTTGTTCACAGTATGCATCAGCAACACGGGCATCAAGCTTCAAGACAAGTTGCAGTGACCTCAAAAGTTCATCAGCCAGGTTCTCTTTGTAGGGCAGCAGCCGCTGGCAAATCCGGAGGAGTCCAAAAACAGCCTTCTCTACTAAGGCACAAGGCATTACAGTTGATTGAACAATATTAGCTATGTGCTCATAAACACCCTGCCACAATAGCACAATCCTGTCCCTGTTGCTCAGTGTAATTGCAATGAGCAATTCAAGGCAGAAAACAGCAGTATCTTCATCCTCTGGTGAACTGTTCCCTTTCTGAGGGCGACCTGCAGCCCAGATGAGTGCTCGTGCTAGCTGCAACAACGATTCAGCTTGCAAGAACTTGCTCTCAGTAAATATGCTGTCAACATGGCACTTTTGGATTGTCTGAAGGGTGCGTTGATGAGCAGCAAGTTGTTGTTCAGTGGGTTGCGATCTTGGCTCCTCAGTGTCGAGAGACAAGAGCTGACTGAATCGGCCCATTAATCCAGAAGATCTCCTTGGAGTTCCCATGGATTGCATGTGAACTGATGACAGAGAATTTGTAATAGGTTTACCATGCACAGGGTCAGCAGCAAGCTCTGATTCATCAGCAGCATCACTGGCCACACGAGCAGGGAGGAGACCAAGTTTGTGCAATCGCAAGATGCAGTCCAGGATATTCCTCCATCCTGTGCGAATGTAATCACCATACCTATTTGCAATGGTAAAAACTGTAACAGTTGCCATCCTTGCTTTTGCATCATCACCAAAGGCTAGCACCGGTTCCTCAACTGAAGATTGATTCAGGAGGGTTGTGAACTTGCACAGAGACACAACTAGATCATCCAACACATCTTCAAGATGATGGCATGCAGAGATTTTAGCAACAGCCAGGAATCCATCAATACATGTCTGGTAAACATCTTCATGTTCTGCATTATCAAACACCACAGAGATAGCAGCGATTGTTGGACCTGACATTATGGCAAACATATCATGGTCAAGGTAGGCTCTGGAATCAGATAAAATGAACGGAGCAGTCTTTTTGGACTTGTGCATTAGATCAATCCAACGGCTTGGGGTCATTTCAGGGTAACCAAATCCTTGTTCAGGAGTTGTGCGGATCTCATTTTTGCAAATTGAATGGTAAAGCTCCGTAAGAAATTCTCGAGGTAAGTCATTGCCTCCATTGATGTGCCTATTATTCCGGATGAAGTCCTCTTCCGTCATTTTTTTCTTCACCTGTACATTGTGCTGATCTGTGTTGAGCATTATAAGGGAATAAGACAGCAAAAGAGCTGCATCCTTGTTAGCAAGAATCTGTGGTGATTGCTCATAATATCTCTCAGAAAATGCCTCAAGCACCCTTTGTATTTTTTGTGATTCTCCAGGCAGTCTAAAAGTTTCCAAGAACAACCGCAAAGCAGTATCAAGATTCATGTCTTGGAAATCAAAAGTCCAAGCAAATTCATGGAGAACCTGAACGCAAAACTCATCATGATTTCCCAAGAAATCACCAACAAGATTCTTATCTAACCCAGCAGTGTACCTGAAAAAGCAAGCCACACTTTGAGGGTCCAGTTTGTCAGGTAAGAGATGTGTTCCTTGGAGAAATTCTAGTCCTTTCTTTGGGTCACGATTAAAGTGATCAGCTCCGATCATCAACCTTCTCTTAATGTACTTCCTCCTGCGGACAAATGGAACCCAATGATTAGGATCACTATAGTTGTCACACTTCACCATCCAGAACGGGGTGTACTCCTCAAGATTCACTGGTCCCTGCTCTGAACTTACCGATCCATTGCCTATCCTTTCAGCCATCCCCTGAATAACAGCAATAAGGCCATCAAGAGCAAGAATGTGCATTGCAGACAAAGGGCAATTCACTGGAAAAGCACTCTTTGACAATAAATTAGCAAGCTCTTCAAACACGTTACTGCATGTTATGTCACAATCTAAATTGGCATACATCTCCACCATAAAGGTTTTCTGCCTGCAGAAGTCTACAAGAGCCTCCATGGCAACCTCTTGCTGCTGGTATGAAGCACCATATCTGCTCTGCGCAAGTCTCAAAATCACACATGAGAAGAAAGCCTCGAGCTGGAGTTTTAGTTCAGTTCGGAGATGGTGATACAGATTGAGAACTATACTACAGACCATTGAGAGAATAAGCGGACTCACTGACAAACCAAATTGCATCAGATTACGAAATAATTCATCCTGAATCAAACTCAGTAACCTCGGGTGACAACGAATAGAAGGGCCGCCCAATTCTATTGCAGAATTAATTAAACCCAAAGCAAAAAGTGGGACATCTTCATCAAATGCTATAGTATTTGATCTGGGACCCATTCCAACATGCTCAACAACATTTAATAAAGAGCACAAGAAATGAAATATCTCTACCATGCAAGGCACTCCATATGGTTCTGTCATAAGGTGCAAATCAAATGGAAGGCCATCCTTTCCACCACCAGTCCCAATTGCATTTTCTTCCCTTGCCACCAGAGCTGTGGAAGCATTGGAACCAAAGCTCACAGTGGATGCTTGGCCATCCAATTCTGAATTACCATTTCCATTCTCCATCTGTTTACTCCCAAAAGCATAATCATTATCCAGCCCACCAATCTGCATAAGAAACAAGAAGCTTTACATATTTTTGAAAGTAGGAAAAAAAAAGACAAAAAAGTAGATGATTCTGTTCAAAGGCACAAGTGCCAGAAATGTTTATCTTTTCCACTCTTTCATCCAGATTACATTGTTTTCCAATAAACAAAACGGTGCTTATAGTACATCTGCAGGTCACAGTACATAAACCACCTAATTTGTTAGAATGCATAATATTAAGACATAAATTTCCACAGAAAATTTTCCCGGCTCTTTAATGCTATGTGCCAGTCTTCCAAAACTAAAAGAAATTGAAAAACAAATAGTATAATACATAAACTAAGATCACAAAAGTAGCCTCACAATTTCACACAAAAGTAGGGGAAAAGAGCCAAACCACCTCTACCAACTAAGACTTTTGAATTTAATCAGAATAGGTTTTCCCCTAAAGCTCTATTACAGTCTTCTGTTGCTTCGACTACCAGGAACATGCAGTTGAGAATCCATAGCATACCATCAACCATTCATCACGATCATTTGAGAGGAAGTTTTAATCCAAAATTACCACAAGTCAAAAGCATCAATAAGCTATCAACGTCTAGCTTTCCAGACAAACCCCTCATCATGATTATTCTTTTCATTTCAAGCTTTCCAGCTTCTCATTTATCCTATGTCTCAGCAAATAACATAAGCATAATTGAAAGAAAAGATATTGCAACAATCAAGATGAATATGAGATGCAATTATACCTCATGTTTGTGAGAAGTAATTCCATTAACCAATGTCTGTTCAGCGCTTTCAACATCTGGAAGGTGTGAAAAAATGCACTTGACAAGTTCATGCATAGTGTGGCGAGAAATCCTCTGCAGCAACTCGCTTTTACTGCCTGCTTGATGTACTATACGAAAACAAGTGTTCACTATGGTACAAACATGTTGATTACTCAACATGACAGATGCCTTACTCTTCATGCAAGCCAGAAGAACCTGAAGTATCTTCATCAACACCATTTCTTCAGATGAAGGATCTGTCACCTCAAACCGGCAACTAGTCACAGCATCAACTACCAGCTGCATAGCATCTTCAACATTTACAGTATTTTGATCAATGACATCAAGAGTTAATATCTTGTAAACAGACAACAAAGCAACCCCGGTGATTGGTGCACCCGTTTCATCGGACCGAATGACATCCAAAAAGGGCTGAAGATAAAGAGCAGGGTTGATAGTATTCCACGGATTCTGCCATGAGAAGATTTGCTTCCTCAACGTCTTCAAAGATTGAATTAGAGAGTCTTCTAGCTGGTCATCACCTGAAATATACCGACCCCCCCATCTCACGTTTCTCCTCATGACCGCCAACACGGCACTGACTTCAGAATTAATCGAATATGCTAATAAATCAGCCCTATTTGATTCAACAGCAGCATCACGCTCCTCAGGCTCTTCCTCAATTGACTTAATCCCAGTGTTTAGCTTTAATCTCCCCATTTCCGTACAATGTAACCAAATGTTGCAAGTGCTTGACTGAAGCATACAGAAATAAATAAATCAATCAAAAACCCTAATTTTAAGGAACAGAAAAAAAGGCAATTCGACACTAAAATATTATGCCAAATGCAAACAACAGATAGCTTCTACTCTCACAACTTTGAAATTGCCTACAGGAGGAGAAGATCCAGCTTCAAAAAGAAAAATCGAAATCGAAAAGATTACTAAAAAAAATACTGTGGAAATGGAAGTGATTAAGCGAGCAAGAAAGACAGAGTCAAAGCATGGAGAGACAAAAGTGACGGATCAAAGAGAAAATGGTTCGTTACCTGTTCTGCGTGGATCAAGAGAGTGAGATCTGTACATACACACACACACCCACCAACAATCTCTCTCTATCTCTCTCTCTCTCTCTCAGACCAAGAAATGAAATGACGACTTTTCTTTTCTTTTCAATTGTGGTACAGAAACGCAAAATAAACTTCACGATCACACGGCCATGATAGCTTCGAATTATTGCACGATTTCGACTACTTTATTTTCCTTCAACAGGTCCCTCTATGAATAATTTGGGTTCATAAAAACCTCTACGGTATTGTTCATATCTTATAATAATATTTCTTATAGCTTTTCGATTGATTAGCTACTGCTATTAATTTTTCAATTATATTATTTATTTGTTTTTAGATTGATTTACTTGGGATCTAAGAAAAAACCCGGTTTTTTTAATTAAAATGATATCTTTTATTAAATCAAAGCTTAGATTAATCCAAATTAATTCCCTTAACTCGTGACGTAAACCTTGGACCGAGACAATCTTCAGGTCAAGTCTTATTGTGACCCAATCAACCATGGTAAAATCCGGTTTGATTATAAAAAAAATTTCTAGACACACATATTTTAATATATATATATTGTTTTAGGTCAACATGGGTCTTCAGATGTGGCCCAATTAACTCAGTAGTCTTGGCCAAAATCAGCTTGCCTTTAAAAGAAAAATTAAAAATGACATGGATCTAAAATTTTATTTTATTTAAAAAAAATATTAGGATTGTCACACGTGTACGACGTAATGAAGATCATCCTCCCAGACCGGGATCTTCGAGATGATAGGTGAAAAGAATAAAGAATTCTTGTTTCTTATCAACAAAATAAATTGGAGTTGCCACCTAGTATTTTAGTTACTATGAACTCTAATTAGTCTCAAAGTCTAGATAAGAGGACTAGTTGTGTATAGGAAAGACACATTACCCCTAGTACACCTTACCAAGGGTACCCTGCATTGTTTGTTTGTTTGATATAAACTAATGTATTGTTGTATTTTATAACTCGTTGGTCTGTCTAAAGTTTAAGAAAAATTATCATCAGTAAGGAGGTCTTTATCTTATAAGGTTAAAACTTAATTATTCTAATGTCAAAATATATTTTTTTTTACATTTTTCTTTTAACATCAGGAATACGTCTTGTGTATAAGTTTGTAATCCTTAATATTCGAACAAACAAAATAATTTTTTTTGTATTTTTAAAATGAAAGCTAAGTTCTCATGGATTTCATAAACATGTTAGTAAATTAAAAAAAAAAGCATGCAAAGATATTAACAAAAATATTTTTCTTGAATTTTAGTATTCATATATGTTAAATCATGACTTGTATTTTTTATTATTATTTATGCAAATATGATTTTATTTTTTATTTTTTGAGAGACTTGGTCATAAGCACATAGATAAAAACATGTATTTTTTTATTTTTCTTTGAATAAGTTTTTGGTTTGTTTTTTGTAATTTTCTGAAATTTATGAAGAAAAACTAGTATATTTAATATTGGGTCAGTATCTTACAGTATAAGTCTACAACCCAAATATTAAATAAAATGGTTGGAGAACATGCGATGGATCTAAAAATAATTTTAAAATGATCTTTGATTTTTTCAAAAAAAATTGGGAATTATTTGAGGTCTGTTTGGAAAAAGTAAAAAAATAAAAAAATAAACATTGCTAGAAAATCAGTAGGGCATGTTTGTCAAATACGCCCTTAACTAAAAACTAGAGGCTAAATTTTTTTCTTAAGGTCGTGTTTGGTAGACACGTCTTAAGAAAAAAAATGCATTTTTTCTTTGGTAAAAATCAAACTCCTCAAACACTACCATATTAAAAAGATGGGTTGGGCTCAACCCAACCACGTGAGTTGGGCTTCCTAGCACAAAGGTCCAAGCACACGAACAAGGTCCAGAAACAAAAAAGAAGCACTAAAGATCAAATGGTTTTTTTTTTTTGCTTGAATTTGATAAAGAATACGAAGAACAATAAGAAATGAACTTGGAAAACGTAAATTTGATATGAGACCAAATTGCACAAAATAAAAGTCATGAAATCACACACAAACATCATTCAAACCAGATTTTGGAGCTAGATCATCACAATAATCCAACAAAAGCCATGCTTATTTGATTTTATGCAAAAAAATAAAAAGACAGAAATGAAGATCAAAAGCCATAAAAACAATGTTTTTAAGCCTTGAAAACCTTAGATTAAAGACCAACAAGTATGCATGCATATATAAGAACCAACAATCGACCGAAATGATACCAAAATCAAAAACCTAAGGCAAATTTCATGGCAAGAACATCAACCCAGAAAAGTTTGTAAACCTAGAAACCCAGCAACATAACTTAAGCTCATAAAAAATACAATAAAACCCAAAATAATAATTAAACCTAGCAAACAAAGCTTAAGCATTCTTAATACAACCTGCTTGAATCATCAAAACTAACAAGAAAAAAAAATAAATAGCACAAATAGTAAGCAAGGTCAAGTAAAACAATGGGAAAAAATAACATTTTCTTAGGTAAAAAAAAACATTGTTCTATTGGATAAATTCAATGTGCTAATGCTTAAACAACATGCATACAACTTTAACAAACCTAACAGGCTATCTTAAAACAACTTAAACCATAAGAACTTCAAAACTTAAAACACATTGTCATAACTTAAAAAATGATCATCTTAACATCAAAACATGTAAAACAATACTCTATACTAACATTTAAAACTCCAATGCACATAATTAATCATGCAACCAAACTTCAAACAAACACATACACACACATATTAATAAATCATGTCATAACTAACCATTTGAAAAAAGTCAAATAAAACATCAAATGCATCAAAATTAACAAGTAACTAAAAAGAAAATGCATAATGAACCTTTAATATCAATATTTAACAAGCATAATGAAAAAATGAAGGTTGTGCTCAATAAGCTACACTCCCTCATCAAAATTTGAGGGTATACCTTGTAAAGAATGTATAGATTTCATCTCTAGATTCTTGGTTGCTTTCCCTTTTATCTTCAACTCCTTTCCACTCTTAACTAGTTTGGATTCTAGTTTGATTTGGTACATTAATCCTTTGGTTTCTCTCTTAAATCAATTTTTGGATTTCCTTTTTGACTCTTTAGGTATTTTCTCTATTTTTTCTCTGCTTTTTCTTTCCTAGTACCCCCTTTCATTTTCCTTAAAAAGCAACTACTCTTTTATATCCAAATTCAAACCAACAGTTGCAAAACCAAGATGGTTTTGCATAAAAAAAATAGGTTGTTTATGGAAGATTCTTGTCCATGCTTTCCTAACCTTCTTAGACTAATGGGTTCTGATTCTTTTTATTGTTTTGTGGGCTTTATTTAACCAAGAGAAGGTAGCCTCGAAGCTTAGTTAATCAAGATACTTTTTTTTCTTGGGCATGATTGACTGAGTGTGCTACTTTGATAAGGTCATTATGAAAAACTAAGCATAAACGTGTCCTTGGTGCACCTGAGTCATGTAAAGGGGATGTATATTTACCCTTAGAAACAAATCATACTCGATTTGGAGGTATAAAACTCCACATTCATTGCTTGGAAGATTGGTCATTGATCAGCTCAAATCTGTCAATGTAAGGTGGTTGATCAAGGACATGTTGTCTAATTTGTTGAAAAACAAAATAGGGTGTAAATGTTTGATGGTAATAGCTATCATTGTGGAAGAAAAACTCCTTTGTTTATTGGTGGTGGTTAGAGCCTCTGAGATGGTTGGAGATGTCACATTCATTTGCCTGAAGATAGAATTCCAATCAGGCTTCATAACTGAGGAAGACAATAAAATAGAAACAGATGACATGTCACTCAATCTTTTTATTTAAACTAAGTGACATGTTGTTTGCTTAAACCCAAATTAGGGTTTTCTAATTGGGATTTGAAAAAACTTTAATTTGATTTTTGTTGTTTCAATTAAAGCTCAAACATTCTTGATTGAGACAAAACTGACTAATTTTATGCAATGAGGACTTTGCCAAAACTCAATTGAAATCATTCAAGTTTGGCGCCTTTTACAAAGTACCATTTAGTTTCTAGTTTGTTCTATTTAGTCTTTGATTAAGCCTTAAACTTTGATTTTCTTCAATCTAGTCCTTGGAAAGGTTTGGTAAAGCCCTAAATGTTGCGTGTTTTTTTATAAAAAGGTCATTGGTCTTGAATTTTTTCAATTTGGCCCTCAATTAGCCTTCAAACTTCAAATTTCTTGTAATTGAACCCCTGATTACACCAATTTGGCCTTTAAAGTTTCAATTTTGTCTTTAATCTTTTAATATTTGCAAATTGATCTGAATTAGGCTTTCAAACTTGATTTCTCTTTAGTTAAGTCCTTGATTTAATCCTCAAAAGCCATTGAAAATTTAATTAAGTCCTTGAACTTAATTAATTGTTCTAATTTTAGGCCTAAACTAACTTTTAGACTTAATTTTGCTTAAATTACATCTTTAATTAAATCAATTAAACCTATTAGAAGTTTAATTGAGTCTTTAAACTTATTAATTCTTCTAATTTTGGTTAAATTAGATTTCAATCTTCAACTTTATTTTAAATTAATTTTTTCTTTTTATCTTGTCAAAATACCCCAATTTAGCTATTCTTCTAACATCTTGGTCTATTGTAGCTCAACTTTTGTTTTGAAGATATTTTGGGATTTTAAATTTTTGATTTTTTTAAATTCTTGAATAAAAAGTATTTTTCATAGAATAATTTAGAGATCCAAAATTGGGTTATGACAAGGACAACGAGATTTTGGATAGACTCGAGTCAAATCAAGCTAACTCGCTCAACCCATGACTTGGGTCAGAGCCCTTATGTGGTTTAATAACCTTATCTTTTGAAATCTATTTTTTATTTAATCGAATGGATAATAATTTAAAAATAACATAGATAATATTAATTTAAATTTAAATAAAAAAATCATGTAAAGCAAAAAAATACATAAAAAAAGGTATTAATTAAAATTAAAAAATGAAAAGAACAGAAAAGGTTAGGCGTTGTTATGCCTAGCAAGAAACCCAAAGGCTCAGGCTCAAGTTGATTTCATTTTTCTTATGCTTGGGGGTGAACGACATACTTTTTTTTTAAAAAAAAATGACTCGTTGTTTGTTACAACAAATAATGCATCATCTTAAACTTTAGTTTCCAACCATCACAAAGGCAGTCAAAAAATCAAGGTCCAAATGTTTTGACCCTAAAAACCAATTTTTAGTTTTGTTTCACATGAGAATACCTTAAAACATTCTAAGAACCTCGATAAACTTTTTTTTTACTCCAAAACACCCTAAAATCACTCTAAAAAGCAAAAATCAACCAAATTGAAAAACAAATAACGAAACTCGATTTACTTTTTTCAACATGTTTATAGAAAAATACCACCACTATTGAACTCCTCAGGAGAAAAT
>Ga0307516_10008843_pt1 | contig 11310 bp, 12 predicted proteins | sample 19_EM_MG_FD_203310 | JGI IMG/M metagenome (GOLD analysis project Ga0307516, IMG submission 203310) | Populus trichocarpa ectomycorrhiza microbial communities from riparian zone in the Pacific Northwest, United States - 19_EM | ecosystem: Host-associated > Plants > Roots > Unclassified | place...
CGTCCATATGACCCGGACTTGATTGTCCGCACTAACTAGCACCTACTAGTGTCTGGACTTACCTCCTCATTAGTCCCCTGCATCCCTGGACCTTCTAGTAAGATCGTTGAGGAGAACTGGTCTTGACATCATTCCACTCAATATATCATTATAATCTTGGAACCATTGGTTCCGTAATTGAGGTATATCCTCCTCAGTTATGGGCTTAGTTGCCCTAATTCCTGCAAGTCTCCTTGCTGTAGCCACAGGTTCTGTCACTTTTATTGGTCCCACTTTCCCATTACTCTTGCTCTCCCCCCCCCCCCTCCTCGTGCATGCACCACTGGGTGCCAGCCAGATCTGCCTGCACAGGCAGTCAATTGTACCAGGGAGGCTTCCCCAAGACATGCATGCAAGATGGCCTCGTGGGTGTGGCCTTGGTGTCTTGCAACATGGGGATTTTTCCCCATCCGATATGTAATTTCTGCTGACCGCAGTCAACAACAGCAGTGTTCTGCTGCAGGAACGGTATGCCAAGGATGCAATTGTATTGGTTGATATTCACAACATCAAAGTATACATGGGCTGAGAATGCCCTGATTGACAGTTGAGCACATGCTCCATGGGTAATCTTTGAGCGACTACCCATGCATCTCAATTGCAGGGTGAGCTGTTTCTCAAGAGGGAAGGTAGCCACATGGGTGACCATGGTGAACACGGGCTCAAAAAGTTCCCTGTACTTCCGGTGTCTATCATAGCGAGGGCATGACACCCATGGACCAGCACCTCGACAGTAATGCAGGCTTGGGCACCTGCAGGAACCACTGGGCACAGTATTGTCCCCTGCGAATCATTCACATTCAGTGCGTATCGGAACGACTGAGCCACAGGCTCAGTGGTCATTGTGGCCATGTGCTGGTTAATTCTCACCAGGGCCCTGTCCCCATTCCATGCTCCTGAGGAGATCATGGTCTCTTGACCATTCCCTTGCACTATGATGACCGTGTTGTCCTTGTAATGCAATATGCTTGTTTCTGTCAATGCTTGGGGGTGCATATCCCCCACAGAACTCACTGGAGCAGGCATGGGGGATTCCATTGCTAAGCTGTGAAGTCCCCATGCCTGCCACTATGCGATGCAGTTCGCTCTCAAGCAAGTCATCACGCTCTTCATCAGCGATCATTTCCAGGGGGCTATCCGCCCTTGCAACTTCATCTACAGGCTCAGAGGCCTGTACCCCTACATTCATGGGCCTAGTTTGCTCAGGTGTCGCCTCACCAACGTCAACCAATGGTTGAGGGGATGTCATGCGCCCCTCGTGCACGTTGCACGTTCATGCCCAGTCACACTGCATCTGTGCCTGGTCACAGTTGTTCCATCCCCTATTGTACTCCTTTCAAGTGTGCTGCTCAATTTCCCTCAGTGCAATCACAACTGAAGGGTTGTCATCCCACACTGCTTCATCGAGTTGGCATATGTACTCTGTGCACACCACACAATCCCCCCAGTATATTGCACCATAATGTGCCCTCCAAGTCCAACACAAATGTACTCCCTGTGCAGCAGTGCTGTCGGCTTCCACTGGTCTTTGTTGGGGATTTCCCTTGACCTCCGATGGGGCCAGATTCAGTTCAGCACTGGTGTCTGAGGGGTCAATCCCCTCATCATGCTCCACTTGCAGGGAACAACACTGGACAACGTGTTCTTCATCGGGTTTTTCGAACTCCTCTATGGGATGCATTGCTCCAAGGAATCTGACAAGTTCATCATCATCCTCTTCCTCATCAATAGTAGAATACGCGTTGAGGTGTTCTGCCTCTATCTCAATGTGTTCTTGCGCTTCCTGCACATCATCACCCACTTTCTCCTCGTTGAAATCAATGGCAGGGTGGTCTTCCCCAACTCCTTCATCCCTTGAGGTGTCAACCTTGCCCTCACGCACATCCACTGTGTACAGTTGTGCCTGGGGGGCCTTCCCCTTATCTTTCTTTGGGTGCCAGCACTCGGATGTGAGATGTCCCTCGTTCCCACAGTTGTAACAAGTAATTCCCTTGCAGAATGCAGCATTGCTTGACTTCTGCACTGTACTTGGGTTGATTGCCCCTGCAGTTGCTCCGCTATTCTGGGAACCCTGCCTCTGAGGGTGGGTCCCCTGATCCTTCCCTCCCTGAGCGCTGGTGCTCCTATCTCTGTCAAGGGGCCTCCTGTACAACAGGTTCCCCTTTCTCACAAATTTATACTGTTGGTGGTCACTATTATTGGTGCTGCTGCTCTTGCTTGCATCTGAGTGGTTACTGCTTGAGAATCCTTTGGAGATTGTCCCTCCACTTTGAGGATTATTCCTTGTCATCACACTCAGGGCCTTTTGCACTCCTTCCATTTGTTTCACCTCATTGAGGATCTCATCCATGGAGGAATGGGAATGTTCTGCTGTTATCCCTCGCGCTTCTAGTACCATCTTAACAATAGACAGGGGCAGACCCCCAATGAACTTCCTCCTGAATGAATACTCATCAGGGGGTTCAACCATGCGGTGTGCCTGCCTTTTCAAATCATTGTAGAATGCAAGTGCTGCCTTCTCAGGGGAATAGCACGTGTGGTCATAATTGATGGTGGCCTGTTGGGCAGTAGCCTCATGGATGAATCGCTTGAACAGTCCACAGATTAGGTCCTCAAAGGACCAGTAGCCAGTGCGCCTTTCCGGCACATCAACCTCCTGGTCATACCACTTGGTGGCCATACCCTTGAGGTACAGCCCCATGTACAGGACGCAATCTCCATCACGCCCATACCCAGTGATCTTGAAGGTCCTGAAAATATTTGAGAAGGTGGGTGAGCCAGTTGTTGAACTTCTCCATGTCATCCTGACCCCAATACTTCCCCGGTTTTGGCAGGTTCATTGCCTTCACTTCAGGGCCTAGTGGCCCATTGGGCTCATTGCCCACTTGCTCCCTAATATGCTGGCTGTATCACCGCATGGTGAATCCAGTGTATTGGTCATTGCCTGGGGTGTAACCCCTGAGGTATTGGGATTGTCTCCCTTGATTACAATTGGTCCTTTGGCTGTCATGGGTTCAGTCTTGGTTCATTTCTGCCATGGCTGACCCGTGTTCACTTGGATGATAGCTCAAATCAGAGGGAGGACCTCCAGGGGGGCCTGGTGGGCCATGAGGTGGTCTGCCTCCTCCTCTGTTTGCATTTCTCCTATTGGGGAGGTTCCTCTACTGAAGAGCCTGTTCTTGGCTTGTGGGTGCTTTGGGAGTATTGTGCATCTCCAATGCTCTTATGGCTTCACAGGTGGCTTGCCCAATGGTAGAAGACATGTCCTCTTCCGTCAGGTATCATTCCCAAAGCTCATCACTCTCAATGTATTTCTACTCGTTAGAGGGCTATCCTCAATGGGCACAGTGCCTATAACAAAGCTCCTGGGGATGTGATCCCCTCCAGTGTAGTTGCCACCCACTCAGGGCGACCTTGTCAAGACCGGTTCTTCACCAACCTGATCTCTACAAGGGGTCTGGGGGTCAGGGGTTGGTCTAGCGGTAAGACCAAGATGCTACGTAGCGTAGTCGCACTTCCCGAATGATAGGAAGGCCGATCAAGGGTTATATGGAGTGTCCAAGGGTAAATGGTCTACTACCGAGTACTTGCACGAGACAGAGACAGAGAGTGCGAAGGGAGAACAGAGGAGAAGTATCTTATTCAATATTTGAACTGAAACTACAACAGACTGAGTATCTAGGTATTTATACTAAGTAGAACGGATGAGGCAATGTACGGGGAGTTGGGACTACCGACGAACGACAAGCGCAGTCGCGCTGTGCACTGAGTAAGTATGGTAAGTGCAATAACCGGATTACCAATAGATAATGTATTAGTAATGACACAGGACGGGAACGTATAGTGACCAGAGACAAGAAAGGAAACATATTAAGTAATCGTACAGAGAGGCAGACCGGACAATGTGCTCACCGATCAGTGGCGCTACAAGACAGACAGAGAGAAACGGAAAAGGGGAATACATACTATAAACAGACGGCGAACGCGTGGACGCGATCAGACGATAGGGTACAGGGTGATCGGATGTCATGGTTGTGACAGTATCCCCATCTTAGGGCCGAGCCCACAAGGCTGCAATGTGTTTTCCACACCGATTGTGCATGACCATTGTCTGGGTTTGGAAATTGGTTAGGGCATATTTAAGACTGGCCTTCGGTGATGGTCAACCCATCAACACTTTCTTCTCATATAACATCTTTGATTTTTAACCATGTCCTCTGGCAACAATGGCAACAATGTTGACTGGACACGTGTTGCTTCACCCAAGTTGGAAGGGAAACCGACCAACTCGATTCAAGTCCAAATCGCCAAGTTCGACAAGCAGTCATGGCGACGACGAGACCGACTGATGAAACAGGCATCCGAGCAAGAGGCAAGGAGGCTTGCAGAGGAGGCTGCGAAGAAGAAGGCTGAGGAGGAGGCAAAAAGGATCGCCGAGGAGAAACGGAAGGCCGAAGAGGAGGCAAAACAAGTCACTGAGGCAAAGGCGCGAGCCAATTTCGAGGTGAGGTGCAAGACTGAAGCAGAGGTGAGGGCGAGGGAGAAGGCCGAGTCACTGGCGGCTGGTGAGGCAATGCAGGCTCGGTTGGGACAGGGTGCGAAGCCCAAGGTGCGTGGCCGATATTTTTTTCCTTTGTCTTTTGCTGACTTACTGCTTAATTAGCCTTGTCAGGTCACTGCCCGTTCCAACATGGGCATCATGGGGTTCAGGCCCCCTTGTGACCGATGCAGGCAAAGTGGTAACAGTGACGAGTGCGAGCTGGCCGACGGTGCGCACACACTGACTTGCAGTCGGTGTCAACAATCCAAGATAAAGTGCACCTTCAAAGTTTCGACGGCAGCAATGGAGAGGTTGGCGAGCGGAGAGAAGAGGAAACAGGGCAAGAAATTGGTGGAGGTGAACATGTTGCCAAGAGGAGGGGAAAAGAGAAAGCGGATGAAGAAGACAATCACCGATGCTGCAAGCATGGAGGAAATCAAAGTGGCGATGGGAGGGTTTTTGGTGGCTGGGCCATCAAATATTCCCGACCCAGTCGCTCAGGTCTTGGACTGGCGACTTGGGGAAGTGATCGCAGCCATTGATTGCAATACCAAGGAGTTGGCAAGGCTTGGGAACAAGGTCGACGGATTCGCCTGGGAGATGAAAAGGATGGTGGATGCAAGCGACCGCAAAGGAAAGGGCAAGGCGAGACCAGAGGTGACCAAGGATGAAGAGGAGAAGCTGGATGAATCCGACAGAGAGGATGGGGAGGACGAGGAGTTGGGGAATGAGGACAGGGAAGGCGAGTCCGAGTAAATAGTCAGACAGGGCTTCGATGTACTTGTATTTAGTTTTTCTTTTTCTTTTTACTTTGTTTTTGTATACTATCAATAGACTTGGTTCAGTGATCTGAAAGATTTAGCGTGAGAGGCTTTCTAAGGGGCCTGGCTTAGTCGGATAGGCTTTATGATAGTTGGCCACGAGTTCTGATGCATGTCCGAGCTTGGTCGTGATCAACCAAGATGTTTCTTCGTTGGTACCTTCGTAACCAGCCCATCTAACTAGGTAGAGGAGTGGGCATTGGCGTCGATGTTGGTCGAACTTTGAATCGAGGATCTTGGTGATCTCGAACTCGGGTTCGCTGTCGACTTCAATGGGAGGTGGTGGAGGTTGTGACCGATTTGGTATTGTGTTCAGTGTCGCTGGTTCGAGCTGTGAGACGTGGAAGACTGGGTGGACAGCACGCATAGAGTTGGGAAGATGTATTGTGAATGATAGAGTGCCAACTTGGGCGATAATTGGGTAGGGACCGAGATTCTTCTCAGAGAGTTTCTTTGATGATCGGGTAGACCTGAAGTACTTGGCTTTGACGAATACTTGATCACTGACTTTGAAATCAGGTGTGGGTGATCTTCTGGCGTCAGCAGGGCCTTGGTACCTTTTTTGGGCAGCAGTCATTTCTTCACGTAGGTATTCATGCAATGACTCTAAGTCAACTGCGTATTCCCTTGCCCGAGTCGATGAAAGATTGCGCTCGGGGTGCACAGCAAGGTTCGGGTGGTATCCTTTATTCACGAAGAACGGTGAGACACCAGTTGTAGCGCTAGGGGCATTGTTGTAGGTGAACTCGGCGAGATGTAGTAAATCTGACCAGTTGTCCTGCTGGTAATTGCAGTACATCCTGAGGTATTGTTTGAGTGTGTGGTTAGCTCGCTCAGTCTGTCTGTCACCTTCTGGGTGATAGCCCGAAGTGAAGTGTAACTTCATATCTAAGGCCTTACCGAGTGATCGGAAGAAGTGTGAGACGAACTCTGAGCCTCGGTCAGATGTTACATGTGTGGGGACACCATGCTTAGCGAAGACGTGTAGTAGGAAGAGCTGTGCAAGCTCGGGGGAAGTTATTGTGTCATGAGTTGGGATGAATATGGCTTGCTTTGATAGTCAGTCAATGACTACCAGTATGGCTGTGAAGCCGGATGAGGATGGGAGTTGCTCAATGAAATCCATCGAGATGGAATTCCATGGTTGGTCGGGGACCGGCAATTGCTTAAGCATTCCATAGGGTCGGTGATGTGGTGTCTTAGCTCGGGCACAGGCCGTGCAGGACTTGACGTAGTCCTTTATGTAGGTACGAATGCCTGGCCATGTATATTTGCAACGGATGAGTTCTAGAGTGCGGTTCTGACCGAAGTGTCCCAATAGGGGATGGTCATGCTTATACCTGAGGACAGGAAGATGTAGGTCATCAGCCTCGGGGACGTACATGCGGCCATCGAGACATAGGTAACCTGTCTCATTGGTCAACCATCGGGGATTCGATGTGTCCGAGAGGTGGGCTTTAGCAATCAGATCAGACGATAAGTTGGCTAGGATATCGGCGTGAAGACGCTTGACATCCATAAGTGCACTAGCTCTGAGTACTGGAGTGTGTAGGTATGTCGCGCAAAGGGAATCGGTGAGCTGTTCAGCCGTGAACACCGGTCAGAGGTTCTGTGGATTGACTTGGGTGAAGCCCCTATCCCCCTCTTTGGGGTAGACGTCCCAGCGTCTAGTCAAGGCGTCGGGCTTTGTGCCAAGTTTACCAGGTCAGAAATGAATGATCAGGTTAAAAGAGGAGAGGTATTCCAACCATCGGGCTTGCCGACGGGTGTGAACCTTAGAGGTGGAGAAATACTCCAGGTTTTTGTGGTCGGTCATGATGTCAATCGGGAAGGCAGGGCCCTCCAGGTAGTGATGCCAGCTCTTGAAAGCCTCGAAGATAGCGAGGAGCTCCTTGTCGTGAGTATCGTAGTTCAGCTTGGGTGCAGTCAGAGTGCGAGAGTAGAACACGATTGGTCGTATCTCATCATCTGAACCGGTGATGGATAGGATACCAGTGATCGCGTAGTCCGATGCGTCGGTCTCAACTGTCAGCTGAGTGCCTGGCTAGAAGTGGGTGAGGATGGGAGCTGTAGTGAAGGCCTTCTTGAGTTGGTTGAATGACCGTTGGCAGACGTTGGAGAAATCCCAAGGGGCATCTTTCCGTGTCAACCAAGTCAAAGGGACCACTATATTGGAGTAATTGAATATGAATTGATGGTAGAAGTTCGCGAAGCCCAGGAAGGACTGAATGTCCTTTACCTTGCGAGGTTTGGGCCAATAGCAGATTGTCTTGACTTTGTCTTGCGACATTGTCAAACCATCAGGGGAGAGGAAGTACCCAAGGTACTCTACCGAGTCTGAATGGAACTCACACTTTTCGGGTTTGGCGTAGAGCTTGTGCTGGCATAGTCGCTGAAGCACTTCCCGAACATGCTTGGTATGGTCCTCCATGTTGTCCAAGTAGACTAGGATGTCGTCGAGGTAGACTACGACACAGACATCGAGCATGTCTGCGAAGACCGAGTTGACAAACTGCTGAAAAGCTGCAGGGGCATTGGTGAGACCGAAAGGCATCACCTGCCACTCATACGAGCCGTAGCGAGTTCTGAAGGCGGTTTTCCACTCATCACCTTTGGCAATGCGAACCAGATGGTAAGCATGTCGAACATCGATTTTCGTGTAGACCTTTGCTTGACTCAGAGAGTCGAGTAGGTTGGAGATGAGGGGTAGGGGATACCGATCCTTCTTTGATATTTTGTTGAGTCCTCGGTAGTTGACGCAAAGTCAGAGAGAGCCATCCTTCTTCTGTATGAAGAGGACAGGGGCTGCATGGGAGGATGAAGTTGGACAAATGAAACCAAAGCAAAGATTTTCGTCGATGAATTCCTGAAGGGTTTCAAGTTCAACGGGGGAGAGCAAGTAGAGTCTACTGGGTGGTAAAGGCACTCCTTCTTCCAGTTCTATCCTAAGGTCGTATTCCCGATGAGGCATGAGTACCGATGCTTTCACCTTACTAAAAATGTTGGCAAAGTCGTGGTATGCCTTGGGGACAGAGGAAAGGTCGGGAGCAGTGTCGACTGACGCAGCACGAAAGCTGCTGTCAGGCTTTAGCTGAATAGAGAACTGTTGAGAGCCATCAAGCTGACAAGCCTTCAGAAAGGCTGCAGCATTGATGAGAGCGATAGGAGGTGCCCAAAGGCCGGGAGCCTGAGGTGGGTCAGTTGGGGAAGGAGACGAGACTGACGTAGCATCGAGTCTCAGTGCGCTTGGTGAGTGCGCTACAGGGTCGGGGAATGAGCTCAGGGTTGGCACTTGCTGCATAGATGTTCTGAACTTGATACTGCTCAGTACCCAGTCAATCGACAGATTGTATCGGGTGAGCCAGTTGTGTCCAAGAACTACCTTACAGTCAGAGTCCAACAGGGTGACATAAAATGTCATCGGGGTGACATCACCAGAGGGAAAGCGGATGGGTAGATCGATTGCTTCGGTGATTATGGTGGTGGTGGTACCGTCAAATAGATGGAGAACGATCAGGGATACTGAGTAGCGTGAAAGAGAGTTTATATTGGCAAAAGATGGATCTACAACACAATGGGTGGAACCCAAATCTACTAACGCGGGGAAAGACTGTATATCGTGGTCACTGATAGTAACCTGAGGTCGGAGAGAGTTGGGATTGGAAAGAGCGGCTGCGTTGAGTCGGGCCTCCATTGGTGCACAGTCAGGAACAATGCAACTCCCACTCTGTGCGGAGTCTTGGGAGTTGCTATCTATTTTTTTGCCTCAGTGGAGGCCGTCGGTTTGGCTTCCGATGTGTTCATGGTAGCGGCAGTAGCTGCCCTAGCCTTGGCTGCTCGAGAGCCTGACTTGGGGCAGTCCTTGGCCTTATGGCCAGTTGCTCCACAGAACATGCACAGATTCATGTTGAACCTGCGCTTGCGTTCCTCAGAGGTCAGCTTGCCATCCTTACCGAGCTTGTCTGAAAGCTCAGCAGTTTTGCCCGACTTGTTAGATTTCAGAGTCGGGGTCGACAATGAAGAGGACTGGGCAGCGTTGCCCAAGGATTTACCCTTATCAGATTTACCCGAGTTGGTGTTGGGGGTGTTGGTACTAGTGCTGGTAGAGGTCTTGTTCTGATGTGCGACCTCTTCCTTGCGTTCCCAATATCAGGCATTGATCTCCTGGGTAAGGATGCAAAGACTGTTCAGAGTGTGCGGCTTACCGACGTGGCTTATCTCGTCCTTGATTCGGTCGGGAAGACCTGTATAGAAGTGGTGACACAGGGCGCCATCACCATAACCCCGAATCTGGGACACAATACAGTTGAAGTCAACCACGTATCGATTGGCACGATGGTTTTCCTTCATGCAGAGGTGGTCAAGCTGATGCTCGGCGTCGGCAACTGGGTTGTGGGGACCGAAGGTTGTTTGGAGTTCAATGACGAACTCTTCCCAGTTGGTCATCCAGATTGGACGGTTGTGGGGGTCTCCTGCACCGAGTAGGTCTGGCTTGAACCATTCGAGAGCCATTCCTTTCAGGTAGGATTGCGCGAACGTGACCTTGGTTCGGTTGGTGCGGAAAGCCTTTGGTCGGTCCTGGAAGTTGAGTTCGCACTGGACTAGGAATGTGTGAAGCTTCTTTGGATCGGTACCATCAAAGGTATCGGGCTCGTGAACCTTGGTGCGAGACAAAGACTCAGATGAGCGCGAAGATTGCACGAGTCTGTCGATAGCGATGGAAAGGTTGTTAAAGATGACTAGACTGGCCTCCTCTGGGTCGGGGATGCCATCAATGGGGTCTTCACCGCCATCATCTGGGTTTGGGTTGTCGGGGTTGTCGGGACCATCACCTCCGGGACCATCGTTACTGGGATGGTCATCACCTAGGTCATCGCCGAGATCTTCGACGAAGGCCCCAGGTGGGCGACGCTGAGCGGGGGAGGAGGCTCTCTGAGCGGAGAAGCCTTGGAATTGGGAGACAGAGTTGGGTGAGCGCCTGAGGCTAGTCAGAGAGCTCAAGGCAGCAGCCTGACGAGTGTCAGATGCTGAGGGTTCTGGGTTGTTTGCGCGGGCAGTGCGCGAGTGAGTTTGGATTGTTCTAGACATTGATGATTGTGAACTCGTACAAGGCTACAGTTCGAATATACTGTCAAGACCGGTTCTTCACCGACCTGATCTCTACAAGGGGTCTGGGGGTCAGGGGTTGGTCTAGCAGTAAGACCAAGATGCTACGTAGCGTAGTCGTGCTTCCCGAATGATAGGAAGGCCGACCGAGGGTTATATGGAGTGTCCAAGGGTAAATGGTCTACTACCGAGTACTTGCACGAGACAGAGATGGAGAGTGCGAAGGAAGAACAGAGGAGAAGTATCTTATTCAATATTCGAACTGAAACTACAACAGACCGAGTATCTAGGTATTTATACTAAGTAGAACAGATGAGGCGATGTATGGGGAGTTGGGATTACCGACGAACAACGAGCGCAGTCGTGCTGTGTGCTGAGTAAGTATGGTAAGTGCGATAACCGGATTACCAATAGATAATGTATTAGTAATGACACGGGATGGGAACGTATAGTGACTGGAGACAAGAAAGGAAACATATTAAGTAATCGTACAGAGAGGCAGACTGGACAATGTGCTCACCGATCGGTGGCGCTACAAGACAGACAGAGAGAAACGGAAAAGGGGAGTACATACTATAAACAGACAGTGAACACGTGGACACGATCAGACAATAGGGTACAGGGTGATCGGATGTCACGGTCGTGACAGACCTTACTATAACTGGTGGTGCTTCTATCACTGCAAGCATTTCTCAATGTTTCATGACAAAACATTGTGAAAAAATAGAAGAAAGAGATACTCTCTTATTTACAATTTTATTAAACAAAAAAGACAAATATCATACAGAATCTTTTTTGTCTTTC
>Ga0307516_10008844_pt1 | contig 11310 bp, 9 predicted proteins | sample 19_EM_MG_FD_203310 | JGI IMG/M metagenome (GOLD analysis project Ga0307516, IMG submission 203310) | Populus trichocarpa ectomycorrhiza microbial communities from riparian zone in the Pacific Northwest, United States - 19_EM | ecosystem: Host-associated > Plants > Roots > Unclassified | place...
ATCCAGGTCTACTACCTGATCGCGCTCTACACCTTTGTGGCCGTTGCTGCCATGTTCGCCTTCACCCGCACGCCGCTGGGGCGCATGCTCAACGCGGTGCGTGACAACCCGGAACGCGTCGAGTTCGTCGGCTACGACACGCAGAGGGTACGTTACTTCGCCTTCATCATTGCCGGCTTTTTTGCCGGCATTTCGGGTGGCCTGGCGGCGCTTAACTTCGAGATCGTCACCGCAGAGGTGGTGGGTGCCGGACGCTCGGGCGCCTACCTGCTGTTCACCTTCCTCGGCGGTGCGACCTTCTTCTTCGGCCCCATCATCGGCGCCATCCTGATGGTGCTGGCCTTCGTGTTGCTGTCCGAGTTCACCCAGGCATGGCTGCTTTACCTGGGCCTGGTGTTCCTGTTCATGGTGATGTACGCACCGGGCGGCATCGCCAGCCTGATCATGATGAACCTGCGCGTGGCCGCGTTTGGCAAGTTGCGGCAACTGTGGGTCAGTTACCTGGCCATGCTGGTGACCGTGCTGGTGCTGCTGGTCGGCGCCGGCGCGATGATCGAGATGGTCTACCACCTGCAACTCAGCACCTCGCTGGGATCCAAGCTCCAGTTTCTGGGCGTGACCCTGGACGCCAAGGGCCTGAACAGCTGGTTTGGCGCCGCCTTTGTCATGTTGACCGGCCTGGGCCTGTTTGAAGTCACGCGGCGCCAGTTCCTGGTCGAATGGGGCGACATCCAGGAGTACATCGAAAAAGAAATGAAGCGCCGGGAGGCCCTGGCATGAGCTACGCACTTGAACTCAAGGACCTGCGCAAGAGCTTCGGCAAGACCGAGATCATCCGCGGCGTCAACCTGGCGGTGAAGGCCGGCGAACGCGTCGGCATCATCGGTCCCAACGGCGCCGGCAAGTCCACGCTGTTCAACCTGATCAGCGGGCGCTTTGAGCCCAGCAGCGGCGAGGTGTTGCTGGGCGGTCAGCGCATCAATGGCAAGAAGCCGTTCGAGATCAACCGCATGGGCCTGTCGCGCAGCTTCCAGATCACCAACATCTTCCCCAAGCTGAGCGTGTTCGAGAACCTGCGTTGCGGGGTGCTCTGGAGCCTGGGCTACAAATACACCTTCCTGAAGTTTCTGGCCGACCTGGACGATGCCAACGACCGCGCTGACGAGCTCATGAAAATGATCAAGCTCGACAGGAAACGCGACGTGCTGGCCATCAACCTGACCTATGCCGAGCAGCGCGCCCTGGAGATCGGCATCACCATCGCCGGCGGCGCCGGGGTGATCCTGCTCGACGAGCCGACCGCCGGCATGAGCCGCAGCGAAACCAGCCGCTTCATCAACCTGATCAAGGAAGTGACCGTCGGCAAGACACTGCTGACGGTGGAGCACGACATGGGCGTGGTGTTTGGCCTGGCCGACCGGATCGCCGTCGTGGTGTACGGTGAAGTCCTGGCCTTCGACACCCCGGAGGCGGTGCGCGCCAACCCGCGCGTGCAGGAGGCCTACCTGGGCTCCCACGTCGCCGATGCCCAGGCAGGGAGCCATTGAAGCCATGACTTCTTCGCCTGCCACTTCCCATACAACGCTGCTTCCCGAAGCGGCCACAGGCTGCCCAGGGGCCGCCCGTCGGAGCCATCCATGCTGAAAATCCAGAATCTTCATGCTTACTACGGCAAGAGCCATGTGCTGCATGGCGTTCACTTCGATGTCCAGCCCGGCGAAATTGTGGCCCTGCTGGGGCGCAATGGTTCGGGCCGCTCCACCACCGCCAAGGCCATCATGGGCCTGGTCGACTGCCAGGGCGACATCCAGTGGAAAGGCAAACCGATCGCCGGCCGCAAGGCCTACGAAGTGGCCCACCTCGGCATTGGGTATGTGCCCGAAAACCGCGACATCTTCCCGACGCTGACCGTTCACCAGAACCTGATGCTGGGGCAGAAAGGCAAGGGCAAGGACAGCCGCTGGTCCTTCGAGGACATGTACCAGATGTTTCCGCGCCTGCGCGAGCGCCAGCACACCGAAGCGGGCGTGCTGTCCGGCGGCGAGCAGCAGATGCTGACCCTGTGCCGGGCCTTGATGGGCGACCCGGACCTGATCATCATTGACGAGCCCACCGAAGGGCTGGCCCCTAAAATCGTCGAGCTGGTCGGGCAGTACCTGCAAACCCTGAAAGCCAGGGGCATTTCGGTGCTGCTGATCGAGCAAAAGCTGACGATCGCCATGGCCATCTCGGACCGGGCGCTGGTCATGGGGCATGGCAGCATCGTCTTCCAGGGCACGCCCGACAGCCTGCGGGCAGACGCCTACATCCGCAAGGAGTGGCTCGAGGTCTAGTCAGGGCGCCCTGCGGACGCCGTCCGATTTAGGCGGGCCCTCCTAAAGGCCATGGTTTTGTCGCGGCAGGGACATCGCAGGGGACCTCAAGGGTTGCACTGCAACATAAGCTCTCTACAATAAGAAAAGAACGGTCGTACTATTTTCCGGCAAGCCTCGCGCACAGGCCGGAGGCGATCCGGAATGCCGGCCATCACGCAACAAAGGAAAAAAACACATGACAGCGAAATACGAAGTCCACGGCAGTGTGGCGGTGATCACGCTCGACAATCCGCCGGTCAATGGCCTGGGCCATGCGACCCGCCTGGCCATCACGGACGGCCTGCAAAAGGCCCAGGGTGATGCAGCCGTCAAGTCCATCGTCCTGACGGGCGCAGGCAAGGCTTTTTCCGGCGGCGCGGACATCAAGGAATTCGGCACCCCGAAGGCGTTGGCCGAACCCAATCTGCTGAGCGTCATCCTGGCTCTCGAAAATTCCCCCAAGCCCGTGGTGGCAGCCGTGCATTCGGTGTGTATGGGGGGCGGGCTGGAGCTGGCGCTGGGATGCCATTACCGCATCGCGGCCCCTGGCACCAGCGTTGCGCTGCCTGAAGTCAAGCTGGGCCTGATTCCCGGCGCTGGCGGCACGCAGCGCCTGCCGCGTGCGCTCGGCGTGGAGCCTGCGCTCAACATGATCGTCAGCGGTGAGCCCGTCAAGAGCGAGTTGCTGGCCCAGATTCCCGGTCAGAAGCTGTTCGACAAGATGGCCGCATCGGCCGAATCGCTGGCGCAGGAAGCCATGGCGTTTGCCGAGTCCGTTGCCGACACCCGGCCGCTGCCCCTGGTGCGCAACCTGCCGTGCAAACACCGCAACGGCGACGCCTATTTCCAGTTTGCCCGCAACATGGTCAAGGGTATGGCCAAAAACTTCCCGGCGCCCGCCAAGTGCGTCGATGCCGTGGAAGCGGCCACGAAGAAGAAGTTCGACGACGGCATGGCGTTCGAGCGCGAGATTTTCATCAACCTGATGTGGACCCCGGAATGCCGGGCTCTGCGCCACATTTTTGCAGCCGAACGCGCGGCTTCCAAGATCCCAGACGTACCGGAAGACACGCCCAAGCGCGAGATCAAGTCGGTGGCCGTGATCGGCGCCGGCACCATGGGCGGCGGCATCTCCATGAACTTCCTGAATGCCGGCATTCCCGTGAAGATGCTGGAGATGAAGCAGGAAGCGCTGGACAAGGGCATCGCCACCATCCGCAAGAACTACGAGTCCCAGGTCAAGCGCGGCAAGCTCAAACAGGACAAGTACGAGCAGCGCATGAGCCTGCTGAGCACCACGCTGAGCTACGACGACCTGAAGGACGCCGACATGGTGATCGAGGCCGTGTTCGAGGAGATGGGCGTCAAGGAAAAGGTATTCAAGGAACTGGACCGGGTGATGAAACCCGGCGCCATCCTCGCGTCCAACACTTCCACGCTGGATGTCAACAAGATTGCCGCCTTCACCAAGCGCCCCCAGGACGTGGTGGGCATGCATTTCTTCAGCCCGGCCAATGTGATGAAGCTGCTGGAAGTCATCCGCGGTGAAAAAACCGCCAAGGACGTGCTGGCCACGGTGATGGCGGTCAGCAAGAAGATCAAGAAGACCGCGGTGGTCTCAGGCGTGTGCGATGGATTCATCGGCAACCGCATGATCGAGCAGTATGGCCGCCAGGGCGGCTTCCTGCTGGACGAAGGCTGCACACCGGCCCAGGTCGACAAGGCGATGGAAAAGTTCGGCATGGCCATGGGGCCGTTCCGCATGGGCGACCTGGCCGGCAATGACATCGGCTGGGCCATCCGCAAGCGCCGTTACAGCGAAAAGCCGGACATGAAATACAGCAAGACCGCGGATTTGCTGTGCGAGAAAGGCCGGTTCGGCCAGAAGACCGGCGCCGGCTGGTACGACTACGTGCCAGGCAAACGCGATGCCGTCCCGAATGCGGACGTCGTCAAGATGATCGAGGATCACCGTGCTGCGCAGGGCATCACGCCGCGCAAGATTTCCGACGAGGAAATCGTGCAACGCCTGGTCTTCGCGCTGGTCAACGAAGGCGCGCATATCCTGGAGGAGGGCATTGCGTCCAAGGCCAGCGACCTGGACATCGTCTACCTGATGGGTTACGGCTTTCCGATCCATCGCGGCGGCCCCATGTTGTACGCCGACCAGGTGGGCCTGTTCAACGTGGTGCAAAGCATGAAGCGTTTCGCCCAGAACCCGCTGGACGACGCGAAATTCTGGCAGCCCGCGCCGCTGCTGGCCAGGCTGGCCGCTGAAGGCAAGACGTTCAACTAACACGACCACCCAAATACCCGACCACCGGAGATTTTCATGACTTCAGCTGTAATCGTTTCGACCGCCCGCACCCCCTTGGCCAAAAGCTGGAAGGGCTCCTTCAACATGACCCATGGCGCCACCCTGGGTGGCCACGCGGTCGAACATGCGATCAAGCGCGCCGGCATCGAAGCCGGTGAGGTGGACGACGTGATCATGGGCTGCGCCAACCCCGAAGGCGCGACCGGCGCCAACATCGCGCGCCAGATCGCCTTGCGCGCAGGCTGCCCGATCACCGTGTCCGGCGTCACGGTGAACCGTTTCTGCTCGTCCGGCCTGCAGACCATTGCACTGGCGGCCCAACGCGTGATTGCCGGTGAGGCCGACATTTACGTGGCAGGCGGCGTGGAAAGCATTTCCTGCGTGCAGCAGGAAATGAACACCCACATGCTGGCCGACTCCTGGCTGGCCAAGAACAAGCCCGAGATCTACTGGAACATGCTGCAGACGGCAGAGCAGGTCGCCAAGCGTTACGGCATCACGCGCGAGCAGATGGACGAATACGGCGCGGCCAGCCAGCAAAAAGCCACCGCCGCCCTGGCCGCCGGCCTGTTTGATGCGGAAATCGCGCCCATCACCGTGACGGCCGGTGTGGCCGACGCGGTCATGGGCCTGACCACCAAGGAAGTCACGGTCAGCAAGGACGAAGGCATCCGTGAAGGCACGACCAAGGAAGGCATAAGCGGCATCAAGCCGGCCATCCCCGGCGGCGTGATCTCGGCCGGCAATGCCAGCCAGTTCTCCGACGGTGGCGGCGCCGTGGTGGTGATGAACGAAACCCTGGCCGAGAAGAAAGGCCTCAAGCCCATCGGTCGTTTCCTCGGGTTCTCGGTCGCCGGCTGCGAGCCTGACGAAATGGGCATTGGCCCGGTTTACGCGATTCCCAAGGTGCTCGCGCGCCTCGGCCTGAAGGTCAGCGACATCGACCTGTGGGAACTGAACGAGGCTTTCGCCGTGCAGGTGATTTACTGCCGCGACAAGCTGGGCATCCCGATGGACAAGCTCAATGTGAACGGCGGCGCGATTGCGGTGGGCCACCCCTACGGCGTCAGCGGCCAGCGCTTGACCGGCCACGCCCTGATCGAAGGCAAGCGCCGCGGCGCCAAACTGGTTTGCGTGACCATGTGTATTGGCGGCGGCATGGGTGCAGCCGGCGTTTTCGAAGTGCTCTGAGTTTCTTCTGCCTGAAAGTACCTAGGGGCTGAGCAGGCTGTCCGCGTCAAACCGGACAAGCCGCTCGGCCCTGATTTATTGATGCTGACGTCCCAGCTGAAAGTGAGAGCACCATGAGCCTTCGTTCCACCCTGGACTTCCTGCTGTACCAATGGCTGGGCGCTGAATCGCTGAACCAGCGCGAGCGTTTTGCCGACCATTCACGCGAGACCTTCGACGCGGTGTTCGACACCTGTGAACGTATCGCGCGGGAAAAATACGCGCCCTTCAATCGTCTGGTGGACACCCAGGAGCCGCATTTCGACGGTGAAACCGTCATCCTGCCGCAGGCCACGCACGAAGCGCACAAGGCTTACGCCGGTTCCGGCATGTTGAGTGCTGCGCAGGACTACGACGAAGGCGGCATGCAACTGCCGTACACCATCGAGTCCGCTGCCAACTGCTTTTTTGCCATGGCCTCGGTCAGCATCGGCTCCAGCCTGCTGACCAAGGGCAACGCCAACCTGCTGCTGGTGCACGGCACCGAGGCGCAAAAGGAAGTCTTCGCCCGCAACGAGTTTGCCGGACGCTTTTCCGGCACCATGTGCCTGTCCGAGCCGCAGGCCGGCTCTTCACTTTCCGACATCACGACGCGGGCCGTGCCCGACGGCGCGGGTTCGGAAGCCGATCCGCTGGGACCGCGTTACCGCCTCACCGGCAACAAGATGTGGATCTCCAGCGGTGAGCATGAGCTGACGGAGAACATCATTCATCTGGTGCTGGCCAAGATTCCCGGCCCCGATGGCAAGCTGATTCCGGGCACACGCGGCATCTCGCTGTTCATCGTGCCCAAGAAAATGGTCGGCACCGACGGCCAGCTGACCGGCGAGCGCAACGACGTGGCGCTGGCCGGGCTGAACCACAAACTGGGCTGGCGCGGCACCACCAACACGCTGCTGAATTTTGGCGAAGGCAAGTACCCGGTGGGCGGGCAGGCCGGGGCAGTGGGCTACCTGGTCGGCAAGCCGCATGAAGGCCTGCGTTGCATGTTCCACATGATGAACGAGGCGCGCATCGGCGTGGGCACGGCGGCCGTCATGCTGGGCATGGCCGGGTATTACGCCTCGCTGGACTACGCCAAAAACCGGCCACAGGGCCGGCCTGTCGGACCTGCGGGCAAGGATGCGGCGCAAGCGCAGGTTCGCATCATCGAACACGCCGATGTCAAACGCATGCTGCTGGCGCAAAAAGCCTATTGCGAAGGCGCATTGGCGCTGGAGCTGTACTGCGCGCGCCTGGTCGACGAGCAACACACCGCCGAAGCGCAGGCGGCGGACGAGGCCCGGCTGCTGCTGGAGGTGCTGACACCGATCGCCAAAAGCTGGCCCAGCGAATGGTGCCTGGAAGCCAACTCGCTGGCCATCCAGATCCACGGCGGTTACGGCTACACACGGGACTTCCCGGTCGAGCAGTACTGGCGCGACAACCGCCTGAACATGATCCACGAGGGCACCCACGGCATCCAGGCCACCGACCTGCTGGGCCGCAAGGTCCTGATGGAGGGCGGCAAGGGCCTGCAACTGCTGGCGGCGCGCATCCAGACCACCGTACAACGAGCGAGCCAGGTGCCGGAGCTTGCGGCCCATGCCCAGGCGCTGGACCAGGCTTTGCAGCAGGTGGAGGCGGCCACGAAGGCGGCCTGGGCCACCGGCAATCCGCAGGACGCGCTGGCGAACGCCGTGCCCTACATGCAGGGTTTCGGCCACATGGTGCTGGCCTGGATCTGGCTCGACGTGGCGCTGGCGGCGCTGCAGGCCGATGCTACAAAATCCATAGCTGCCACCACAGGTAAGATGGGGGCCTTGCGCTACTTTTATCATTACGAATTGCCCAAGATCGGGGCCTGGCTGCAGGTCGTGACCAACCGGGACCAGACCTGCGCCGAACTGCCGGAGGAGGCGTTTTAATGGGGTTTTTCAAGGAATCGGGCAGCACCACGCCGAGCAAGACGATTGCGCGGCTGCAGCAGCTGATCTGGGTCCTGGTCTATGGCGGCTTGCTCACGCTGGTGCTGGGCCTGTCGGTGCAGCGCAGCGACGCGGCGCTGGGCTGGTCCATGGTGGTGGGCGGCGGCATCGTAGCCGCCATTGGTTTTGCATTGATTTATGTCCGTTCGCGCCTGACCGCCGGGGACTGACGCGCCAGGCCTCTCGCGATGCAAACCCACCTCCTGATCGGCACGCCGTGTTACGGCGGCAACCTCAGTGTCAATTATTTCCACGCCATGCGCCGGCTGCTGCCCCTGCTTGAGAAGCAGGGGGTGGCGGTGAGCTTCAAGACACTGGCGCAGGAAAGCCTCATCAGCCGCGCGCGCAACACCATCGTGGCGGAGTTTCTGGGCCGCAAGGAATGCACCCATCTGCTGTTTATCGATGCCGACATCGGCTTCGAGCCTGAACTGGTGCCCCGGCTGCTGGCGCGCGCTCAGCCGCTGGTCTGCGCGGCTTACCCGATGAAGGGCTACAACTGGGAAAAAATGCTCGCGGCGGGCAGGGCGGCCGACAACACTGACGCACTCAAGCGCGCGAGCCTGCAGTTTGCGACCAATATGCGCGATGAAGACTGGCCCCCGGGGGAGGACCGCGGCAAGCTGGACATCGATGACGGTTTTGTCAAGGTCAGCAAGGCCGCCACCGGCATGATGCTGATCACGCGCCATGTGTTTGAACGTCTCCAGGCGGCCTACCCGGACCTGCGGTACAGCAACGACGTGGCCGGTTACGACAATCCCTTCACGCAAGGCAATTTCTGGACCTTTTTTGAGCCCATGGTGCACCCCGCCAGCCGGCGCTACCTGAGCGAAGACTATGCGTTTTGCCACCGCTGGACCCAAGGCTGCGGAGGTGATATCTGGCTGGACATTCAAAGCCGCCTCAGCCACTTTGGCAACGCGGCGTTTTCCGGCAGCTTCCTGGAAAGTGCAGGCTGAAAAGCCGGCGGCGCCAGTCCAGTCGCCATCAAGACAGGTGGGCTTGAAGACCGCGGCGATCTTGTGTTTTACTAGCTGTTTCCCAGCGACGCCGCTGGCGGTTTTTCACAGGCGCCCAGCCCGCGGAAAACCGCTTCGCTCCAGCGCCTGACACGGCCTTCGTGCCTTACCCCGACACCCAGGAAAGACATCCATGACCCGTACCATCCAGCAATTGTTTGATCTCACCGGCAAAACCGCGCTGGTCACCGGCGGCTCGCGCGGCCTGGGCCTGCAACTGGCGCAGGCGCTCGGCGAGGCCGGCGCAAAAATCATGCTGAGCTCGCGCAAGGCCGAAGACCTGGAGGAATCGGCAGCCACCCTCAAGGCCGCCGGCATCGAGGTCGACTGGATCGCCGCCGACTGCGCCAAAGAGGCAGACATCCGCGGCCTGGCCGACGAAACCATCAAGCGTTTCGGCCATGTGGACATCCTGGTCAACAACGCGGGCGCCGCCTGGGGCGCGCCGGCCGAGGACCACCCGGTCGAGGCCTGGGACAAGGTCATGAACCTGAACATCCGCGGCTATTTCATCCTGAGCCAGCACATCGCCAAGCAGAGCATGATTGCGCGCCGTTCCGGCCGCATCATCAACGTCGCTTCCATCGCCGGCCTGGGCGGCAACCCGCCGGAAATGACCACGGTGGCCTACAACACGTCCAAGGGTGCGGTGGTCAACTTCACCCGCGCCCTGGGCTGCGAATGGGGCAAGTACAACATCACGGTCAATGCCATCTGCCCGGGCTTTTTCCCGAGCAAGATGACGGTGGGCACGCTCAAGGCCCTGGGCGAGGAAAAACTCGCAGCCCACGCGCCCTTGCGCCGCCTGGGCGATGACGAAGACCTCAAGGGCCTGTGTGTGCTCTACGCGTCGGACGCCGGCAAACACATCACGGCGCAGTGGATGGCGGTGGACGGCGGTGTTTCCTCGGTGACGGGCGGCTAGGAATGAACTTCGGCGTCGAGATTCCTTTTGTCCATCACCTCGGCTTCGAACTGATGCTGTTCGAGGGCGGGGCCTCGCAGATCGATTACACGCCGCTGCCTGAGCACCTGAACTCCTTTCATGTCACGCACGGCGGCGCCTTGATGACCTTGCAGGATGTGGTCATGGCCACGGCCGCGCGCAGCGTGCAGCAGGACATGGGCGTGGTCACCATCGAGATGAAAACCAGCTTCATGCGGCCGGCGCCTGGGGACGGCAGCAAGCTCACCGCCAAAGGGCGGCTGATCCACCGCACGGCAACCATGGCCTTCACCGAGGGCACGGTCTACGACAGCCAGGGGCGGATTTGCTCGCATGCCACCGGGACCTTCAAGTACGTCAAGCGGCTGGCGGTGGGCCCCAAGGGCGTGAACCCGCTCAACACCGTGATTTCGACGGATTAGCCGGGTTTTGACAGTCAAATTGCCCTTCAGCCCCCGTCCAGTGGCCTTCATTAGCTCTTAAATTCCTAGCATTCACAGGAGACCTCGATGTCCGTCAACCAGCAAATCCATCTCGACAACCGCCCCAGCGGTGAAGCCATCGCCGGCAACTTCAAGCTCGTCAGCAGCGAAACCCCTGCGCTGCAGGACGGGCAGGTGCTGGTGCGCCACCACTACCTGAGCCTGGACCCCTACATGCGCGGCCGCATGAACGACGCCAAAAGTTATGCCCAGCCCCAGGCAATGGGCCAGGTCATGGGCGGCGGCACGGCCGGTGAGGTGATCGAGTCGAAGAACCCAAAATTCGCCGTGGGCGACAAGGTCGTCGGCATGGGCGGCTGGCAGGAATACAGCGTGGTCGATGCCAGCCAGCCCGGCGCCTTGCGCAAGGTGGACACCACGCATGTGCCGCTGTCGCATTACCTGGGCGCGGTCGGCATGCCCGGCGTGACGGCCTGGTACGGCCTGGTCAAAATCATCGAGCCCAAGGCCGGCCAGACGGTCGTGGTCAGCGCCGCCACCGGCGCGGTGGGCAGCGCCTTCGGGGCGCTGGCCAAGGCGCGCGGCTGCCGTGCCGTGGGCATCGCGGGCGGTCCCGACAAATGCAAATACGCGGTGGACGAACTCGGCTTCGATGTCTGTATCGACTACCGGCAGCACAAGGACGCGGCGTCGCTGTCGAAGGCACTGAAGGACGCTTGTCCTGACGGCATCGACGGTTACTTCGAGAACGTCGGCGGCATGATTCTCGACGCCGTGCTGAGCCGCATGAACGCTTTCGGCAAGATCGCGCTGTGCGGCATGATCGCCGGTTACGACGGCCAGCCGCTGCCCATGAGTTACCCGCAACTGATCCTGACCAACCGCCTGAAAATCCAGGGCTTCATCGTCAGCGAACACATGGAAGTCTGGCCCGAAGCACTCAAGGAACTCGGCACGCTGGTTGGCACCGGCAAGCTCAAGCCGCGCGAAACCGTGGCGCAGGGCATCGCCGCCGCGCCCGAGGCTTTCCT
>Ga0307516_10008845_pt1 | contig 11309 bp, 9 predicted proteins | sample 19_EM_MG_FD_203310 | JGI IMG/M metagenome (GOLD analysis project Ga0307516, IMG submission 203310) | Populus trichocarpa ectomycorrhiza microbial communities from riparian zone in the Pacific Northwest, United States - 19_EM | ecosystem: Host-associated > Plants > Roots > Unclassified | place...
ATCGCTTTCATTTCCCTATCTATGGGTGATAAACGTCCCGCGACTGTTCTAAATAAAACGAGTGAATTGCAGTGGTTGGATGTTGAATAGGTTGATGTGACCCGGGTCAATTGAAGTGTGGGGTGGGACGAAACAGATATCGCCATGGACGTTGAATGGTGAGCGGTATGATACTGAGATTGGGAGCAAATCTACGGGATATGGTTGTGCAAATGTGTAATGGAAACTGGTGGAAAGCATATCTTAAACAACAACGAAGGTCTGGAGAATAGATGTTGTATCCGGGTCAGTCCAGGTGCGCCGATAACCTCGGTCGGTGTGGTTAGCAGTGTCCAAACGTTGGTCCACCAGTCTCGGGCTCAAACATCAGCTGCAGTATAAAGTGTGATCAGGATCAGAAGAATGCGCCCAGAGGGAATGGGGATCCACCTTAATCGTCTGTACAGTGGTGTACACCGCCGCCAATGCACCAAACACCATCAAAGCAATGTCGCAGGCCTTCTCCTTCCTCGTGCGCGCACATGCTTTGTAATGAAGCATTGGCGGATATATGTAGCAGAGGGGGACGCTAGATCGGGCGAAACGTCAGGATGCCTGCGGGAGCGGTGATGCGGTTGCAAACCTACCAGGCGAAACTCCCAATGAAGGCGACAAACTTATCTAAGTCTTTGGCGCCAGCCCAGCTGATGACCGTGCAGAGAGCAACGATAGAGAAACGGAATACGTTCTTCTGCCACTTGACGAGGATATCCTCCTTCCCGCTCCGGGTAAACAGTCCGTTCTCCATGATCCTGACAGCTGGGAAAAGTTGCAGAGGGGTAGATAGCAAGATCGCCATGGAGTACAGGAATTGCACCTATCGCATGATCGAGTCTTTGAATGGGGGCACGATCGTCAATTCTGGGGGTACTCACAACTTGGACCATCTTGCTCCGGGAGTCGAGGTTCACAATAACGACCGTTTGGATCTTATCTCCGAAGGTCAGATAGGCGAGCGCACCGGCACCTCCAAATAGGACTGTCATGCCAAAGTTGAGCCACAATCAGCTAGTAGCCAGAAGCTCGTCCTCACAAATCAGGAAGATCATAACACCACTCAAAACCTTCGGGAATTTCCTGGGTTCCTTCATGGCATCGGTGATGGGGATGACCAACCCGATACCCTCTGAATGTGGTGTCAGCACTCCGGCCGGTCAATGTATAAAGTGAAGCCAGCTCACCGAAGCTGAAGACCGCGGTGCTACGCGCATTGAATCGGTAAGGCACATGATGGTGGCCGGGCGGGAAAAAACTCACCCAATCAAGAGCGGGAAGTCCTTCTCGTTGAACATTGCCACCTTGGCAACTCCACGTTCGGCGATGAGCGAAAATTCGCTGGAGAAGATGTAAATCAATCCAGCCAAGATAAAGACATCAGCCACCAGAGCGGTAGTGCTCAGTTTCGCAAGGTTGCGGATGAGTGCGAACGGCAGGAAAACAACGACCTGCATCAGAATGAAATACTGGACAGGGATGACCTTCGTGCAGTTTGTAACGGCCATGACGAAAGCCTATAAATGACGTCATTACCTCAAGGGAAAAGAACGTGATCAGATGACGAACCCTCAAATTCTCTGCCACAAAGATTGTGTAGGCAGAAACGAAGCCCAGCTGGGAAACGGTGATAGAAGTAAGGATAGCGATGCGCATATATGGACCATATAATGCTCCTCCCATGTCTATATGAGTGAATGACCGTCAGGAGGCAGGTTCCTTGTGGTAATACTGGACGTACCGCCGAAACTGCCGGAGACGACGAACTTGGTCTTGACCAACAACAAGAAGGACCACAGCGAGATCAAAGCAATGAAAACAAGAACCAAACCCGAGAACAAAATCCCTCCGTTATAGAACCTGTATCAAGTTTGGGGATGGATCGAGCGAGAAGGGGTTGGATGAACTTACGCTTTACCCAAAAACAACACACCAGTCCCGACGAAGGCCTTCAATAACTGTCAAAACGCTGTTAGCACTCACGAGGGTACGAAAACGGCAGCTCAAGATGTACCATCAGCACCGCGTCCGTGACCGTGGCTTCTCCGTGGGCAGCAACAGAACTCGCTCTCTTTCTCCTGATACGAGAACCATGGCGGGCGCCTCTCGAAATGGTGCTTGGAATCAGAGGCGTTGTCTCATCGTGCGGTTTGGCCAAATCGGGTCCAAAGCGAATAGACGACGAAAGCGCAGCCTCCGCCTGCGTAAGGGTCCTTTGTAAGCCTCCCTCCTCATCCTGAGGGAGAGCCTCTTCGTCCTCCTCTTCGATTTCCTCCAAATCTTCACCGGCCTTGATAACTACGCGTTAGAAAACGCACAAAAGATGAGCGAGGGGATATTCACGAAGTGACCGAAAAGGTATATGAACTCGATGAAGCTCGTGACCATCTCCGGTTGCTCTTCGCCTTGTTCGTGGGCCCTCATAAGTAGGTAGTTCCTTCGGAACCCTCCCGGTTCATGGATGTTGGCAAAGGTGGGATTGACGCTCGAACGGGTCGACCCGGCGAAAGAGGCAGACCGAGGACGCGCACCTCGACGTTGGTCGGCATGCCACTTGTAGATGTTGTGGGTCAAATCCGCACCAGGCGTATGGTACGGGATTGGGAAAGGTTCGGAGTCTTCCCTTGCAACGGCCGTGTCACGGACTGCACCGAGAGATTGCCGTTTGGATATTGAAGGTCCCTCGCCTCGATCGTTGAAAGACCCAAACGAAGATTTCCTATCCAACTGGTGCTCGCGTTGTTCCCGAGAGACTAGATGTCTTCTGAGGATCCTAGCCTTTTCCTCGTCTGTGAGTTCCTCGAACGGATTCTCGTACCCACTGGCGGGCGTTCTTGTACCGCTTCCGGGACCTCCTGGGGCTTGCATACGAATTCCACCAATGATGGGGGTTCCAGCTACACTGGGACGACCCGAACCGGAGCCATGGACACCGATATTGATGCTAGACGAGTTAACGGGTACGTTCCTCGGCGGGATGTTGGGCACGGGTGGAGTTCCGAATTGTGCTCGGAGGGCTCGAACGTTCGGAGAGCCCGAGATGGGAGAACCGTCGACGTTCAGGCTCTGGGGGGTACCCGGGCGGATGTTTACCGGTCTCGTTGGGGTAGACATGTCGGTGGGGATGAAAAAGGCGGAGGACAGGAAGACAACGGAAGACAACAGCACGGATCCAGGGTCACGTGACACCAGTCTGACACCGGAGCCTGGCCAGACGGTGAATTCTAAATTTGGAAATACACGCCAGGATGCCGCTCCCCACCGCCTCCGCCATCTCATCTGCAATAGAGAGAGTGCAACAGCGAGTCGCCTCCGCTGCTCTTGTCTACGCCAGCCACGAGCGGTGGCCGCTGTCGACAACCCATCCGCTTTCCAAGTCACCCGTGCGCATCAGTGTCCTGGATTCGTCGTTCAATCCTCCAACTCTCGCCCATCTTGCCCTCGCGAACGCTGCAAGCCCCTTTCCCTCTGCGCCCGGTTACGACGCCAAGTTGTTATTGTTGTCTGTCAGAAACGCGGACAAACTACTTCAAGAAGGGGACGCGACTCTCTCTCAAAGGGTCGAAATGATGTCGTTGTTGGTCGCGGGGATCCATCACGACGACCCCAGTTCACCTCCGAACGTCGCAGTTGGCCTTGTGGACGAGCCGACGTTCACCGCCAAGTTCTCAGCCCTACAGAGGTTCCTGGGTGATCGTCTCCTGGAGCTGACGTCCAACTCATCGCATTCTATATCCACTCAGCTAACATTCTTGATGGGTCCGTCGCAATATATACACAGCCGTTGGTTTGACCTAGATTAACTATATCTGTTTGGTGGCCTCTAGGCTTCGATACCCTCGAGCGTGTACTTGCTCCACGATATTACCATTCAGAGGACAAAATGCATCAATTGCTGGGCACGTTCCTCTCTCAAGATGGTGACGACGCGCGGATCGCTTGCGCGAGGAGGTTTATGAGTGGGAGAGACAGTGAGATACACGACCTGCCGGGAGCTAGGCCCTATTTTGAATCTGGCCGGGTGGCCCTCATTGACATAGGCAGGTCAGAGATGTCCCTGAGTTCTAGCGCGTTGAGGGCGCAGCGCAGGAACGGCGACCAATCGTGGTCGACTGCGACCACGCCAGATGTTTGCCGGTACATCGTTGATCACGACTTATACCATTCTATTTGACTAGTGTAGAATACAGGTGAGAGATGAACGTATGCGGGGTACACAGAAAACGACATGAATGCACAGAATTGATGGCAAAACGTGGTCAATCGTCAATGCGGGTGAGATATCATGCAGTGGAGGCTTGAGCGAACGCAATTGCCGTGGTCTGGAGGACTCAAGTCAGTCAGTCATTAAACCCTGAGGGATTCAGAGCTGCCTTACCTCAGAGTGGCTGAGAGAGATGTGAATGGTCTTGATACCCTTGTTGTCAGCGGCGGCCTTGGCATCTCCATGGAGGGTAACTCGCGGAGCACCACTCTCATCCGGAAGGATCTCGATCTCGCGCATCGCAGCACCGGCACCCTTTGAAGTAACACCGAGGGATTTGAATACGGCCTCCTTTCCAGCCCACCGAGCGGCGAACGAAGACTGCGGGGATGGCTGGACTTGACAGTATGAGATTTCGGCTGCGGTGAAGTTCCGCTCGATGAACGTGGGGTTGTGGGAGGGGACAGCGGAGATGAGCTCCTGGTCCACGCCAACACCGGCAATCGAATCACTATCGGAAATGAGGTCGGAGACCGACCCCACCCGGTCGAGGGCGATATTCTGTTCAGTCACGAGCTTCGTAAAGGTGTACTGGCCAGTTCGAGTGCTCAGGGTGGCTCGAGCCAACGAGTTCAATAGTACCTTGCCCTCGACGTCGGGGGTATACGGGGGACCATCCTTGATCTTGACAAGGGAGTTGTGGGTCATCATCTCCGACATTGCCTTGTAGGATTGCAGATAACGGAGGCGGTTGCGTTCCTTGTAAGCTTCGTACACAGAGGGTTCGAGAGCAGCCAATAGATAGCGAGGATGGACAACGAGAGCGGTACCGCCAACTTGGCCAAAACCAAACGACGACATGACACCAGCGCGGATTCCATCGGTATGGATCGACTTGGAGGGGAACATGAGGTAGGTGTATTTGTGGAACTCGGCGTCTACGTTGTCGTTGTTGCGATTTCCAGGGACGATACCGGTGTTGACCGACTGCAAGAGACCGATCATCTGCCAAGCAGCGGATCCACCCTTGGAATGGCCAACAAGGCTCTTCTGAGCGACAATCGGGATGGCGTTGCCGGGGGTGCGCGAAATTTGTGTAAGGACGTCGTTCCAGATGTGAGTTTCGTTACGTTCGTTGGCTCCGGTACTGGTTCCATGGATGGAGAGAACACCGAGGTCGTCTGACGTGAGACCCCAAACAGCAAGCGCACGGCGAAGTGGAGCAATCCTTGGGTCCGAACCCTCCAGCATTCCATAGGTGGCCAAGGCCTCCTTCTCCTGGCGGGCACCCTCGCGTTCGACGTCCGCCAGCCTTGTAGCAAAGTATTCTTCGTCAATTTCTCCCTGAGACTTGGCAGCGTGAAGCTCCTCCCTGATTTGGTCGTTTTCGAGGTTCATCCAGTCTGAGACCTGCTTACGGCGGAAGGCGAGTTGGCGAGATCGGTAGTTGATATCCAAGATCGGTAGTGGGTGCTTCGATGGAATCTCACGGGCGATGGAGAGCGCTCCCACTCCTGGGGCTGGAACAGATCGTCCTGCCTTGTCGCTATAACGTCATCGGGATCAGAACTTACACCGCGCAAGTACGAAACAAGGATCTCACGTGGAAGTAGAAGTGAATGCGACGATACCGCGGATGGGTGCACCGAGCTCGAGGGCCGTCCTTGCGGACATGAGGATATGGACACCAGTTCCCTGGGACTCCATGAAGCCGGCGCGAGTGGTGGTAGCAGGCCGAGACATCTCGGTTGGCTCGCGACCCATGGCAAACTCGGTTTCACTATTGCTGGTAGCCTTCATGTTAGCGAACTCGTAGGAGCCTTCCTCACTGATATCGTCGAAACCGCCGGCAATCATCACTTTGGCCTTTCCGGAGAGGAGTGTATCGCAGGCGATCTCAATGGACTGTAAAGCGGTCGCGCTGTAAAGGCAGGTTAATCCGTGTGGATCACCCGTCGGAAACATTCACTCACCAAGCACCAACGGGGATCTTGATCGGACCGCTGGAAGAAAGGAGGAGCAGGTTGACCCACCCAGCAGTAGTGTTGATGAAGCTTTTTAGACAGTGTCAATGGCATGCGCTCCGGTAAATGAGGAAAACTTACGTCTCTTGCAGGACATCGTTCTGGACCTCCTTTTCCTCGCGACGGTCCTTGAACATCCGTTGCAAACTTGTCATGCCACCCATGCCACTTCCCAAACTGGAACCAACTTCGGAAGGATGCATATACTTGTAGAGCTCGTAAGGGTCGGTGATGCCGGACATGTTCAACGCTTCCGCGGTGCAGACGAGAGCCCATTGCGTGACGCGGTCGACTTGAGAAGCGATATCGTCAGGGATACCATATCGGCCGGCTTCCCAACCAGTAGGAATCTGTCCAGCAACATGGCGGTTGAATTCGAAAGCCTTGGGAACAAGAATCCTGGAGCCTTTCTTGAACTTCACGAACCACTCGCCACCTTCGCCTGTCCAAATGTCGCACTTGACACCATGCTCGTTCTTGAACTTCTTGGCATCAGCTTCGGAGACTTCCATTGGCTCCAAATCGTGGACGAGCTCGACTTCCTGGTGGAAAACCTTTCGCTTGGGATCGTATCCGCGCCACAGCTCCGGTTCTGTGCATACAGCGTTAGAATCAGGCCAAAGGGAAGCAAAGAGGTCCTCACCGATCAACCTCACACCGGCATGTGTCAAGATGTCCTTCTCGAACTTGCTCTTCACGTCCTTCTCGTCGACAGGCTCACCAGACTTCGATTCAACCCAACCAACATACAACGAACCGTTCTTGAGGCGACCATCGAAGTGCTTGATGTATCCCATAATCCATGCCATCTCGACCCAACCCTCCAACGTGAAATCGCCGCGAACCTCCATCTCCCACCGAGTCCTCGAGCTGCCCCAGGGACCAACCTCAGCAAACCCGGTGTTGACGATCACCTTGTCCAAATCGATGAGGTTACGGAGCCTGGAGAGGTCCCCAAAAGTCTCGGCCGAGGGGAGGGGAGGGAAATCGAACTTGAAGTTGGCGCGCGGGGTAACGTGGACGGTCTGAAGGACGCGTTCAGCTTCTACACCATTAATGATCTTAAAGTCGGCCGCGTTGTCCCTGGCAATGGCTCGACGAGAGTCACTCTTCTTCATGATGTCTGATCGGATGCGAGAGGTGATATCGGCGAGGTCAGGAAGGCGATCCATGCCGCCGTTGAGATCGGCCCAGATGGGTTCGACTTGCGTGATGCTGAAGAGGAGTGGATGCATCAAACCGAGGACGTTGAAGGCCATCTCCTTTGCAGAGAATGTCCTGACACCGTACGACTCGAGCTCCTGGGAAACCAAGCTAGCTGCACTCATCAAACCAGTGCCACGGGTCCACCTGGGAGGGAGGTCAGAAAAGGGGCAAGAGAACCTGTATATAATTACGCACCCAATGACGGCACCGGCGAGACAGAGGTATTCACCCCAGCTCTCAGCGCTCCAACGGTTGAAGAGGGTTTCGAGAGAAATCTTGGACTCTGAATAAAGGCCGTCCTTGCCGAACAGACCGTGGTTGGGGGAGAGGGGAAGGATGACCTGAGTGGGGCGAGTGACAAAGTTCCGGCTGGCCTTCTTGTTCTTGACCGCACCCATGAGACGGAGAATGTTGACCAACATTATCCGATGAGCAAGCTCGGACTTGTCATCCAAACCGTCGATCTCGCGTCCGTTCTCGGGTAGGGCAGCGAAGGGCAGAATGTAATCCAGGTCCATGCCGAGGGAGGTGTAGACGTAATCGATCAAGGCTTCGACATCCTGTTTTGAAGCCTGGTTGAAGGGGACGACGGTGAGGGCGGATCCCTTGCTGCCGTGGCGCTGGAAGATGGCCTGGTAGTACTCGACGGTCGCGCGGCTGTAACGGGAAGTGGTGATAACGACGTGGGCGCCTCCAGACAAAAGACCCTTGAGGATTTCGACACCGATTGAACCCTTTCCGACACCAGTGAGCAGAGCGTTCTTGTCCTTGAATGAGGTACCAGATGTGGCGATCTCGTTGAGGATGTCAAGGTAGACTCCAGTGAGGTTGTTACTGTACTCCCAGCTTGTTCCGACCTTGCGCTTGAGATGGAGGAGAGGAATCTTGTCCTCGGAGATGGAGGGTCCACCGGGAGCATGGGGGCGTAGGAATTGAGAAGATGCGCGACGAGTGCGAGGCTGGGGAGCCGCCTTAAGCTTGGTCTCGGGACCTTTGCTACTGAGGGAATTGATGACGGAGTCGTACAAGTCCTTGATTCGGCTGACTTGCTCCTCGCTGATGCCGGGTTGAGTCTGGACAACATTCCAAAGCTTGAGGACGCTGGCGTGAACTTTATCGACGTTGATCGGGGCGTTGACCGCGTCGCTGCTGGACATCTCATCAACGTACGCCTCGAGCTTCCTGACACCTTCACGGACGACTTCGGTCACGATAATGTCCCCTTTCTCGTTGATCTCGACATTCGGTGCGGTTGGGAATGTTACTACATGACCTGTTAGCAAAGGCGACACGGGAAATAATTCGAATCGACATACCATCTTTGTAGAGAGGGGCGCTGTTCACAAGCTCGCGACAGTTCTCGATGAGCTGTTGACCGAACTGCTTAGCAAGGGCATAGTTCTCTCCGAGGGTAGGATCGCAGGCGTTGACGCTATACTGCATGAACTGGTAAAGGTCGGGATCGGCACGATTGAGGATATCAATACAGCGGGCAGTGATCTCGCGGTCGACAGTGGTGAGTTTTCCGTGAATGATGTCGTACCACATGAGCAGAGCATCTTGTCGAGCCCAGTTCCAAGAGGAGTCGAATCGGCGGGCTTTGAGAGCATCGAAAACAGGGAGGATACCGTCGACGTAGAAATCCCCGTGTTCGCGACTAATGGCATCCAAGCGCGCTTGAAGGTCGAGCGAATTAGCCTTCTCTGCGTCGTATTTGAGATCGCCTGCGCGTGAGTCCTTCTTTAGGTAACGGGAGTAGAGCTCAATCTGCTGGGCGGCAAACTGGTGCTGCTCCGCCTGGAATTTGAGGAACTCCTCGCTGTTCATCACAGCACCCCCTCCACCTCCCCCTCCGCCGGAACCATCGGACGAAGCGGACGACAGCGCGACGCCAGAACGCTGGGCATAGAGAGCAACGACTCCGTCCAACCATGTCTTCGCCTCAGCCTCGGAACCTAAGCGTTTGGCGGGCTCCATAGTGGTACCAAGGAGGAGAACACCGTCTGCACGTTGGGGCCCGAGACCCCAACTCTTCGAGAGGTAGGACTTGATAGCACTGAGGTTGAAACCGCCGGGCATCTTTCCACCAATGAGACGCGAGACGATTCCCGTCGTATACTTGCCAAGAGTTCCAGAGAAGCCCACACCAAGAGCGGCACCGAGTTCCTCGAGCGGAAGCTCTTCACCTTTCTCGGGAGCAGAGCTGAACTCCTGGCCAAGGTCACCGAGGATTTCGTTCTGCAGAGTTGATTTACCACCAACGAGATCCTTGATGGATTTGGAGAGGGGGACCTCGTTTGTCGACTTCTTCAACTTCTGGGCGATGATGACCGTTAAGATTTCGAGACTCTTGATTGGGGCATCTTCGATGCTGGCGGCGGCAGCGGCGGGGGCGGGAGCAATGGGAGTTTGGACAACGGTAACGGGAGTGGGGACGGAGCCAACAACGGGGTTGGGAGTAGGAGTAGTATCCTCGGCAACGACTTCGTCCTCGAACTGGTAGTAGACCTCCTTCGTGTGCTTTGCGTGACAGAGGATCGCACGTGTGCGGCTGACCGAGTCGTCGCCAGCCTCGTACTTGGCCTTGAGCGTCCGAGTGGCCATGCCGGTGAGTGTGGGGGAGGGTCCGATTTCGATGAAACGCTCAAAGTCGTGGACAGTGAAGAGGAGGTCCTGCGTTTGGATCCACCTGACAGGAGAAGCAAACTGGTAGGCAAGGAGTTCCACGAGAATGACATAAGCGAGCTGTTGGCGTTGATCTACTGAACCCCAGTCCTCTTCGTCCCACTTGCGGAGAACCTTGTCGAGACGGGGAGAAGAAGTTTGGTCGTAAATTATCTGAGCGTACTCCTTCGTGACTTCAAATGGTTTAGCGATCAGGTTCGGGATGTAGCGTCCAACCAGCATATCTGGGTTGAGGTGGAGAGGGTTAATCTTTTTACCGAGATCTACGGAAAGTTTGTAAGAATCTATCACCCATAATCGAAGAACAGACTCACAAGCCCTGAAAGGCATCACACCGGCCCACAGGTAGCGAGAGTGGAAGGGCACATCAATACCAGGCAGAGGGATTGTGGCAAAACCCCGCTCCAAGACAATGTAGCCATCCTTCTTCTGCTTCTCTTGAGCGGACGCAAAACAGCTCTCGATGATATCTCCAAGCATCTTCTTGACCTCCTCGATGGCGAACTTCTCTGACAACTGTGAAATATGAGCATCAATCAGCATGCGGGACGCTATATCCTGCTTACCTTGGCGAGGTCAACCTTCTGGATTTTCAGATAGTTGAGGACATTGGTCATTGTCTGCAGGGTGACTAACTCCCCAGCGCACACATATTGTTGGCCCTGAAAACATCAACCTGGTAAACAACCACACCACAAACAAAGTAGCGTGGAACGTACTTCGACATTGAAGTTGACAATCTCCAAGAGGCAGTTGGTCTTACGTGAAATGTCGTCAACAACCTCACGAAGGGCGGAGTCGTTGAAGGAAGGGGAGATCCTGGAGGGGTTCACAGCGCACATAGCATAGTTGGAGCGGTTCTCAGAGTCACGTTCTACAGCACGCTGCATGGTGATACCACGGTAGAACACGACGTCCACGAGTGAAGAGATGGGAAGGACGCCAGCAACCGAGGCAAGGGCGGAGTATTCTCCAAGGGAATGACCAGCGAAGACGGCGTTGTTCTGAATAAAGCCTTTCGATTGCATATCTTCAAAGGCGGCCTTCTCCGTCACGACGAGAGCGATCTGTGCGAACTGGGTGGCGAACAAGAGGCCGTTAGGGTGACTAAACGTGTATCGCTGAGTGCGGACGTTGATATCGCCAAAGAGGGGGAG
>Ga0307516_10008846_pt1 | contig 11308 bp, 12 predicted proteins | sample 19_EM_MG_FD_203310 | JGI IMG/M metagenome (GOLD analysis project Ga0307516, IMG submission 203310) | Populus trichocarpa ectomycorrhiza microbial communities from riparian zone in the Pacific Northwest, United States - 19_EM | ecosystem: Host-associated > Plants > Roots > Unclassified | place...
CTGAGTTCCTCATCAACCGCATCAGACCATTTCTGGCCAAACCTCGGGTGCACAATGGCTTCCCGGTAGGACACCGGATCTGCAGAATCCATTGGTTCCTCTTCCACCCGGATCCGGTGGGCGACCGCTCTAGGTCACTTCCGAAGATCATACCGGCCGGTGTTTCCTTCCAAATTGAGTCCGCTCGAGGCGCCGAGTCCGAGTCCGACCGCCGAGGCGTCGAGTCCGAATCCGCCCGAGGAATTGAGTTCGCTCGAGGCGCCGAGTCCGAGTCCGACCGTCGAGGCGTCGAGTCCGAGTCCGCCCGAGGAATTGAGTTTGCTCGAGGAATTGAGTTTGCACGAGGAATTGAGTTTGCTCGAGGCGCCGAGTCCGAGTCCGACCGCCAAGGCGTCGAGTCCGAGTCCGCCCGAGGAATTGAGTTCGCTCGAGGCGCCGAGTCCGAGTCCGACCGCCGAGGCGTCAAGTCCGAGTCCGCCCGAGGAATTGAGTTCGCTCGAGGCGCCGAGTCCGAGTCCGACCGCCGAGGCGTCGAGTCCGAGTCCGCCCGAGGAATTGAGTTTGCTCGAGGAATTGAGTTTGCTCGAGGAATTGAGTTCGCTCGAGGCGCCGAGTCCGAGTCCGACCGCCGAGGCGTCGAGTCCGAGTCCGCCCGAGGAATTGAGTTCGCTCGAGGCGCCGAGTCCGTGTCCGACCGCCAAGGCGTCGAGTCCGAGTCTGACCGCCGAGGCGTCGAGTCCGAGTCCGCCCGAGGAATTGAGTTCGCTCGAGGAATTGAGTTCGCTCGAGGAATTGAGTTCGCTCGAGGTGCCGAGTCCGAGTCCGACCGCCGAGGCGTCGAGTCCGAGTCCGCCCGAGGAATTGAGTTCACTCGAGGCGCCGAGTCCGAGTCCGACCGCCGAGGCGTCGAGTCCGAGGCCGGGTCCACGTCCAGTATTGAAGGGTCAAATATATCTGACTTGCCACCGATGGGGGTCTTGTATCGGTTCTTGGCTTCGCCGTTGATGCCGTCGTCGTATCAACATCGGCTTTTTGTGGATATTGGCTCCACATCAATGGCAGCCTCACCGTCGATATCGGACTCGCGGTAGATTTCGGTCTCGCCATAATTCTTGCTATTTGCCACTCTTGGTACGCCGGCCGGGGCAGTGATAGGAGCTTCGAAGGGCATCCGCTTGCTTGACGGATCTGCTTAATCCAGTTGCACTTCCACCCAGATCCGGCGTGGATCCAGATCCGGCGTGGATGTAGTTTAAGTCTGAGCAGCGAGACTGTTCTGAAACTGGGTATTTCAGTAGATATCTTCATGTCTGGAATGAATACTCAGCTTTTGGAATGGATTCCACACATGGTCTTTGTTCAATCGGTATCTCAGTGGAGAGCCCACATAGGGGCAAAGCCGATTCAGGAACAAAACCGAAAACCACTGGAGGAGCGATTATGCCGAAGTCGCCAAATCCTTTAAAGTGGCCGAATCCACAGTAGCCGTCAAACGCGCTTAGAGTAGTGGAAATCTCCGAGTAGTTCTCTGTTGGTCGACAGCTTCTTTTTCGGATAGCTCGTAGGGTCGCTCGTAGGACTGCTCGGTCTCGTAGACTCGCTTGTAGAATCGCTTGTGGGACCGCTCGTGGAATCGCTTGTAGAATCGCTGGTGCAATTGCTCGTGCAATTGCTCATGCGATCGTCGTATCGATGAATGGTTCCACTGTTCAGTGCGCAAGGCTCAAGCCTGGGCAGTCGCGTTGGCCGGTAGGCCCCTCTATGCCGAGGATACAACTTGGTCGTTACGGAGTGCCATCGAGGTTGTTCTCAATAATGCCGGCGATGGTGGCAAATGGTGGTATCCGAGATTGCTTCGTCGCTTGCGGCCAATTCCTGGCGAACAGCGAGTAGGCTCGAGATGTATTCGAAGACCGATTATCGTGAAGGCAGAATCGTAGTCCTGGCTAAGGATTTCCCAGACGCGGGCTGCAGAATCAATTTCTTTTGCGGGAGGACTTCGGATGCAGGTTCGAATCGTGGGTTCAACCGATAGGTAGATCGTCGAGGCAGCGCGGTCGTCGCATTGACTGTATCCATGGCGTCAGCAGTAGGGAATGATCTCATGTCGTTCTCCACGAGCGGTAGTTTCGGGCGCTGTAAAGACCAGTGACTGCGAAACGTGACGCGTTGACCATGGCGATGTTGGACGCGACGCGGCTCCAAAAGTTGAGGCTTAAAAAACGAGAGCGCAGGGATGAGACACAGAAGCGAGGTGTAAAACAGCAGGTACGGCAGGTGCGATTATCGATGGGTATCGGATTGGCAGAGCGTTCAATCCGGGCTCATAACCTGTTGGAATATATGGATCGATAAACGTAAAAGATTGTATTACGGTATTATGCGGGCACAAGATCACTCTATATACAGGAAGGCCGTCGGGACAGAGGATGGAAGACTGCCCCCCCCCCGAGCCGGTGCTCGGGGACTCAGTCATGTCCGGACGCCTCCTCATCTCCGGACGCCACCTTCTTCTGACATCTTGCTCGTGGAGTGCTTTCCACGTTTTGCATGACTATTAAGGGGTTTCGGCCACCACCACAACAGTCAGTATATCGTACATGCCCGGAAAGGCACCCCAAAGGTGAAGTGAATAAGATTCTCTAAAACTTCTGTAAACCGGAGAATAGATGGTGGAGCTATATGTGAACTCTGGTCGGCATTTACGTGGTTGCAGGTGGGTCCCTGGGTTTTGGCTATACCTATCCTGTCTCAGGGAACTTTCGACCACCACCACCACAACAGACAGAAAACGTGTGGGGGCTAAAAGCAACGTGAATGAGAACCAAGCCGCGGAAAACTCTTTTCGTCGCTGGAGTTCGTGTCAGTGTACGTTTGGAGGTGGCGCTTGTGCCTCAGAGTTTGTTGGTGGCAAGTTTGAGAATTACATGACGCGAGAGCGGTAAAGTAGATAAGGAGGATCTTTTGGGCTGTTTGTCTTTCATTTCCATACTCATTTAACAGTACAACAAAGCTGTGAACTGCTCCATCGTCCAGTATCCAGTTGCCTTTTGTCTCCCCTCGTACAGCATCCAGTGCACACCCTAAACTCGATCGACCTCCTATCATTGATATCAATGTTCAACGCTAATTGGTGTGATTTCAACACAAGCTTCCCTTTGCCCTCCGGCAATGCTCTTTGCATATATGCAGAATTAACTGCCTGCGGCTATGTATCTCTAATCGAATACACTATCTTCATCTCTCCAGATCCCTATATTCTAACACCGATTCGTTCCGCTGCCCAACTTGGCACTTTACGAGCGGTTGATTCGCGGTACCTGGTGACGACGGTTGAAGATATCATCTCTTAACGGGTAGGACTAGCGTTGATTCGTGTGCTTATGCCAGCCGGCCAGCCTGGGTCAAGGTTGTCCGGGTTCAACTTACTGGGCTAGACTAGGTCACTACTAATCGCGCGAGTGGCAGCTAACGGGCGAGAGGTAACGGGAAAGGGTAATAACGAAGACAAGAGCGACGAAGAGGCGCTTCTTAGCTAGGCCAGGCAAGACAATGGTGACGAGGCAAAACATGGTCCGATGAGCAAGACGAGTACATTCTTGCGTGTGGAAGCAGAGAGAATGAAAGAAAAGTGGGGGTCGGCTCCTTTTAGGGTTATCAGTCATACCCGCTAAACTGTCACTCCGGCGACTTCCGTATTCCTGACTCTCGGCGTACATCCATCCTTCCCGCATTCCAGACCACGGAGCCGAGACGCGCCATGACACAATTACTCCTTCTATTCCTCGGCAGTGTGCTCGTCGGTTTACCAGTTGGATCACACGGCGACTTGAACAGTTGGATCGCTCACCAGATCACGTCGGGAACCGCTCCTCAAAATAGTCTTCGGCTGCCGCCTTGGATTCGTGGCAAGATTGCGTTTCGGATTACTCCTCGGGTTGGTCCTTGGATCGCTGGTCTGATCGTTCCTCGGTTTGCTCGACAGTTCGCTCGCCGGATGGCTCGTCGTATATCCCGCCGTACGCCGATATCTCTTCTGATTCCTACTTGCGTTGCTCGCTGGGTTGCTCAGTGGTCTGCTCGTCAGATAGCCGGTTCGATTTCCTGCTGACCTGCTGGTCGGAATGCTGCAATTGGGGCGCATCGAGTAATGAGATCACCATCACCAACTTGTGTTCTGACCTTCCTCCATTCTCCTTACCTCAGAACACCAAAAAGGCACACTATACTTCACCGCCTGTACGTAGTATTTCAACAGTCCTGACTAGTTCGTAAGATCACATATTTATCTCCGCCGACGGGCTGCAGTCAATCAATACCTGTACCCACGGGTACAGACGGACAGAGCGGACTATTTCCAACGCTTCACTGTAGCATAGTATTTAGTTGGGTACCGAATTGGATCGACCGGGGAGCATAAGCAGGAGTAGCAGTTACCTCACTGTCTTTCTCGCTGTTGGAGGGGTCATGCTGAGCTGAATGCGGGCGTAGAGTAGGAAACGGTATGGGCCGGGTAACGGAGATGGTCTCCCTTTATAAATGCCGCCGACTCCTGTACTTCCCTTTCCCTTTCTCAACTTACAACCCCTCTCCACTCCACTCGTCCGTTCGCTCCTCCACACAACCACTCGTTCTCCCTCTCCTCCACACGACTACGCGTTTTCCCCCTCCTCCAAGCAGCAACTCGTCCTATGATAGTCACACAATGGGCGATCTCGAGAATCCCAATTCTGGGTCGGCGCCGCTGGGTGCCAGTGCGTTTGCCAGAGCTTTCTCCACGGACGACAAATAGCACGCCTCCAGTCAGCCAGACAGCGCTGCTTCCTGCCTCACCCATACAGCGGTGGCTGCGCCCACCGCTCCGGCCACCATCGCTGACGGCTTCTATTTCATAAGTTTCGGTCGTCGAGCGTTCTTCGTTCCGCTCTCGCCGAAGCGGGGCGGTTATGAGGTAGTTTTGTTAGCTCAAGCTTCACCTCCATTCGCTTAGTATCTTTTCAGGGGCTGATAGTTATCTTCCGCAAAAGTTTCACCTCGAGCCTGTGGCCAATGGTAACCGTGATCTCGATGGTTGTATCATTGAGAAGGAACAGTGGTAAGTGAGCATCCAGCTGCTCAGCGACAAGACATTTGTTAACCATGGCGTGGTGGAACAGCGAATGAAGCACATAAAGCATGTTTTTCCAGAGTTCTACAGCGACTGCTGGGAGCTTCTAGACGGGCTCATGGCGAGTTTGTGGCTTTTTCACGCTAGTCATTTTGCCACGTCTTCTCCACATTAGTTAGTCACTCACCACTACTCTGTAAGTTCACCGAAGACATAAGAAGCGACGCCAATTTGACATCGAATATAGGTGACATCCGCCGAAAACACTGAGTTGCAGTCTGCCGGGGTGATCTTCGAATATACCGCAGTGACGTCTTCGCTACACTATATTGGTGTTAGTTGTTCAATTGAGTCGGCTGGGGTTTCTCAGAAAAATGGGACGCGAAGGAAAGAAATTTGTCCTGGAAGGGTGGTGTCAGAATAATAGGGGTCATGAGATGACGTTGTAGGAATATAGGGATCGATAGTGATGAAGATAGTGAATTGATTGATTGATAAAATGTCGAAGGAGGAATATTGTCTATATACAACGGGCCTGAGGGACTCGCCAGGGGACAAAGACGGAAGACTGTCTCCCGAGCCCGTGCTCGGGGACTCGGTCAGCTGTCATCTCCGGACGCCGTCTCCGGACCGTCATCTCTGGGCGCCCATTATTCTAACAGACGGGCCACAGGCAGCGAACAGAGATGTCCGAGAGCGGTAATGTTGGAATATATGGATCGATAGAGATAAAGATTGGTGTTTCAGCGGTACGCGGGGGCAGGTTCCCTCTATGTGGAGAAGGGCCGTCAGGACAAAGGACGGAAGACTGTCCCGCAAGCCGGTGCTCGGAGACTCAGGCAGCCGTCATTGTCTGGACGCCACCTCCGTTCCATCATCTCCGGACGCCCATTATTCTGACAGCCAAGCCCAGAGGTCTTCCGCACTCCCTGCTGACGAGTCCCCGAAAGTCCTTCAGTATATAGAGATAACTCGTTCGCACATACTGCTGCAATTCTGAATAATAATACAATCTTCTTACTTACCAACCCATACTTAATTCCAACAGGTTAGGAGCCGGGTTGGCGATCAACCCCTTGCCACTTGCACCTGACCGTTCGCTTTTCAAAACCCGCCTTTGCCTCCAATATCCCTGTTCTCAACTGTTTAGTCTCAACAAACATCACGTTGAGATCACGACCGATTCCACCGCTTACACCTGCAGCCACGGCTCGACTCCCATTCTCAGGGGCGACAAAAACCACTCGTGGAAGAACAATCTCACGAACCTCTTAGCAATGGATGACTCGTGAAATGTTCGTGGTTGCGGAGCTCCCACCTGTAGGTAACGCGACGGCACAGGCTCGCAGCCTCCACGAGCGGTCACTGAGAGCCTTACGTCAATCGTCGGGGACACCACACTCGGACCTAGCTGGGGACGCTCTTCGGGAATGATACGACGCTGCAGGATCTCAGTCTGCACATGCTACCACCGTTGCCCGTCTCCACTCCGCTGGCATGGATGGCAGCATCAATTTCCAGCTCGAGTTGTGGGTGCTCCTCAGGGTGGTAGCCATATTCGTGCAGGACTCCGGAGCCTCCCTGCTCTCAGTCCCCCAGATAATCACGTACGGCATTGATGTCAGATTCCGTACCGATTCACGTACTGCTTACATTACGTCAGTAGGTTTCACGGAACAACCCCTTGGCAGATGCGCACCTGGATCTGTATCCTCATCGGTATCGTAGCCTCCGGAGCGAGTTGGACCAAATCCCCTACGCGTTGAAGAATGAATTCGAACTTGGCACGTCGGCCAACATGTCAACGGGATATCCGAACCTGGCAACGATACCTAATATAAATTGTCACAAAACTATATCCTATATGGTCATATTCTGAGGGCGAAAGCATATCCACTGCATGCGATATCTGCATAAAAAAGACCGCCAACGAAAAGCTTCAAAGGAAAGTTTCAGCTCAGCGAGCTACCAAGGCACTGAAAGAGATCCACTCGGGCTTATGTGGACCCATCTGTCCTCCGTCGCGGTCCAGACGCTGACAATAGATGCTGTATATCGATGGATTTCAGCCGCTACACCTGGGTCTGCCTCATTACGCGCTAAACCATTAGCGGAGGTCTGCCCTGTATTCAGATATTGTCAATAACCTGGTGGAACTGTGGCTATGGCATTGGATAGTTTGGCTCGCGTACAACAGCGGCAAAGAGGAATACGGTAGTGAAGAATTTGGATCAATTCTCACTTTGCGTGGCGCTGGCTTCGAGTCGTCGCCGTTATATATATTGCACAAGAACGTGGTTTCCGAAGGATAATCTAGACGCATAATGCAGGCCCACGCAGTGCCATTGGGCAGCTCTCGCTCACCAGGTATGTGGGCGGCGGCTATCTCCACGGTGAAGTCGTAACCCCCGCCACCCGGGTTTTATGACGGCTAGCAGGGGGCGGCAATGCAGTGTACGTACTTAGATATACGGCGGACTGACGACTTCTGTTTCTGTCATACGAGGCGTTGTGGGGCTTCGCCGACAGGTGTGGCAGTCGCATTTGTTGCGTTTTCCTATTAGATACGTGTTGCTCGGGGTCGACGCCCAGGAACCCGGTTACGCCTGCCGTGAGGAGAAGTCTCGACGCTGCTCCCGTTTCTGTTGTCGCATTTGCGTGGGAGGTTTCCGCGCAGTCGGATTTGGTATCTGCATGCCAACATAGTGGTAAATTCATGGTTGTGGAAAGCGAGATTTAGAAATGGAGGGATTCAGCTCGCAGATCACATTATCACGTATCTATATATGACACAAAACCATCACGACCGCATCGTTTCCCTTCACTGTCGTGGGCTAGTAGCGACATGTAGTGAATATAAGGATTGCAAGAGATGAAAACGCCGGCGCCAGAATTATGGGCGTCCGTAGGTGACGGCTGCCTGTGTCTCTGACTACTGGCTGAGTCTGGCTCAGGAGATGGTCTTCCATCCTTTCGCCCTGGCGCGTCCTTGAGGCCCGTAATATATAGAGGATGTTCTGCCTTGACTAGTGTCAATCAATCAATTCACTATCTTCATCCTGATCGACCCCTATATTTGGACTCGATCGAGATGAAGATAGTGAATTGATTGATTGATACACAGTCCAAGGCAGAACATTCTTTCTTTATATTACGGGCCTCAGGGACTCGCCAGTGCAAAAAGATGGAAGACCGTATCCCGAGCCGGTGCTCGGAGACTCAGGCGGCCGTCAGCTCCGGACATGCTGCCTCCGATCCGTCATTACCGGACTCCTTCACCGGTCTGTCATCTCCGAACGCCAATTACTATCGACGATATCACGTAGAAGAGGGTGGCGTTATCTGGCATACTCGTTCGTGTCGCCGCGGAGCAGCGGATGTAGGCAGTCCGTGAGACAACAAGCCCGGCAAAGAACGCAACCTGAACGTATCTGAAGGCAATCCGAATGAGCGTGGTGGCGAAGCTACTGGTGGTGACGCATTCGACGAATTCTGGCGTAGGCATCCTAGGTACATCGGCTAGCCATTCACGACTCTCCAAGGCGCATCAGTTGGAATCCTAAAGTAAATGTAATCTCAAATGGTGATGGGAATTACCGTTGCTGTTGCACCTGTGGTACCGATGATCGTTGGGATCTGAACCGTGCCAGTCAGACCACCGCTTTAGTCAACTTCTCGAGGACAAACAAGATGTAAGAGGCATTCTGATGCTGATGCCTTCATATTTAGCCTTTGCTACCGCCAACGATGACACCACCAAGGTTGCCCGCCATTATACATTTGAAGGAAGGGTTGCATACTCTTTGCCGGGAGAGCGAACAGTCAAGAATGTATTGAGGAATGCCCACAGTTTGCCGAAACGATAGCTAAACTCTAGTTAGCGTGTGCAGCTCCCAGATTGATCGAGATTTTTTTTTATCTGACCCATATGCACTGCATTGCATTCTGACGAGATGTCCACACCAGTCGAGTGGCCCTTGGTTGTGGGCGGTCATAGCATGTAGCGAAACTGCCGTGGTCGGCGTAGTGACTACGCTGTACAATCGTTATCACGGAGGTTGATCCCCAGGACTGGGAAATCTCGGCTAACCCTCGTTGTTCTGCAGCGGGAAGACGCTAGATTCTGGGACGATTCAATGCGACTAAGAACCGTCAGCCGGGGTTGAAGCTGCTCTTCACTTCCACAAAGGCGAAGGCAAGAGCTTACTATTGAAGAATTTGTTGTGCGTTCGGATGCGTGAGGTGGAAAGGCAGTACGTCATCGGCCGACTGAAATACCGAGCAGATCAACCCCACGACATTACCAGGCCGCAAGAACGCGTCGAAGAACGTGAGAGGAAATATTTGGCAAATGTCTGGTTTTTCAGAGGTATGAATGTGGAAGTGTGCTAATTGAGCACAGGCGCGTCTATGTGTCGCTTGAAAAACTGTGAAAGGACGGAGAATGGGTAAAACTGGATGGAGGACGACTGGTACGAAGGTTCGCAGCGCAGGTCGTACGGTGAGGAGACCCGAAATCGGAGGTGGTCAAGAACGATGTGTTTCTGCTGTGAATTACCGAGCAGATCGAAACAGAGCGTTGCCGAGGGTGAGAGAGAGAAGGAGGCAGCAGGGAAAGAAGGGCGGAGATGGTGGTGGCGTTGAGTAGTTGGATATGACTGTATATTGTCTTCATTGCCTAAGTGTGAAGAAAGAATGAAAGAGAGAAGGGGAGGAAACTTCGGGCGGGACGTGTTGTTGTATTTGAAGCGTGGTGTAGGGGCGAAGAACAGAACAGAGAGAGAGAAGAGAATGGAAAGAGAACGAGAAGCGAGCGGTGGGGAGGACACTCAACCATCCTGCCAAGCCACGCTAGTTAGCAGTGGGTTCAATCCTGATTTTCACCACCGCAACGGGCCATAACTCCAGCGTGGAAGGCACCCCGACGATCCCACAACGGACACTCACAACACACGCTCTTAGTAAATACAAGAGTGACCACCATTTGGTGCTCGTGCGTTTTCTGGCCCCGTGCGATAAACCCCAACCCCCCCATCGATGGCGCCTGTTGAAAGAGCATCAGTGGTCACCCCGCGTGCCGCCGGCTAGATGTATCCAGCACTCGTGAAACCTACCACTCGGCACGGGAGTGGGATGGGAGAGCTGGAGTGGAACGTCTGGCGGTCACATCATCGGGGAATCGTCGAAAAACAGCGTCCGAGAAACGGCCGGGCATATCACGGCGATCGATCGATGCTACTGGGGGTTATCGCTGCCTGCGACCGTCTGTACCGAAAAGGCAGTGACGATGGTGCAAAACTCTAGCGACGATCTCTATGCGCAGCACAAATGAGACCGCAGAGACTCGTTCGTTACGAACGCGGAAGATGATTTGCACGGCGGCTGTGCGAGAGCTCCCACGATCGAGGAGCGGTATCTGCAGAGGTGAAGCAGTTCAACAACCTCGACCGCCGCCTCGGCACTGTCGAGTTCGCGGAGGTCGGTATCGCCCAGACGGAGGATAACAAAACGCGGCGGGACAATACCACAGTCATCGGTGTTGCCGATGGTCATCCTGTTTTGTCGTGGTTGTCGTGAAGGACATGCTGATCGTGATGCAGGCCGTCTGAGTGAGCCGCACTGTCCACTGCTGACCGAAGATGGGATTGATCGCGCCCAAGGACACACCGAACTCACCCGAGGAATGCAGGTAATAGAATGCACTGTTTGATCCACGGGAGCGGCCTGACGACAGGTCAACGGCGTCACCTCGAACTGGTACCCATTGGAGGTCGAGGGACTGGCATAAGGAATGGATTGCTCTCAAGCACACTGCACACGGTGATCTCGAAGCATTATGACGCCGGAGCCATCTTTGTATCGGCGACAGCCGGTCCCGAGCTGCACTACCCAATGGCGTGCATCCTGTTGGGTGGCAGCTGCATGTCGTTGCCGCAGAGCAGTGAGGGCAACGGCTCTCTCACTCGTGCCGGATATTAACGAGTGACTGACGGCGGAGTAGTTGGACGGTCCTTTCTACTCTAGGGAAATCGCCATTGTTATCTCCGAAACCCGGGTTCTGTGCTGGCTGCTGAAGAACTGTTGTGGATGGTATGCGTTCGGTGATGTCGCGGACTGACAAACCCTGATTCTGCTGTGCGAGGTGGGGGGGGGGGGGGGGGGGGGGGGGGGGCCCAAGGGGGGGAGGTTTTTTACATTTAA
>Ga0307516_10008847_pt1 | contig 11308 bp, 18 predicted proteins | sample 19_EM_MG_FD_203310 | JGI IMG/M metagenome (GOLD analysis project Ga0307516, IMG submission 203310) | Populus trichocarpa ectomycorrhiza microbial communities from riparian zone in the Pacific Northwest, United States - 19_EM | ecosystem: Host-associated > Plants > Roots > Unclassified | place...
TTAGCAGATTGCAGTAGCGTTGTCCTCCCTCCACCACCGCCCTGACGTCCTCGTCCTCTCCACCGGTCTGAACCAGACCATCGCCGTCCTAGAGGCTCTTTTCATTTTCTCATGATTTCTCTCCTAATTTCCATCTTCTTCTCCTCTCTCGCCAACGCATATACCTTCAGATTCACCAGCGTCCCCACTCAGTGTCAGGACCTCTCTCTCGTTATCGATGGCCAGGGCTCTCCCCCATACGAGGTCCTGATCATTCCCGTGGGCCCGTCCACCGCCCAAAACAATGTAGAGGTCCGGAAGGTCATCGACCAGACCTTCCCTAACGACGGTACCACCATATCTTTTCCTCTCCGATTCCCTGGGAATTCCCAGTTCGTCGCCGTCGTACGTCTTTTCTCTCTCATTACCTTTCCCTTGCGTCCTCACATCCATCCCGTTCCACAGGTATCCGACCAGTCCGGTTTCGGCACCGGTGGAACGAGTACATCTGTAACCGTTCAGTCTAGCTCCAATTCCTCATGCTATGATACCTCCCAAAGCGTGCAACCTTTATTCGTGTTCAGTCTCTACCCGGACAAGTCCCTCACCCAGTGCTCCACCACTCGGTTGTGGTGGGACAACACCACCGTCAAAGGGTACGACGATCCAGGGCCTTCGCACGGAAGCGCTTCATGATCACATCACACTGACGCCCCTATCCTTCCATACATTTTAGCACCCCAACATTCCGTGGCCTCATCCCCGGCGGCCAGAGTTTCCAGATCCCTCAGGGTACCATATCATTCATCGATGGTCAAGGCACTGGCTTTTCTTGGACCCCTTCCGTCCGGGCTGGTAGCACCGTGATTATCACAGCGGGAGATGACAGAGGTCGCGGTGACGGCGGGAGCGCACCTTTCATTGTCGGCTACGGAGACAATTCCTGCTTGAATGATAACTCCCCCTCCTCGACACCCGGTTCTCCCGCCGGCGGCTCTTACCCAACAACCATAGGTCATGGGGGTAATGGTTCATCCGGGTTTGTCCTTTCCCTTCTCCTCTCCTCGAAGCTTTGCTAATCAGTCCGATCAACTCCCTAGAACTCGCGTCGGCCCTATTGTCGGTATGTACTCGTGCTCGTTCGTCCACACTGCGTTCTGACGGGCTTTCTCTGTAGGCGGTGTCGTAGGAGGGGTGGCTGGCCTCTTAATCATCGCCTTCCTCGTCTTCCTCTGGTTTAGGCGTCGTCGTGCTCAACAGGCGAATAAGGAACGGCCTTCCTTATTCATCGACCACGATGATGAAGCCCCAACCTCCCAACTTCCGCACGGGCAACCTCCCGTATATTACCAACCCGAACCCTTCACCGCGTCCGAGCCAACCGACCATGCGAGCACCCACCGACCCAGCACTGCCAACGACAGATCGGAACGTCCCTTTTCCCAGTCATTGACCTATCTGTCCGATCCACAACGTGTCGCATCCCCTGACGGAACCAGCACCGGTGTTAGCAGGAAATCACCCTTACCTCCATCTTTGCGTCCCGTCAATGTCGTTCAACATGAAGACGCCGGTCCTTCGGTCCCTGCGGACAACACTGAGCCGGAAACCGTAGAGCTTCCGCCTGCATATACAAATATCCGAAAGACGCCAGGTTGATGGTATACCCACAGCCCCGCCCCAAAACTAATCTCCGTTGATCCTCTCCCCAGGGGACAGGATTTATTATTTCTCGTTCCTCACGCTTTTTGTACCCGGACATTCGCCCTCATCCCACGTTCATCGGCTTGCTATCGTGTTGACCCTTCCATCTTACTATATTTTGCACTCTATCACTCACCCCTCCCCCACCCCCTCCCCCGAGTCAGGATGTCATATGTACATTAGCCACGCACCTTCGAAGAGCCTGGCACCATATATAATACTCTTGGTTCACACCCTCACACAGCTTGGGGATCGGGATGCAAATGTGTCCCAACGATCACGTGGGCAAGACAAGGTTGATCTTTCTCTTGCACCACTACTGGGGGTGTCCGCTGCCTGGTTCACGACTATCCCTGCTTTCCTGCGACCTCACACTACTCAGCTAGCCCCGGTCTACAAGTCTAATTCGCATCTCAGTCTACCACTCGCCGGGCATTATCTCTCCAGGCCTACTGGCACGAACGATGGTTTCATTTGCGGACATTCCCCCCCGCGCACCGGCTTTGTACAAACCTCGCATCCCAACCCGTTGGCAGAAAGAGAAAGAAGCCGCTGGGGATCGCGGACTCGACTTTCCCGACGATCCCAGGTTCATCGGACCCTGGGTCATCGGTGAATGCGTCGGGAAGGGTGCAAGCGGGCACGTCAAGGTTGCTCGTCATCGCCGCACGGGCGAGTACGCTGCGGTCAAAATCCTTCCTCTCCAACCAGTCTTCGACTCGCGTAATTCCCTTGCTACCCAACAGGCCAAAACCGAAAAACAGCGGCTGGGTATCGATCGGGAGATTACGATGATGAAACTCATGAACCATCCGAATATCATGCGAATCTACGACGTGTACGAAGGCGAGAAGGAGCTCTACCTCGTCCTCGAGTACGTCAAAGGCGGGGAGCTCTTCGACTTCCTGGTCAACCGCGGCAGGCTCGGTCCACTCGAAGCCCTTTCATTCTTCAAGCAGATCATATATGGACTCAACTACGCCCACAGTTTCTCGATAATCCACCGCGACTTGAAACCCGAAAATATCCTGATCAAGTCCCTGAATCCTCCTGTCCTCAAGATCGCCGATTGGGGCATGGCCGCGTTTGCTCCACCTGCTTGGCAACTGGAAACGAGCTGCGGTAGCCCCCATTATGCTTCGCCCGAGATCGTGAGAGGCCTCAAGTATCAGGGAACCGCTACGGATATCTGGAGCTGCGGTGTTATCTTGTTTGCCCTTTTGACGGGAACACTCCCCTTCGACGATAAGGATGTCAAGGCTCTTCTCGGGAAAGTGAAGGTGGGAAAGTTCGAAATTCCTCCTAGCATGGACAGGGTCGCGAGGGATTTGATCTCGAGGATGCTGGTTGTGGATGTTAATCAAAGAATCACTGTGAGCGTTTTATGACACCACATTTCACGGCAGCCGGCTGAAAATTCGTCAGATGGGCGAGATTCTCGAACACCCTTGGATGAGGACAGATACTCCCCGGGTTTTCTATGTCCCTGCTCCGTCTGTTGAGGAACTCGCTCGACCAGTACAATCTAAGGCACATATCGACCGTGACATCTTCGAATCTCTTTGCGTTATCTGGGGTCGTTACGCGGACCCCAACGGTATCAAGGATGATCTTCTCAGCCCACCTGGCCAGGGAACTCTCGCTAAGGCTTTCTACTTCCTGCTACAGAAACACAAGGAAAAGGCTCTCTCTGACCATGGCATCGTGATGGACGTTGCTGAGGAGACTGTCAGGGACAGAGCTGTTCACAAACACTATCTTGCACCTCGTCCAAGGGAATCTTGGAAGATTGATCTAGAGACGGCTTTGGCTACCCCTCGGGCCGCTGTTCGTGATCGTCGGGTACTTACGCTGGACGTCCCTTTGACGGAACCCTCTCCTCAGAGTCGTATCCGCACTCCCTCTCCTGTCGGACCTCGTGCTCAGAAGCCTCGGCCGACCTCCTCTCCCCCCTCACCAAACAAGACCCCGCGGCCGGTTGTCACTCGGGCTTCCTCTGTCACCTCCGCCGGCAGCGATCATCCGCCTCTTCGAGGGCGGAGACTCGCTCAAGTTAGCAGGAGGACGACCGTTCAAACGGTCACTGGGAACAGAATTACGTCGCCTGGGGTTCTCCCTATGCTGAGAGCTTCGACCGAGCCTACCTCGGACATATACGTACCTCCACCGATGGTTAGGACTTCGCAGCAAATGTATGGAATTAGGCGAACTGTCGCACAAGGAACCAAATCGACCAGCTCGAGAGTCCCGATCGTCACCCGTACCATGACCGCCCCAGAACGAAGCCAGAGTGTCGAGCCAACTCTTCCTTCGAGTTCTAATACGTCAACCCCGACACAAGAATCCTACCCGACTTCGAGCACCGCCAATACGACGGCATCATCTGTAATGCATGGGCCCGTGCCCGTTCCTTCACTTCCGTTGGCAATACTCCCGATGATATCCGCCCCACGGGTGGCGAGCGTGGAGATACAGAAAACCATCGATGATATCGCGGACAGGATGAATCTATTGGTCGCTCACGAGAACGCGCATTATGCTCAACAGATCCAGCCTCGCCGACAGAGTCAGCAATACCGGACTCAGCCACAACTCGCCCAACATCAACAAAGTTCTGACGCTTCTTCTTCGTCGAACCCTTACAGCCCCCTCCTTGGTGGAGGAAGAGAAGGAGGGGATGTGATGGATGGCGAGATGACACCTCGGGCCGTTGAAAGAGACAAGGAGAACCAGAGTTATGGGTCTTGGTTGCAGATCCATCGACCCTCCTTCCAGGCGACCACGCCGATGAGGGACATGGTGAACGTGACGTACCATAGGCAGCCGCTTGGCCAGGCCAATCGAGAGCCGGAGAAGGAGAGAGATAAGGATAAGGGGAAAAAATCCAGGAAGCTCAGACGTATGTTCCCTCCTCGCATCCTCTTCGTCAATGCGGCGATATTTACTGTTGCGATTCAGCCCCTGCACTGGACCTCCGAAACGCGAGCCATCGTCAGAGCATCGGCTCCCCTCTCCTCTCTCCCCCACTTAGCACGGCCGGGAGCGAGTTCAAAGGCTGGTTTACCAACCTGTTCAACTGGAAAGGCCAATCTTACGCCCTATACTCGCTCGAGGACGTCGCTACTACAAGGGAAGAAATGACCAAGGTTCTCGCGCATGCGAGTGTGACCATCCTCACATCTGAGACTAACCTGGTCAGATGCAGGTTGGATGAGGTGTATGACGAGGTCACCGGCGCTGTCATTCAGAAACAAGTGAGGTTTAGGGTCGAGTTCGGCCCTTGCACCACCCAAACACACACCCACACTCATTCCGGCGGAGGCGACACGTTGGCGGTACCACCGACTCCAAAGCTTCTGACTCCACGTCTGATGTCTACGCCTATGTCACCCATCCCAAGCAGTGGCGGGTATGCTTCGATGGTTACTCTGGTTTTGGAGAGAGGCGCCGTGTCGACGTTTAAGGCTATGTACCTGCGAGTGAGGGAGATGTGGGCGTTGGATTCTCAAGAGAGGATGTTAGGCGAAGAGTTCGAGGGCGGGTCGACTCCCAGGCCGCGGAGTGTCCCTGCATGATCATAAGACTATTTCCATTCAAACTGTTCGCCGTCAAACTTATTGGATTCTTTTCGATTTGGAACTCCACGATATTTAGACAGACACACGAAGTGTATTTCCCCAGGCTACTCATACCCAATCTTGATCACATTTTCTTGCGGCGTTTCCCCGAGTGAAAAAAATTGAGCGATCGCATACACGTGACACCGGGCGATCAGACTTGTCCTTGCATCATCCATCCCCCGACAAACTCGATGGCGGAACCGGGCGCTGGGCCATCCACGGCGGCGCAACCAGAACCTGCGGACGTCGTAATGACAGAATCGCCGCCTTTGATGCACCCGGGACCCATCGTTGGGAAGGCCCCTCCCGAACGTCCTCTGAACGTCAAGGATGCCCTCAGCTATCTCAATGCCGTAAAAGTTCAGTTCCAACACAAGCCGGACGTGTACAACTTATTTCTGGATATTATGAAGGACTTCAAGGGCCAACTGTGAGTGTTGTTGCCCTTCGACTCGCGTTTTGCTGACCCGAGGTTAGGATCGACACACCCGGTGTCATCCAGAGAGTGGCACATCTCTTTCATGGTCACCCCCTCCTCATTAGCGAATTCAATACCTTCCTGCCGTACGGATACCAGATCACGGTCATGCAAGATCCCAAGGACCGGAATGCTCATTGTGTCCGCGTGGCCACTCCAGGCGGGAATGTCACCGACACCACTATCGTACGGACCTCCTCTGCATCCGTTATTGAAGACATTCAACCGGCCTTGGACTATGTACAGAAGATCAAATCTCGATTTTTGGACGAGCCGGACAGATATAGGAAGTTTCTCGACATTCTGTCGACGAGGAACGATCCGGTACTTATGGAGAAAGAGGTTCGCTCTTTCGCCCTTTACCCCTCGAGGTTTGGCAGCTAACAGCGTAGATTGTAGGGTGATGTTATGCTCCGGGTCCACAAGCTTTTACACGATGCCCCAGATCTCATGAATGGGCTGTGGGAGTTCCTGGGTGAAGACCCGATACCGATCGAAGAACTGGAAGCTTCGATTGAGCAAAGGGGGATTAAGCAAAAACAAGAAGCTCAGTCTTTGCCCCAGAAGCGGAAGCGGAAGGACAAGGAGAAAGAGAGAGACGTAAATGGTAAAGCTAGCTCCAGCAAGGTCCGTCCCTGTTGTTTGGGACGTCGCTCGGGCTTAACCTCGTCAGCAGAGGCACAAAAGCAAACGCGAGGACCCCCGAATGCGCCCTCCAGAAGTTCCTTACGACGAAAACAATTTCTTTGAACGCGTCCGGAGACACCTGGATAATCAGACTACCCACAACGAGTTCCTCAAACTCATCAACCTTTTTACCCAAGAGTTTATCGACTCGGCGAGACTCTTGAAGGAGGCTCGGACATACCTCGGTGAGGGAGAACTAATGATGCAGCTAAAAGCCATCCTGGGTTGGGATGAAAGGCGAGAACTCTACGCAATCGAAGACCACTTCTGGCCCGCCTCTGGGAGTGACCAACAAAAGATCCGTCGGCCTCGTTCTGGTACCTCAATTGGAAGTTACGTTAGGCTGCCAGGATCGGTACGTTTCAGGCGCATTTACATCGGAGCTTAGCTGGAACTCACTGTAGGAAACCAACGTAACTTGCTCGGGTCGGGATGCAATGTGCAAATCGGTTCTCAACGACGAGTGGGTTTCGCGACCCTCTTTTGCTAGCGAGGATTCTGGTTTCATGGCTCACAAGAAGAACATCTACGAGGAGGCCCTACACCGGAGCGAAGAGGAGCGTCACGAATACGATTTCCACATTGAAGCCATCGTCAAGACCATCGGCTTACTGGAACCTATAAACAACAAAATTTCCCAACTCAATCCCGAAGACCGTGGCCAATTCAAACTGAAACCGAACTTCGGCGGAGCCGGAAAGAGCATTCATCATCGTGTCGTCCGGAAGATCTATGGGCGCGAGGTCGGCGAAGAAGTGATCCGTGCCATGCAAGATTCCCCGGCCGTTTCAATCCCCGTTGTACTTGCGCGCCTCAAGCAGAAGGAAGAAGAGTGGAAGCGTGCTCAACGTGAATGGAATAAGGTCTGGAGAGAGGTCGACGCTCGAAATTACTACAAGTCACTGGACCACCAGGGCATCGTCTTTAAGGCGTCCGACAAGAAGGCAACTACTCCTAAGGCCTTTATCAACCAAATCGAGGCTGCACGTGCAGAGCAAGTTGCGAAGCGAGCCGCTTATATCGACCCCTTGTTCACTCGCATCTCACCAACACACCAACTAGAGTTCGCTGCCGAGGATGTCTCGGTCTTGCAAGACGCGTTGAAACTCGTTTTCTCCTTCCTCGACCGAACCACGGGTCAACTATCTCCTGGAGAGCGTAAGCGAGTTGAAGGATTCCTCCGCACCTTCGTTCCGTTGTTCTTCAAGCTCGACACCACCGCTTTTAATTCTGTTTTCACTGCTTTGGAGCCAGAAGAGATTAGCGACGATATCGGGAGTGGCTCGGAGGAAGATGCTGGGAACAACCCCAAATCGGGGAGGGGTGGCCGAAAAGGTGCCAACGGGTCTGGCGGGGGCGATTTGCGGAAGAAGTTGCTCAATGACCAAGCAAAGGCGAAAAACAAGGATCGCGCGGGACCAAGCCAGCCAGCCCCCACGCCGAACGCCGATCTGCAGGCACAGAGTACTGGACAAGAGACTAGCTCAAGTCCGCTCTTCTGCAATGCGACGTTTTACGTGTTGCTGCGTCTACTCGAGGCAAGCGTTTCCATAATTCCAACCCGATCATGTTTAACGTTGAAATCCAGCTCCTTTATTCAAGACTCTTGATCTTCAAAACTCTCGGAGCGAAGCTCGCAAAAGCTGGGCCAAGAAAGACGAACCCCGCAGCCGCCACCGGAATTGGCTTATCTGCAGATGATGAGCGGTTCGCCGACGCGGCCCATTTCTACGAGTTTTTGTTGGAGTCGTGTGAAAAACTGTTTGACAACGAGATCGAAGTCCCCTTGTTTGAGGACCAGATGCGATTCATGTTCGGACCCAGGGTAACGTTTCTCAGTGGCTTGCCCCCCCCCCCAGAGGCTGACCCACGACATACAGGAGGCGTATAAAATCTTCACGGTGGACAAAGTCATCGGATCAATCGTTAAGCAAGTGCGTGGAATCGTTCACTCACCACCCATGGCTTCGTTTGCTGACAATGGGCCAGGTCCAAACAATCTTCACCGATGCAAAGACCCAAGACCTGTACAACCTATTCAAGAAGGAGGGACAACAACCAACCGATGAGGTACACTACCGCGAAACCGCAGCGCAGATCTTGGGAGACCTAGAACACCTCTTCCGGATCGAAACAGTACGTGCAGTCCTCCAGGGGTACCCGAACATCCGCTGATGACCGCTTCTCGTCGGGCTAAACCACAGCTCCCACATTTGAACGTTTTCACTGTCCAACTTCTCGGCAAGGACGATCCCAGCCAGGAGGACCCCGAAGTCTACATTGACAGGTGGAGGTCGTACATCGCCTCGTACACGTCGGTAAGTTACCCCCCGCCCCGGTCATTCCAACCTTTACCCCCTTATTTATTGCAGGAAACTCCTACAAAGGGGTTGACGGGATGCAAGTACAAACCTCCGTTCCTCCGAAGGTGGGACTACCTCAGCCGCCCTTGTGAAACTTCCTTACACGTTTACACTCATAGGAATCGCGCGATCACTCCCGATCAACCTGCCCCTGAAGTCATTGCAGGTAATGCACTGGAGATGAAGATTTGCGTCCGAACCTATCGGATCTTTTATGTGCCAAACACTGCGGACTTCTTCTACAAGCCTTCCTCGCCCTCTCTCGCCGGTATACCACGAAGACCCAAAGGTACATGGCTTGAGAAGCTGGAGACGGAGTCATAGCGTTTATTGTATCCTCTTATACCCTTGGCCGACTAGGTTCTTTCTTTCTTCTCATCTTCTGCATTTCGGTATATCGTAATAATGGAGCCCTTCACGGACTGACTGGTACATTTACTCAGATAGGGACACGCTGGGGTCAAGAATATATAGGGGATGATGTTGAGATGAGTTTGTACTGCCACTTTCCGTATCATACACCTGGATTCCCTCGAATTAAGCTTTCTTTCCTCGCCAACCGGCCCCAGCGCCGCCCATCGCCCCACCAGAGAAGTGGGCGAATGCGCCGCCTGGCACAACGCTGACTGGGCTCTCTGCCCCACCGGAGGAATGGGTTTTGGTGTGGGTGAAGGTGGTCCGGTAGGTTGATGTGGGAACTGCTTGGATGGAGAGGAATTTGTTCGGTTGGGGTCGGTCGTCGCTGTTATACTGTCGACCGTGAGCGTGAGCGAGTCATCATGGGGATGGCGGGGATGTGGTCAAACCTGGAACTCAAACCCGATGCTATCGGCTTCTGAAACATCCAGAACCTTCACCATCTTCCTTCCGATACCATTGATCCTTTCGACATCATCTTTAGATCGCGTCCACAGTTGTATCCGGTCCACCTTGCTTCGCAGACTGACGACGGCGCCGCAAATTTCGTCGCCCTCGTCCAGGTCTTCCCCAACCAAGGCCATAGCGAGCCAATTCCAACAACGGTCTAGTAACTGAGGGTTGTTCTTCATAGTCAAAACCCACTTGCCACCGTTTGCGTTAGCTTCATCCTCCCACATCGGTTTTATCCCCTTTTTGAAGAGATGGTAGTTGGAGTTCTTCTCTAGCTTCGACGGAGGCTTCAGCCAGTTAAAATACCTGCAGAAGGTCTCCACCGTATCGAAGTCGCCGATGACGGTCAGACCAGCCTCGTATTCGTCTGACTCTGGGGCGAGGAAGTGGGCAGAAGGTAGGGCTTCCGTGGCGCTGACCTGGGGGGTGGCCGTCTTGTTGCTCTTGGTATCGTAGAACAATGTCCTGAAAGTGGTGATATGTGAATATCGAGGGATCGCTATTACCGGCTTCGGAGACTGACCAGGGATATTCCAGAGGATGCTCAGGAGCAGTGACCCGAAGACCTGGAGTCTTTGGATCCTCGATGGTTTCAGGTTCAGGTGGCTTTGCGCTGCCATCGATACTTAGTTGGCGAGAGATGGCAAGCCTGGCAGCGATGGTCTCCAGGTTCGGAATATTCTTGTACCCCACCCTGGCCTTCTTCACGGTGACAGCGGGTGCGGAATCCTGTGTATCTTTATCGAGTTTCTCGAGTTTCTCGGCAGTGAGTTGATCGTCCCCATGTTCGAAGGATTCGTCCGTTACAGACCCCGGGTTCGATCCTTGTGCGGAGACGGTGGAAATGGTCGAGCCTGGAGAAGCAGGTCGTGTGGACGATACGTTGACCGCGGTGGAATCGTTAGTCGCGACGGTAGATATGGAGGTTGTCGATCCTGTACGCAACAAAGATGCAACGAGTCGTGGACGATTTGGGAGGTTGGCGTTGTTGGAGGCGGACGCTCCGTTGTTGAGGTTTATCCTGGCCGCGAGTTGGTTGAGAGAGGGTAGGCGACCTGAGCCGGCCGGCCTCTGTTTAGACTGTTCTTGGCCGTCCTTTGTCGACATCGTCAAGGTCGGGGACGAAAGAAGGCTCAAGGGGCCACAACGATCAAACCAACTACGCCGCATCCCATCAGGAACAAAAACAATGCGCATGCTACCAATTAGTCTCGGTCCGCCTCGGGAAATCTCTTTCAAGGGTTAACCGGAGCGAACATACTGCGTTATCACTACTGGCGATAAGGCGGGCTGGTGCCGGTCTACCAAGGCCCTCGACGGCCGACTTTCATCCCACACACCTCACACTTTGTCGTTTCCGTCTCGTTCTGCTACTGGCGATGCCAGAAACCTATCAGATAAAGGAAAATGGTACGTTGGACGACACCTACTCGAGGGGGATCTCGCCTGCATTGATATGCCCTGTTCGATGAATGAGGTACCACCCTTTCATGCCGAGAGGATCAACGAGATTCAATGCAGGTGACATCTACTCTGATCATCCCGCCTTCGTCATGGTGGGCGAAATGCGCATCTTCCATTCTCGCGGCCCATCGAGTAAGCCTGAA
>Ga0307516_10008848_pt1 | contig 11308 bp, 2 predicted proteins | sample 19_EM_MG_FD_203310 | JGI IMG/M metagenome (GOLD analysis project Ga0307516, IMG submission 203310) | Populus trichocarpa ectomycorrhiza microbial communities from riparian zone in the Pacific Northwest, United States - 19_EM | ecosystem: Host-associated > Plants > Roots > Unclassified | place...
TAAACATTAAATATTTATAAATTATTTTAAGAGATTATATAATTAAGTATCAGTAAAAAGATTTAAATAATTAATTAATACATGTATAAAATAGGAACAAGAAAAATTATAGAGGGAGGGGGCCAACTTGAAACACTCACAACGTGACTTTTCTTATTTGTCAAGTACAAAATAGCAGCCACGAAACAAAGACAGCTGCGCAAATTAAAATTTTGATCTAAGAATTGAAAAATACCATCTGCAAAACGAACTTCCCAAATTCAAATTAAAAAGGATACACTGAAGACAAGATCTTGCAATTTGTAAAATTTTAAATAATTTACATCTTTGACCAATTGAACAAGTACAAGTACGACGAAATTAATTTGAGCTCAGTCGACCGTACCTTTAGAGAGAATGCATTTATAAAATGGAAGACGAAGGTACATAGACTAGGTGAGGAAAGGAAAAAAAAATAAAAATAAAATAAAAGGAAACTAGAGAAGAAAGTCTATGTGAGTCTGCTTTCTTGACGAATTAACAACAAACTTGATGGGTTCTTGAGTCTCTGGCTGTTTTTTATAATTAAATTCCGGTCAAATTAATTAACTTGTAAAACAAGAAAACATGCAATGTGAAGATGTCAAATAGGGGTCCATTCTTGATAGTTCTCTAATGCATATGAATTGTGATTATTTTTTCAATAAATAAAATATTAAGTGAGTTATAAAATATGAGTGAATTTATTGATTGATAAGTCATTTACTAAATATTTTATATTTTCAATTATATTTAGTTTTAAATTTAGATTAATTAACCAGATACAAAATCCAAGAAAAAACTAAATAGAATAATTATTATAATTACACTGAGAAATCTTATAATATTTAAAGAATAACTAGTAATATTTTATTAGGTACTTGATATAATTACTTAAAAAATAAATATAATGAAAAGAGAAAAATCCTAGATTAAGATATTCTGATTATTTTATTTTTTCCTTTTTGTATCAATTTTTTTTTAAGATGAATTTAAGAAATAATTAATATAATTCCACTAATACTCTCTTAAATATCATAAAATTTTCTCTGCTCGTAGCATTACAGTCAGAATTGCAATATTGGATTTTATCCTTTTTTTTTTTTTTCCTTTTCTTACAAGCATGTTATCTCCTTGCTCTCTTTCGTTAGATAATCACAAATGATAATATATATTTTGTCCGTTGAGCTTCAATGGCATAAGGAGTAGAATTTCGATGGATTCGGATCTAACGTGACAGCATTCCAATTTCCATTTTTTTTAAAAAAAAAAAAGAAAAAAAAACTTTGTTACTATTTTTTTCCCGCAGGACAGGGTAAAATACTCACTAATAAAATGAATGGTGCTGGTATTAATTTTTGACCAACGCCATGTTGAATACAAGTGGAGCTAAAAAAGAAAGTCAGCGGATCAGTTATTGTTTGCCGTGACTATAACTACAGACAAGGACTGTCCTCTCCTTCGGACCCGCCATGATCCTGCTTTGCTGTCATCACTTGTAATGGTAGCTTCCGATTTGTAGGCCCACCGCCCAACGTACCACAGACTAATTACCATGCCAGTCCTTATTTATAAAATAAAGAAGAAGAAGCTATGAAATATCTTATATTATAAAACGAGAAGAGGGGAGAAAAAAGATTGATTGATTGATTATTCTATTTGTGATGCTCATTCGGACAAGAAGATTAATTCAGACCACTCAGTTTCGCAACTGCTACACTCATAAATGAGAGCAATTATTACTTTGGTGTCCCAGCGACAGTACTCCTGGGAATATGACGTGTCGAATTTTTGCTATGCCTTCAATAATATTCTCTAAAATAAAGTATTTTATAATTAATTAATAAGTGGGGCAAACCATAGAAAATCATGTTGCTACTTGCTAGTTGGAATCGAGGAGCCTATTTTTAAGCTTAAAGCATAGCTGGCTGATTAATTAGTCATTGATCTTAATTATCATGGATAATTAACTTGGAACAACTACATCATTTTCAGGCAAAACATTGCCAATAACTCAAAAGATCAGTAATTATTATTTTTTATTTTAAATCATATTAATTTGGTGAGTCAGACTATCAAGATATTGTAAACTAGATAAATTCCCCGGGAATTATTTGGCTTTATCCTCGTTTTTATAAAAACAATTTGCAACACAAAAAAATCAATTTTAAAAACATGTCAGTATCCTACTTCTTATATAATTACATTTGTATTATGTTTTTTTTTTCCATTTTCTATTTATCCAGTGTTAACTTTTAATAAATAAGCTTTATTTGTTTGACCAAGGGTTTTTTTCATTTATTTTTTGTTTTGATTTTTACATTTTCCTCCTCATTTTACTTCATTTTCAACGTGATTTGTTATTCTTTTTCTTCTTCAAGTAAAAAGGAATTATATTTGTAAACTTAATCAGGTTTTACTTCTTTTATTTCTGAATTTGTAAGGATTTTCTTTTATCATTCTGGAATGAATTATAGTGTCAAAATCTTAATCAGTTCTAATCATTTTTACTCTTTGAATTAAGAATTGTTTTGAAATTTGTTTTTTTTATTCATGTTACAAATTCATTGTAATAGAAAATGAAGATTAAGTCAAAATGAGATCAATTAAAAATTTAGAATTCAATAAATGGAGGGTTTTAATTATAAACTAGATAAAAATTAGGAGGATTTAATACATCAAATTAATAATGAAGGGACTTAATTAATCAAACTAACACCCTATAAGGACCACACTTGTAATTAACCTCTAGATTGTTAATGGGAAAAGAACCATGGCCATAATATGAACATCAAAGATGCCACTAGAAAAGTGTCAAATTCAAATGGAAATAAAACTAGTCGATAAATAACAATGACTTTTACTGACATAATATTACTTCGCCATTTTCTTGATATTCACCGACAAAATTTTTTTCCTAGTTAATAGCGAGGAAATTACAGTTGAAAGTCAAAGGATGAAAAAAATAATGTGTCATTATTATAGACGAAATTACCAAGAAAATATGCTCATTGCAAATACTCATTAGTGAATTCATCAGTAATATTTAAGTTATAACTTGACAAACGACTCCCTCTTCCCCATTTCTTTTTTTTTCTTTTTATTCTGTAGAAAACAACACTTAACACCCCCATATTTTTTTCATAAATCAAGCTTTCATCATCACAAATTCAGCCACCCTAACACTCAGTCTGTCAACATCCCTGTTCTGGTTATTTTTTTTTGAAGATTCGCCACATCAAGTAAGCAAAACTTTGATGTGGACCGTCAATGATTTTCCTGCATATGAGATGGTTTCTGGTTAGAGCATGTATGAAAAATTAGCATGTATGTATGAAAAATACTAAGGCCTTCACCTTAATAAATGGTGGTAAAATGCCTTTTTTTTAATTGCCACTGGAGGCTCTTGTCAATTGATCACAAGTACAGAAAGACTATAAAAGAATTATTTGTAGGTAGATTTGAAATGGATGTTGCACTATCGGTACCATCGAATGAAGAATTGTGTGATGTGGTATCGTAGTATGAGAGCTTTGTGTTTGATTTTTAATCCGGTAAGTAAAAATTTCTTGGTTTTGTTGTGATCTATAATTGGATTAAGAGAAGTATTTTTTCAGAGCTTTCTTATTGAAAAACTAATCTCTTATGCCATAATCTAGATGTCATGAATATATAAAAGATTTTGTTTGAAAATATTTTTCACATGGTAATGGACGTGAAAGGGAAGGCAAAGTATAATCTGAAGGCTAAGATAAATATACCTTTGTTTTTGTCACTGTAAGAATATGGAGTTAGTTTATGATGGGTCATGGGTTGCAAAGCTCAAAGCTGGCTTCGCCTTAGACAAAAATGCATAACTATTTGTCTACCAATAGTTTAAGAGTCTGTGTTTTCCTGATAAATATGCTTTGAACATATTTAGATTGGTGATTTTAGAGGATACACAATTTTATGGAATGAAGAGTCATGACTGCCATATACTTATGCAAAAACTCATTCCACTTGCTTACAGTAATTTATTTCCAAAAAAGAAATTGGATGCATTCACTAAGATCAGTTTTTTTTTATAGATATATACTTTAACAAGTTGTATATCCAACATATGGAGAAGCTTGAAACGAATATCGTCCAAACAATCTATATTTAGATGATTTTCCCTCCATCTTTTTTCGACTCAAGCATTTATCCATATATCTACTGTTTGAGGCAAAAGTTTGATTACCTTTCCAATATAAATAGATGTATCCATTCAAGAGGTTAAGGGTTACACATTCATCCTATTTAAATTTTTATTGTTTTTTTAATTTAAAATGCTCATTTAATTCTATGGAGATACTTGTTCAACCTAAAGAAAAAAATTAAATCAAGGTGCATGTTGAGGCTTCGATATGCGAGGCTTATATTGTTGAAGAGATCTCAATATTTATCTCATACTATTTTGAGCCTCACTTCAGAATGAGAATCAACTGCGTTCCAAGACACGATGACGATGAGAAAGTGTCTTCAAGTGAAAACTTGTCAATATTTTCTCATCTTAGACGATCTTTACCAAAAAATACAGTGAGTGGAAGATATTTGACAAAATTGAATTCAGAAATGCACATAATTATGTGTTATTTAACTGCGACGAATTAAGACCTTTTATCTAGTAAGTACAATATTAACATGTTAATATTTTAAAATAACTTGTCTCTTAAACTCTCATAAACTAGTAAATATTTAATTGTTTTAGGTAATTTCTTCGATAAAAAACCCCAATTAAAAGACCATAATCTCTAATTTCATTTAATTATAGCATTGTTTTCTCTTTTGCATTTTGTCCTCTCTCTACTCCATCTCAACCTCTCTCTTCGTCTTCTTCCTCTCTTCTCTCTTTATCAACTTCTTTTCTCTATCTTTCCTTTCAATATCTTCCCCTCTTCCTCCATCCTCAACACCTGACACAATCTTTTTCCTCTTTGCCTTCACGTAAGGCAAGTCTCCTTTTCTTCTCTATTTTTTTATGCCATTGTTTGTTGAAGGAACCTTTCCTTTTTTAATGTTATGGAACTTATGGTTTGTTTAGAAGATTTAATTTAGATAACATTAATCTGATATTAAATAGTTGAGTTTAGTTGATAGGCACTAGCTTTAGTTATATATATATTCTGAATTTTGTTTATGTTGTGAATTATTGATAAGAATTGGAAATCCCGATTTTCATGCAAGTTAGAGTTTAAGTTGAAATAGTGTTGGAAGAGAAGAACTGTGTTTGATAGATTTACCTTGGTTTATGTGATATAGTTAATTAGCTCAATTATATTAATATTATTGTTTTAATTATGTTAGTGAGAAATATTTGTTTGGGTTATAGAGTTGTGCAAATTTTTGGAGCTGTTAATGAGAATTTACTGCATTGAGTTGAATTGGTGTTAAGGTTTTGGTTGTTTTGTATGAGAGAATTGAGTGAAAATTTTGATTGTACGAGAACAAGTTGAAGCTCGAACGATCCGGTTTAGTGCTGAGATGACCAAACTTAAGTGATTATATGTGGAGCTATTGTTAAATCTCGGTGGTACATTTGGTTAACCTTATTACCCACCTGGTCCCGATAAAGATCCGTCTCCGCCTGCTTCTTAATTCCCCTTCAACTTGTTTAGTCTTTACTAATATTAAATCATCGATTACTAATATTAAATCATCGATGGAATTACAAACGATCTTTTTTATCGGTGATATGCTATACTCACTATTGGAATTACTGATAGAATGATTTGGGTAAATGTTTTTTTTTTTGTGTGAGTTTTTTTCATTTATAAATTTATTGATGATTATATTACCGACAGAATAGAAATTATCGATGATAAGTTTTTCAATAATTAGTTACCATTCATGATTTTATAATCAATAAATATTTTTCTAATAGAATCAATGTCTAAATAAAAAAATAAATAAATTCATAGCATATAAAAGTCCGGCTGTAGGCCAACTGAATCGTTCCAAATCTGAAATTGATTGAAATAGCAGCTATGAGTTTCAAGTTCCAAGACTAAATAATTTGCATAAAATACCACATGTCGGTTGAGAAAATTAGAAGCAATTTAACTTCAGTTAGAAACACGGTTTGCCAGAAAGAAGCAGAGGCAAAAACAAAAACGAAGAACACGGTTATGTTTGTGCTTAGCTGTCTCAGTCACAGGTATGAAAACAACTGATCTGCCTTGAAATGTAAGAAATGAGCTGTTAATAATAATTCAGATATAGCCATTTAAAGATACGACACCTGTAATGAAGGACGTATTGAAAGAAAATCTAGCCTTTTCAACTATCGAAATTCCTCTCGGTTAGATAAAAAAAAAAAAAAAACGAAAATGATTTACGAATTTGAATCACAAATTAATTATTGATCAAGATTAAATACCCGTCGGACCCTTCATATGAATTTGAATTGCAAGTTAACTAATATGTGTAAGTCTGAGGGAACCAAGTGTTCGATGGAACTCCTTTACACCATTCTATAATTTCAAATGAGTTCAAATAATTACTTGAGGTGGAATTAAATTAATTTTAAAAAAAGTAATTATAATCTACGTTTCACTTTACTTAGAAGTTAGAATATCTTTTTTAAATTCAAATAAAAACAAAAAACAGTATGATAATAAATCAAAATAAGATTCCACAGGATATATGTCATGCATTTCCTGCAATAACAGCATCTGTTTACTCCTAAAATATTATACTATGAGAAATCTTTTGATTATTCTTGGAATTCAATAGGGTAATTAGATAATTCATAACTCAATCATATACTCACATGCAAATTCTGCACCTAATTAATTAAAATTGATGCATCGAAAACTTGCATCAATATATGAATCGATTTTTTACTCTTCTTTGAATTATAATTGAAAACTAAATCTCAATCAAATGTATATAGCAGCCCTGCAAATAAAATAAAGTATAAAATTCTGCACCTCTCCATCTTTTTCCAAAATTTCTAAATTATTTTATGCAAAAACTAAAGTTTCCTAAAAAAAACCCCAAGCTTTTTTTTTATATAATAAAAATAACATCTTTCTTTAGATTATTTTATCAGCAATGCTCAAGAAAACATGATTGGGGAGTTTTTGGTCCATATCAAAAGAAAATTGTGATAAAAGAAAACAATCTTTCCTTTAGATATTTAGAAAGAAAAACTTTCACTTCAGGATAACTATGTGAATCTAAATATATGAAAGAAGTCAATTTTAATATGGCTTAACGTTACCACTACAAACTACATGAATTAGTTTAATAGAATGCAACAATATTTTGACAAATAATGGAAACTCTAGAGAATTCTTCATGCAATTCAATTATTTAGAATTTCCATCAAACCAAACAAGGCAATGTTGGGAACTATATCCCTTTTCTAGTTAAAACCAAGCAACATCTTCATCTTCTAGTATAGGATGCAAATTGTTACTTTGTTCAACTATCACAACGCTTATAATAAACTTGATGTTTTTCATTAATTAGGATAACTTTTTCTATTATATTAATAGGGATGTTCTTTTTATGTTCTCTCTAATTGATAGAAGGTTTTTTTTTTATCCTATTTCTTAGGTGGCATGACTTATTTTATTATTGCACTGCTTACTTTCTTTACTCTAGTTTTTTAGTTGTTGGCCTTGTGCATTAGACCCTTTTATCATATTTTCATGTGTGATCGATATTTGACTTTATCATATGGTTCGTCATTACATTTTCTTTCTCGGGTTATGATTGATCACGTCATTCAAATCTCTTTACCATATTTATGATAGCCTCGTTCACTTTTCTAAAAGTTTCTTTAGATATCTACCTCTTGTTTAGGATTTAAAATGATCTTCTAAGTGGATGAAGATAGTGTTTAGATTAAAATCAAACATTACATAATATGGTTAGCCTATTATTATGATATATTAGGCTCAATCTTGTCTTGCAATAATTATATGAATGGTCAATCATCAATACCGTGGGTTAGTAATCTGACAAATGTTTGTTATTGATCAAACAAAGAACTAGTATTTCATGATCTTAAAATCTATTTTTTTTTTGTATAGTGTATAGTTTAACATCATCCTTTCTCTCATGCGTGTTTAGATGTTGTATTTTTTTTAATTAGGTTTTGATTAGATGGCTTCATTTTCATTTTGTTTCTAAGTATAAGAGATATTAATGATCACTAATCAATTCATCATCATCATCATCATCATCATCATTAAGTTTGGATGGCTTTTGTTGTGGATAATGTTTTTGCCATCCATTATAAACAAGCCTTTTAGGCTTATAGGTTTTAGTCTTTCATCGTGTGCCAAGTTGTTTAGCTTTGTCCCTCAATTCTTCCTTTTTATGTAAATTTATATGATAAATAAGGTATCTATATACTTTAAATTGAGAATTTTCATGATCTTAAGGTAATAGTTCTTTATTCATACCATGATCAATATACCTTTTACCTATAACAACATCATTGACCAACTTTATCCTTTATCGTAGTTAATCAAGCTCGATCTGCTATAATTCTCCCTTTTTAGTAAGTCCTTCTAGTTTAAGGATCAATACTGATATTGTCACTTTATGAAATGATTCTTTATCCACCTTTATTTTCTTTTCCAATAAGCAAATACAACGAGCTTTCAATGCCTTTTGGATCTAATTTTTAAATATAATATAATTATTAATATCATATCTTTATAAGACATGTCGTTTATAATATATTTTCCTCTTTATTTGCTTAACATTGAGATTGTGTGATTGCCTATAATTTTGATTTAACCTTCATGTTATTTATATAATATCTCTATATGTCTTTTAATATCAAATAAGTATTATTTACTTTCATTAGTCATTTTGGTCACTTTTATTTCCTCACCAATAGTTTTGTTGATCTATTTTAGCCTTTTTAATGAAGTGATCTTAAATGGTTTTCCCTTTTTGAGTTGTGACAGATATAAGTTGTTAAATTTCTTCACACTCTTCATGAAAGTTTGATCATTAAATGGGCCAGTGTAACCTCATTTAAATATCCAACTAGATATGTTCCTCTAATTAACGTTTTTTTTTACTCATTTAGCCAACATCTTTTATATCGAGCAACATCATTTATAATAGTATAATTATTTTAATATTTGGTCATTGTATTTTATTTTTTTTATTATTCCATCACATCATTTCCAAAGTTTATTTAATACACAGTTGCTCTATTATAGATGCATTTCACATGGTTTTCAAAGTCTTGAAATATAGGGCATAGCTTTTTATAGACTCCCCTAGAACTTGAATTATCCTAGCCAAGTTAGTCAGTGTTATCTCTAGTTTAGTTTATAAAAATACTTGTGAAAATGAACCTCCATCTCTTTTTAACTATTGATAAAGTTAGGTGAAAATGTAAAGAACCATTGAAAGACAATTTTGATCAATAATGAATCAAATAACTTTAATTTCATAAAGTGATTAGAAACATCATCACCATGATAACTAATGAACTTGGAAATGTGCTCTTTTATTTGCTATTTATCCTTTTAAAATGATTATTTGGAATCATATATCTTAATTCTTTTAAAAAATGAAATCATCTCTCTATGGATTTTTTATTTATTCATTAAATGACCCTATTTGTTTGTGACAAAAATATAACGAAAAATGTAAAAAGGTGCAAAAGGCATCATTCATGGCTGTGAGGTGCAGGGAATTATGATTTCAGTTTTTGTGGGTTTTCACACAGTGAGATAAAAAAGTATATACTTGAATTGCTATGGAAGGAAGAAGGGATAGAACAAATCTGCCATCATCCAAAAAAATAGAAATCTATTAATTTGTCCTGAAACAGTTTCTATCGAGGCTGAATTCCCTCCCACCGATCGATCCAACAACATGAGTTTTTGGAAGATGAAATTAGTGCAAAATCATTTTATACTCCCATTTCATTCCATATTTAAAGAGAAGATAGAAAGAATGGAGATAAAAAAGAGAAATAAGATTCATGTTGAGTGCTATTCAATTGCGTATACGTGTATGTGCACATTATGATTGATTTCCTAGACCATTCAAAAAATGCCTGTTTTTCATGATCTTCAATCCATGAAATTTTATGTCAAAGTCACATTTTGTTGTTATGTGTTCTTAGTTTTCCACGGACAATTTTGGATTTTATAGTTTTTTCTATGCTAATAGTTATATTACGTCTATTTACTTTTAAAACATTTATAAAAATGTCTATAACAATAATGAAAGTGTAATAGTCCTTTAACTATGTACTTAAATCAAATGGCTTAATTATTGGTGTAATATATAACATCATATATCAAATAACTATTTTAAATTAAAAGATTTGCACAAATCCATCAATTAGTCAAATAAATTTTTTATATCATATAAAAAAAATCATATCAACTTAAAAGTTCAAATTTTTAAATGAGATTTCTTTTATATTAATCTTCTAACATCATATATATATATATAACATCCTTAATTAATTGCAACAAAATCACATATAATCTTAAAACAAGTTTAATGTTGTCTCAAGTTCAAAAAATAAAAAAGTTAATGAATTTGTATCTAAATGTGTCCCCTTCTTTGTGCCCCTTTATATATATATATATATATAACGAGTTCGAACATCAAAAACAAAATGAAATCAATTTTAAGAAATAACAAAGAGTAATAATACATGTAATGTCATCCATATTGTAATTAAGCCCTATCACATCAACATTAAGGAACAAAGGGAAGGTAAACAAAAATACATATTAATTAGACAAGGAAACAGCATAGTTGTGAAGTTGTAGCTCTTATATAACAAACTTGATATATATATATATATATATAGGCCAAATATATCAAATTATATTGACCGTTGATGGAGAAAACAAATGAAGCTTAACCTGTCGGTTTCCCTGCCAAAAATCTTCTCTACAAGCCATGAACATGTATCTTGTCGGTTCACCAATCCTACCAGCTCTTCCACATGAAAACAATTGATTGGGATGATGTACAGATGTTACAAATTGATATTCAATATTTTCATTTCTTGTTCATGAGAATTCTAAAGCTAGATCTGGCAGCGGCACTATTCTACCAGTGAAAATAAGTCGTACACATTTCTTTGACTTTCGGAAAAAAAAGTCCTCGTTCAATCTTTGGAAACAAGAAATATAAGACATTGATCAGCGTGCCTTTGCATCATATAATTCTGGCCACTTCTTAGCAGCCAATAATTAGAAATATAGGTACAAATGAAATGGACAAAAGGCCAATTTTTCTGCTTCATCTAAACGCTGATGACAAC
>Ga0307516_10008849_pt1 | contig 11308 bp, 5 predicted proteins | sample 19_EM_MG_FD_203310 | JGI IMG/M metagenome (GOLD analysis project Ga0307516, IMG submission 203310) | Populus trichocarpa ectomycorrhiza microbial communities from riparian zone in the Pacific Northwest, United States - 19_EM | ecosystem: Host-associated > Plants > Roots > Unclassified | place...
AAAAGTCACACTAAAAAGAAACACAAAAACAATGTTAGAAAAACAAAATAATCAACCTTTATAAACAAGATCACTCAAACCAATGGATTTATTTTCACTAGGAAAATTATCGAAATAAATTTTCAAATGATGTTCATTTACCTTAAAGACATTGTCATTCTTTGGATTCTCAATACCAAAGGCCCCATAAGGACACACATATTTCACAATAAATGGACCACTCCATCTTGATCTTGGCTTTCCAGGAAATAAGTGGAGTCGAGAATTGTAGAACAAAACTTTTTGACCAACATCAAATGTTTTTCCCAAGATTCTTTTGTCATGAAACTCTTTGATTATTGTTTTATGAATTTTTGAATTCTCACATGCAACATTTCTTACTTCCTCAAGTTCATTTATTTGTAACTTTCGCAGCTGGTTAGCATCATCAAGGTTTGAATTGAAAGTTTCAATAGCCCAATAAGCTTTATGTTCAAGTTCCACAGGCAAGTGATAAGGTTTTCCATAAACCAACCTATAAGGTGACATACCAAATGATGTTTTAAAAGCAGTTCGATAAGCCCAAAGTGCATTATTAAGTCTTAAAGACCAGTCCTTCTGATTATGGTTCACTGTTTTTTGCAAGATTTGTTTGATCTCCCTATTAGCAAGTTCTACTTGTCCACTTGTCTGAGGGAGATAAGGGGTGGAAACTTTGTGTGTGATTCCATATTTCTTCATTAAGACTAAAATAGCTTGTTGCAGAAATGTGTTCCACCATCACTTATCATTGCTCGAGGGATTCCAAATCGACTCAAAATATTTTCTTTCAAAAACTTGAGCATAGTTTTATGATCATTGTTTTGACTTGGAATTGCCTCTATCCATTTTGAAACATAATCTACTGCGACTAATATGTACACAAAACCAAATGATGGAGGAAATGAACATATGAAATCTATACCTCAATAATCAAAGATTTCAATAACAAATAGGATTCAAAGGCATTATGTGACGTTTTGAAATATATCCTAACTTTTGACAATTTTCATAAGTTTTGCAGAATGAATGCATGTCCTTGAACATGGTGGGCCAATAAAATCCACATTGTAAGATTTTTATAGTCGTCTTCTTTGATGAGAAATGACCCTCATTTGCCTTAGAATGATAAAATTTAATGACACTACTTACCTCATTCTTGGAAATACATCTTTGAAATATTTGATTAGGATAATATTTGAATAAGTAAGGGTCATCCCAATAAAAGTTCTTCACTTTGTTCAAAAACTTTCTTTGGTCTTGGGTACTCCAATGAGTTGGCAAATCTCCTGTTGCAAGAAAATTGACAATATTACCAAACCAAGACCTTGTAGAAATAGAAAGTAAAGATTCATCAGGAAAGTAATCATTGATTTGTGTAATGTTAGATGTGGAATCTATTGTCAATCTTAATAAATGATCCGCAACAATATTTTTCGGTGCCTTTCTTGTTCTTGATTGTGATATCGAATTCTTGAAGTAATAAAATCCATTGTACCAATCTAGCCTTAGAATCCTTCTTAGAAAGAAGATATTTCAATGCTGCATAATCACTACAAACAATAACAGGTGAGCCAACAAGATAAGATCTGAATTTTTCACATGCAAATACTACTGCAAGTAATTCCTTTTCAGTGGTTGTGTAATTCATTTAAGCAAAGACCATAAGAATGGAACAAAAGCAAACTCTTAGCAATTTAAGACAAAACTAGCTATATAGCCTGCCTCAGGTAGGACTTTTAATGGGTGATAATATCTCTTTCTTTTTCCATAACCAGTCTTATACCATAGAATCTTTGTTGACCAATTAGGGTTTCTACTGACCATAATATTAGGTGACAACTCCTTAAACTATACCTTTTTTCTCTAAAGAACAAGATGTCAGATATTTATTCTTTCAATTCAGTTAAAATTTTTAAAGGTTGTTACGATGTACCGGTGTGACAGAATGGTGACTCCTCTAGGGAAGATTTGGACTACGCTTTGCCTTTTTGTTTGTCAATTGCTAGTGTTTGTTTTATTGTGTTTATATGGTTATCATTTTTTACCACTTTAGCACGCATCCTTATTGTTATGCATCACTTTAAGAGCACACACCTTAAAATTTAGGACAAGTGGGGAAGTAACGGTATCCCAATGGCTTTAGCCTGGGAAAGACAAGTGAAACCATCCAACTCTCGCCTAATTATTGACTTGATAGTGGTTGGTATGCTAATTTGATATTACTCAGGGCCTCTATCTTCATACTACTTGTATGCTTCATATCGACCTTTCAAGGACAATCATTGAGCATGCGAAAGACCCTTTAAGATTAGATAGCAACCTACCCCTTGATGCACCTAACGATTAGAATCTACCTATTAGGTTGTACCCTATGTAATCTCACTATGGCAAGCTCAACATGTGGCATATTGATTTCCAAGATTATTAGGTGGCAATTGGTCGTCACATCGAATACAAGAGTCTGAGTTGTTACAGTGAAATTACTTGAATTGAAAACTAAAAGGTTTATCAAAAGCTCAAACTTAAGCAAGACTAGATAAGAATCCCCTTATTGGCATAATGATGACATCAGGTTCCTTAAATCCATGAATAACAACCGTTGTCACCCTATGAAGGGCGAGTCTACATTGAATCTACATTTCCTTATTGATAACATCATCACTTGTGCATGATTGCATAATTTTCATTTAACAGGTTGAAATATAGGTTCCTTATTGAAACGCACCTATAACACTCAACTGCGAAAAAGACAAATGGAAAATGAAGAAAGAGTCCAGTTGAAAACTCAATACTGAAAAGAGTTAGAAAGTCTTAGAGAAGAAGTCACAAGGCTTACTAGCCCTACTCGAATAGGCCTTGGGATTTAAATCTAGAGAAATAATATTCACAGCTCAGCCTCCACAGATGCTTATAACTCCCTTCAATCCACAGAATCTGAGGGCAAATGAGGTGCCATCTGAATTTCAACATGCTATGTATTTCTAATTTTCTCAACAAGTATATCCCATAAAAATGTCATCTACCATCAACTTTACAGTGAAGGAATCTCAAAAGGACAAGATAGTGAAATAAGATGGCTTAGAAAAGTTGGCTACCCTTGAGCAAAGAATGAGGGCATTTGAGGGAACTAACCTATATGATCTCGCAAAGGCTGCTAAGATGTGTTTGGTGCCTAACATGGTCATTCCTAAAAAATTTAGAATGCCAGAATTTGTCAAATATATTGGAACTCAATGCCCTATAACTCATCTCAAAGCATATTGCAACAAAATGGTTGGGGTGGTTTATGGTGTGAAACTGCTAATTCATTTATTTCAAAACAGCTTGAGTGATGTTGCCCACTTTGTATATGTGGTTGAACAATACCAAGGTAAAAAAGTAGAAGGACTTAGTTGATGCCTTCATTAAGCAATATAAGTTTCATATGGACGTGGGCCATGATAGGTCAAACTTGCAAGCAATGGAGAATGACAACAAGGAGTCCATAAAAGAATACGCCTAAAGGTGGCGTGAGGCAGCTGCATAGGTTAATCCTCCTTTATTGGGAAAAGAGATGGTTAGTTTATTTTCCAACACCTTTAAAGCTCGTACTTTGAATATTTGGTTAGAAGCTTAGCACAACATTTCACTGACCTGGTTGTTATAGCTGAGAGGATTGAACAAGCCATCGGGTTAGGTAAGATTGTTGACCCAACTAAGGAGAAAGATTTCACTAGAAAAAAGAAAGAAACTAAGATTCACAATACCGAATATGGTTACAAAGGCAAAAGAAAAAACTACCAAGAACACCTACCCTTCCTATAGCTAACTTCTTCACATTAGTTCCTAGAAATCAAGTATCTTGAAGATAAAGCTACAATGTCATTAAACCAAGAATGGTCTACATATGACCCTAACTGACTATTGGAAAGATGCCCCCGTCGAAGAGTTCATAGGAGAGGAACGATTAGGAGATTCTGGAAAATTCCAATCAATGGTTGCTAAGTGTTTAAACTTTTTTGTATTACCTTACTATAAGTTATAGCCTAAGATGTTGGCATAAGGTCTTCGTTGTTAAGCCTCTTTTCTATATTTTCAATGAAATAATGAGTTTATCCTTCAATTGTCTCTTTCTTTGCTTTACATTGTCATAAATTTTGAAAGAGGTTTCATATAAAAACTCACAAATACACCTTTACAGTCTTGCATGATCTTATAGACTCAATTCATTTCTTTTACAAAAATCTTTTTCGGTAGTGGAATTTTGAAAAATTGAACTTGCTTTTGATTTCAAAGATGATTTGATGTTTATTTCAAACAACATTTTGACATTCTATTTGTAGAATGACAAATGAATTAAACAACTCCCTCGCTAATATGACTAAATTCTAAACTAAAGTATATTAATAGAAAAATGAATAGCCACCATCACACCAAGACTCTTAAACCAGTCGTTTTAAATGTATGCATAATGGTATGTACTTGATTCGTTGTTCATAGACTCATGAAATGCATCTCTTTGCAAAGTTCAAACCATCACACTAGATGCAATCAAAGTTTATTGATCTTAACTCTAGGACTTGAAATAAAAAACATCATTTTTGTTACCCCTTTCATATTCTAAAATGAATATATCCCTTATGGTCCCTTGTTGAGCCTAAACAAATTTTCTTTCACGAAAAATCTCGACTAGGATCACACTCCACACTATAGGCAAGTGAAATTTCAAGGATCAATAATGATGAAAAAGCAGTAAGAAACCAAAAAGGGGCAAAATAGCACAAGAAACTCAAATACTAGAGGGCATACCCAAATTAAAAGAAAAAAGTGATGGCCAAAACAAAGTGAGTATACCCCGGCCAAAACAATAAGAAATGGCAAATCCAAGAAAAGCAGCAAAAGAAAAAGATTAGCAGACCTAAAGAGTCAAACTAATGATAGTGATCCTAGGTCTTTGAAACCTTGAAACACTTTTTGAGCTTTATGAATCCTTTTTTTTCATACCCAGGAACCACAGTCTACGTTACATATATGTAGAAGTCCTTTCTAATTAAGCAAGCAAGCAACCTGGAATAATAAATGATGCTCTCAAAATGTAAAGAGTATTTTTTTGATAAGAGTCATGACATCGACAATAAGCTACTCATTATTATTCATGTTGATAAAATGAGTGTTCAAAAAGAAAATTTTTTTTAAATAAAACCTCGAGCTTTTTCTCGAGCCCTACGTTTTGGAACCCACAAAAGCAGAAAGAGTCACCTCGTGATGTACCTTCATCAATGGCAATATCGCTGACACAAGAACAAATCATCTCCTTTCCAAGAAAAGAATTAATAGCTAGGGAGTTGCAAGATGTCAAAAGCAAATTGTTTTAAACTCACATCGAAACTATTTTTGTTTTTTAAAATGCAAGATCAAGATTTCAAGATTTATTCTAGATAAAGATTCCTTCACCAAAACCAAGAAGGGGAAAAGAAAAAAGGGTTACTCAAAATCATTATTTGTTCGAGTCACTAACAGAGAACACTTAGGGGCAATAACCCGTATAAGGGGGCAATATTATGCATAGAAGGGGATTTGATCTCTTCGGGTAATGGAAAAGGAGGAAAGGAACATTTCCTACAACGAGACAAGGGGGCATTCTTGTAATTTTGCCCCGCATCAGCCTCAAACTTTGGTATTTCTTCAATTAAGCCCTTGATTTCATTAATTAAACTAATTACAAGTTCAATTAAGTCCTCAAACTTATCAATTCTTCAATTAAGTTCCTGATTTCATTAATTAAACTATTCCAAAGTTTAATTAAGTCCCCAAACTTATCAATTCTTTCAATTTCTACCAAAATTGACTTTCAAATTTATAGTTCCATCCTTATTAATCCTTAAACTCTCAATTTGTGTTGTCTTGACCCAATTCTCAAATTATTTTTATTCATTCATTTTTTTTTTGAAAATTCAAAAATTAGGTTATAAAAATAGCTATGTTCTTATCTTATTTATTTATTTATGTTTTTCTTCTTCATTATATTTAGTTAGGTTTATTTTTATCAAAGTGAAAACATTACACTAATGGTGTAAGAATAAATAAATATAGTACAAACTCAACATGGACTTTAATGTTTATCTTCAAGAAAGTTTGTTATTAACATATTTTATAATTGTTATCTTACTCTTTCTTAATACCTTACTTGTTAAGTGGTGAGTTTAGATTCATGGTGTACAACGCTTGACACAACAAATACTTGACTCTTTCATAGCCTACCATATGGATAATCGACACCTATATTATGAAAGGATCTTAATTTGTTATTAATATAAGTTAGCACAATGATTACTTGATAACATTTATAAGTATTGACATTACTCAAATAAGGTAATTATTATGATCATGTTAATACATTAAAATGAGTCATTAATGATAAGTTATTTGGTTAGAACCTCATTTGTGTATGGTTTTTAGTTGAGTAATAAAAAGAGTTTGGATTATACTTATTTGAAATACCATTAATGGATCATCTAACCTTAAAAATTGTTTTATCTTTATATTAATATCACATCTCAAAGTTCTCTTCAACTCTGTTTCTTTTATTATTTGTGATTTTGTATATGTAATCTCCATGTAGATTGACCCTAGTCTTGTCATGTTATTTATTACTTTAACACTCCTACACATGGGAGAAAACATCAATCATTTGATTGTGTCAAGTTTTTAGCACCATTTCCAGGGAAGTAATTTATTGTACAAACTATAATTTTTTTTTCTTTTTTTCTTTTCACTTTTATTTTATCTAATTTTATTTTTTTTTGTTTTCGTTCTATACTTGTATGAGAGTTTGGTCACACACATTAAGTGACAGATTTTCTAGGAAATCTTCATCTTCTTTAGAAAACATGGCTGAAAAAGATAACCAGTCATTTTATAATGATAATAATCGTCTAAGAACTTTTAGAGACCATATAAATCCAACAAGAATAAGTACATCATCATGTATAGTTTTCCCTCCTGGTTCATCTCACTTCAATTTTAAACTAAGTATCATTCAACTTTTACCAACTTTTCATGAATTAGATATAAAAAACCCATATTTGCATTTGAAAGAATTTGAAGAGGATTGTAACACTTATTATCGTGACGTGCATGACATTGTGTGTAACGACCCAATTTTTTCAAGGCCAAAATCGCTGGAATTTTATTTTAATCGTCCAGTTTCTTGATGTTTTTCACCATATCATTCTTCATATTTATCATTGCATTATGTAGGATTAAGTTATCCTGACCTCATGTAATTTCACAACACGACATCCTCATTAGATGAATACCTCATATGTATATTCATACACATCATATAAACTTGTTCGTACATTCATATTCGTGTTCCATTTCAATTTTTCATTACTAGTCTTTAGAAAAGGGGTCGGATGACTAATTGAGTGATTAACACGTCCGTTCATACAGAACTCATATCACCCATAACATGCAGATATATAGCTTTTTTCAAAATGTGTGAGCCGCAAAATGAATTTCCTTACGCACCATATTGGTATGATGTCCCTATTACAACACAAGGTAATTTCAAGCATTATAGGCAATTTAAGAAAGCATAATAAAGCAATATTAACGTTACATTTCATTCATGGGCTAAAAGAGCATAATTCCTTCATTTCTCCTTACTTATGTAAATACCACCGTTAATAATTCGTCAATTACCGAGGGTAATTACAATACTCAAACCCGATCATTCATCTCAAATACCGTTAGCGGAACTAATGTTATTCTCCATTTAAAGCATAATAATCGTTGTTTTTCATATACTTAGTATATACAAAACGTAGTATACATGAACGTATCAGTTCTTAAAACTAACTCATAACACTCAAATCTGACTATCCTATTAGAATGCCATTAGCCGAAGCCAATCATTTTTTCATCATGGTCATCCACTTAGGATGCTATTGGCCGAAGCAAGTCATTTACTTATCCTGGTCTTCCACTTAGAGTGTCATTAGTCATAGCTAATCATTTGTTCATCCCGGTCATCCACTTAGGATTCTATTAGCCGAAGCTAATCAATCACTTGTCCCGGTCATCCATTCGGATGCCATTAGCTGAAGCTAATATTTGTTCATCCCGGTCATCCGCTTTAGATGCCATTAGCCGGAGCTAATCAATCATTTATCCCAGTCATCCATTTGGATGCCATTAGCCGAAGCTAATCATTTATTCATCCCGGTCATCCACTTTAGATGCCATTAGTAGGAGCTAATTGATCATTTATCCCAGTCATCCATTCGAATGCCATTAGCCGAAGCTAATCAATCATTTGTCCCGATCATCCATTCAGATGCCATTAGTCGAAGCTAATCATTTGTTCATCCCGATCATCCATTCGGATGCCATTAGCCGGAGCTAATCAATCATTTATCCCGATCATCCAATCGGATGACATTAGCCGAAGCTAATCAATCACTTATCCTAGTCATCCATTCGTATGCCATTAGTCGAAGCTAATCATTTGTTCATCCCGGTCATCCTTTTTGGATGCCATTAGTCATAGTTAATCATTTGCTCATCTCAGTCATTCGCTTTGGATGCCATTAGTTGAAGTTAATCGTCAACCAATCACACATTCTAGAGGTGGTTTGTGAAATCACTATAATATGGTAATATCCCTTGATTTGCTCATTCAAACGATTCATACCAATTTGACATTCACTGCAACGTAATAGCAGAGCCTTTGTGGTGCTCGTACAGGCGTTCTGTAATAGTCTAACATTCAGTAACATGATAATAGATCATTTGTAATACACAAACAAACATTTCATAACAGTTTAGCATTCAGTATAACACAATAGTACCCTTCGTATTACTCATCCAACCATTCATGACAGTTAATGTTCAATACAATACAATAATAGATCCCTCGTAATACTCATACAACCATTCGTGATAATTAACATTCAGTATAATACAACAGTAGATCTTTTGTAGTACTTGTACAACCATTCATGACAATTTCATTGAATATAATACAACGGTAGATCCTTCGTAATACATTCGTCACAATTACATTCAATATAATAAAATGGTAGATCCTACGTAATACATTCGTCACAATTACATTTAATATAATAAAATGGTAGATCCTTCATAATACTCATACAACGATTCGTCACAATTACATTAAATAAAAATACAACAGTAAATCCTTTGTAATACTCATACAACCATTCGTGATAATTAACATTCAATACAATACGATGGTAAATCTTTCGTAATATGATTAGTACTTAAAAGTGCATTTTTATCAAGGTTTTATATCATCATTTTGCACTTAAAGTATTAATAACTTCTTAACTAAAGCATGTTTTATAATAACAAGTCTGATACCATAAGATACCTTTAATTTATGGTAAATGTTCATCTTAAATGCAGGCCTATCACATAAATGAAAAGATTGATTGATGAGTTTAAGTACGGAAATTGAAAGGACAAAGAGAAGGCTAAATTTAGAAAAGAGATGTTGGTTCAGTCCAAACTGGAACAATGTTCGGTCATCGGGTCATATCTAGAGCTGTAGATCTTCGATTTAGATTTGACTTATATGGATGGAAATCTAAGACATAGGCCTAAAACTTTCATGCGGAGTCCAAGATTTAAAAAGGTCGTTTGCAAGTCCAAATTGTAGCAACAACGGAGAAGTCTGAATCTGTCCTACAACTCAGACACTATTCAGTGTTCAGCCCATATCTCGAGTTCTAGAAGTCCAAATGACCTCAACTGTTTTTCCCTGGAAAGCTGAGACAATTTCCTAGAACTTTCATGATTTAAGTCTGCTCAAATTATAACGTTATCAATGATGTTTTTGGCAGACAAGAAGATAAGGATTGTCACCAAGTCAAGATGTGGCCACCCACTCAACAATTAGTCAACAAATCAATACTTCCGGATTTTGGCCTATTAAAGGAGGCATTTACCATGTATTTAGGCATCTTGGTGTTCAGATCAAGATCATGCTCTTACTCTCTCTCTTTTTGTAATGCTTAAGTTTTGTTTATATTAATCTCTTGTTTATGTTTTTCATTTCCTTTCCTTTACTTAGTTAACTTATATCTTATTTATGTTCTTATCTTGTTTATTTATGTTTCTCTTCTTCATTATGTTTAGCTAAGTTTCTTATGTCAAGGTGAAAAGGTTACACTAATGGTGTAAGAATAAGTATAATATAAACTCAACATGGACTTTAATGTTTAATACTAACATGTTTTATATTTGTTATCTTGTTCACTTTTAATACTTTGCTTGTTAAATGGTTAATCTAGATTTATTTTGTATAACCCTTGGTACAACAAATACTTGGCACTTTCATAGCCCAAACCTTATGGTATAACCGACACATGTGCTATGAAAGGAACTTGATTTGTTGTTAACTTAAGTTATAATCATGAATGTCTGCCAACATTTACAAGTATTAGCATTATTCGAATGAGATAACTAATGTAATCATGTTAACAATTTATAATCTGATTGGAACCTTCTTTGTGTGTGGTTTCCAGTTGAATAATATGAGTTTATACTATACTTGTTTGAAATACCATTAGTGGATCCTCTAACCTTGACAATTGTTTTTATCATTGTTTAATCATTATATCAATATCACATCTCAAAACTCTCTTTATTATTATTATTACTATTACTATTACTATTACTATTACTATTACTATTACTATTATTGTTATTGTTGTTATTTATAATTTATACAATTAACCTCCCTGTGGTTCGACCCTGGTCTTGCCAGTTTATTTATTACTTCGACAGTCTTGCACTTGGGAGAAGACATCAATCTTTTGGTCGTGTCAAGTTTTTGGCACCGTTGCCAGGGAGATAAATTCTTGTACAAATTATAGTATTTATTTTATTTTATCTTTTCACTTTTCATTTTATCTAACTTTCATTTCTTTTCTTTTCTTTTGTTTCGTTTTCTTTTCTTTTCTTCCTTTTATTCTCTTCCTACACGTGCATGAGAGTTTGGTCACGTATATTAAGTAGTAGACTTTGTAGGGTATCCTCATCATTTTCAGAAAATATAGCCGAACAAGATAATCAGTCGCTTCATAATGAGAATAATGAGAATAATCGTGTGAGAACACTTAGAGACCACATGAATCCCACAAGAACAAGTGTACCCTCATGCATAGTTTTTCCTCCTGATGCATCTCATTTTAATTTTAAGCCAAGCATTATTCAACTTTTACCTTCTTTTCATGGCTTAGATTTAGAAAATCCATACTTGCATTTAAGGGAATTTGAG
>Ga0307516_10008850_pt1 | contig 11305 bp, 10 predicted proteins | sample 19_EM_MG_FD_203310 | JGI IMG/M metagenome (GOLD analysis project Ga0307516, IMG submission 203310) | Populus trichocarpa ectomycorrhiza microbial communities from riparian zone in the Pacific Northwest, United States - 19_EM | ecosystem: Host-associated > Plants > Roots > Unclassified | place...
GACCGCCTGCAGTCGCTGGCGGCCGCCCACGCCACGCCGCTGTGGGTCTATGACGCGGACACCATCCGCGCCCGCGTGCAGCGCCTGCGCATGTTCGACACCGTGCGCTTCGCGCAGAAGGCCTGCTCCAACACGCACGTGCTGCGCCTTCTGCGCGGCCTGGGCGTGCAGGTGGACGCCGTCTCCGCCGGCGAGATCCAGCGCGCGCTGCACGCGGGCTACGATGCCCGCGACGAACACAGCGGCATCGTCTTCACAGCCGACGAGATCGACCGCGCGACGCTGGAGCTGGTCGCGCAGCACGGCATCCCCGTCAACGCCGGTTCGGTGGCCATGCTCGACCAGTTGGGCGAGCACCTCGGCGAGCGCGCGCGCGGCCACCGCGTGTGGCTGCGCATCAACCCCGGATTCGGCCACGGCCACAGCCGCAAGACCAACACCGGCGGCGAACACAGCAAGCACGGCATCTGGCCGGCCGACATCCCGGCGGCGCTGGAGGCGATCGCGCGCCACGGGATGCGGCTCGTGGGACTGCACATGCACATCGGCTCGGGCGTCGACTACGACCACCTGGCGCAGGTCTGCGACGCGATGGTCGCGCACGTGCGCGAGGTCGTCGCGCTGGGCCACGACGTCTCCGCGGTCTCCGCCGGCGGCGGCCTGTCGATACCCTACCGCGCCAACGACGTCGCCGTCGACACGGCGCACTACTTCAGCCTGTGGGACGCGGCGCGCCGGCGCCTCGCCGCCGAGCTGGGCCACGCGGTGCACCTGGAGATCGAGCCGGGTCGCTTCCTCGTCGCCGAATCGGGCGTGCTGCTCGCCGAGGTGCGTGCGGTCAAGGACATGGGCGCCAACCATTTCGTCCTGTGCGACGCCGGTTTCAACGATCTCGTGCGTCCCGCGATGTACGGCGGCCACCACGCGATCAGCGTGCTGCCGCGCGCCAACGCGGCCGTGCGCGCCGACCTGGCCATGGAGACCGCACGCCGGCCGACCGTCGTCGCCGGCCCGCTGTGCGAGTCGGGCGACGTGTTCACGCAGGACGCCAGCGGCGTCGTCGAGGCCCGCGAGCTCGCGCCGGCCGAGGTGGGCGACCTGCTCGTGTTCCACGACACCGGCGCCTACGGCTCGTCGATGAGCTCCAACTACAACACGCGCCCGCTGGCGGCCGAGGTGCTGGTGGACGGCGCGACGGCGCGCGTGATCCGCCGGCGCCAGACGGTGGCGGAGTTGATCGCGCTGGAGGACTGAGCATGTCGCAGCGCATCCGCCTCGCGCCCGCCTCGTCCGCAGCGACCGTGGCACGCATCGTCAGCGAATCGAACCGCGACGTGGCGGCCCGGTTCGGACTCGACGCGGGCAATTGCCCCAAGCACCCGTCGTTCTGCACGCCCGAGTGGGTCGAGGCCGACTTCCAGCGCGGCGAGGTCTACTTCGTGTTCGAACAGGACGGCCAGGCCGTGGCCTGCGTCGCCTATGAAAGCCCGAACGCGCAGGTCGCCTATCTCAACCGGCTGTCCGTCCTGCCCTCCGCGCGCCGCCAGGGCATCGGCGAACGCCTCGTCACCCACATCGTCGATTACGCCGGCCGCAACGCGAAGTCGAGCGTGAGCATCGGCGTCATCGGCGAGCACACGGCGCTGCAGGATTGGTACCGTCGCCGGGGCTTCGCGGACGGTGAGACCAAGCGCTTCGCGCACCTGCCGTTTTCCGTGAAGTACATGGCTCGAGCCGTCTCGGTGCCGCAGGTTGGCGGGGCGATATTCCCGAGGGGCTGACCGGCTGCGGCGTGGGCCGCGTCGCTCGCTACCGGGTGCCCGTCCCGATTCGTCAGGGGAACGCGAAGCTCCAGATCGACGCGCCGGTCGCCTGGACCGCGACCGCCGGCACCGTGCTCGAGGCACCGAGCGTGCTGGCGTTGTCGAAGACGTAGGCGTTCGAATAGGCGCCGACATAGACGCGATCGTGGGCGCTGTCGACGGCCACGGTCAGGCACGGCACCGCCAGTTTGGCGACGGTCTGCGTCGACGTGCTTGCATTGCGCACGATGCCCAGGCCCGTGCTCGTATCCGGCACGTACAGGATGTCGCGCTGCTCGTCGACCGCCATCAGGAACGGAGCCCGACCATCCACGCCGTTGATCGTGCGCGTGGGCGGTGTGCCGGTCACCAAAGCGGACGCGTTCTCGTAGACGTAGATGCCGTGCGGACCGCCGCCGCCGCCGCCGAGGTAGAGGACAGCGTGCACGCGGTCGAGCGCGAACGTGACGAAGTTCGGCAAGCCGCTGATGTCACGGCTCGGGGTGACGCTGCCGCTCGCGGTGCTCGCGTGCGCAATGACGGCAAGCCGTCCCAGATTGTTGCCTGTGGAGTCGGTCGTACCGGCGACCCACACCTCGTCGCGCGTCGTGTCGATCGCAATGGCACTGTCCTCGCGAAACCCGGGCACCTGGATCGAACGCGACGGCGCCGCGCCGTTGACCATCGTGCTCGCGTGCGCGAAGACATCGACGGTGGTGACGGTCAACCGGGCGTCGACGCGCAAGGCGTACAAGTCGTCATGTACCGCGTCGTAGGCGATGCCGGTGCCGCCTTCCTGCGTCTTCACGATGTGCGCGGTCAGCGACTGGCCGGCGCTCGGATCCAGCGTGGTGAAGGCGGCGATCGTTCCGCTGCTGAGATCGGTGGCGAACAGCACGTAGGGGCTGGAAGATCCATTGCCGTTGGTGCTCTCTCCGCCTCCGCCGCCACATGCGCTCAGCGTCCCGAACAGCGCGGTCGCGACGAGCGCGCGAGCGCCTCGATTGATGATACTCATCGAAATTTCCTCCCTTGGTTGCAGGGCTGCCGGATCTCGTTGGACCTGTGCAATGGCAGCTCCCGGTGCGGCGCATTCTAGGGTGGGCACGCAGGCGGAAAGCCAGGAAGATCGATACCTCGGCACGTATTCGACACGGGGCCGTTGGCGGCCGAGGTGCCGGTGGACGGCGCGACGGCGCGCATGGTCCGCCGGCGCCAGACAGTGGCGGCGTTGATCGCGCTGGCGGACCGAGCGGGCGAATACCCTTTCGGAGGGAGTGATACTCGCCCTCTTATTTATCCAGGATTCAGTTTAAAGACAGACTGGCGACAGTTTGACAAGCGGTACCCGAAATCGGGTATTGCGGGATGGATGAATTAATCCACCACGGGTCTCTTCAATTTGCGTGCCCTGGTATTTTCATTCGAAACTGCCCGGGCGTTGCGCTGCACCGCGCGACCGGCAGGCCCAGCATTCCGATGCCAGGTGGCAGCTCCTCCACAGCCGATTCTCCAGGGGAGTCAAGCCGTGGCGCCACTCGATTCGCGTATCCACCCGATCCAATCAGGGGGTTGCGTCGCGGGCGCCGCGCCGGCGGAGTGCTCCAAAACAACGTTGATTCGGCGCGGGAAAACGCGATGCTCGTTATCGAGCGTTCGATATGAACGAATCTCCCGTTTATATTCACGCCCCGGGGACCACGAATCCCCTACAACCACTGCTCAATATTGGGGAATCAAATGTCCAAAATGGTGAATATTGGAACTCGAATCGGTGCACACCGCCGGCTCACCCTGGCGCTCACAGCAGCCTTCTCGGGCACGCTGGCGCTGGCCGGGCAGGCGCATGCCGAGGGCGCGCACACGCACCATGTGCATGCGGCGATCCAGGGCGGCGAGGCCCAGATGGTCGGCCAGCCGTCCCCGAGCAAGGTGATGCACCTGGACATCGTGCTGCCCGTGCATGACCGCGAAGGCCTCAAGGCGCTGGCGGCGGCGGTGTCCGACCCGGACAGCCCGATGTTCCGCCACTACGTGACGCCGGCCGAATTCACCGAGCGCTTCGGCCCGAGCAAGGAGGACTACGCGACCGTCGTGAGCTACATGGAAGAGCGCGGCTTGAAGATCGTCGGCGGTTCGCGCGACGGCATGGAAGTGCAGGTGCAGGGTACCGTCGACAAGGTCGAGCGCGCCTTCCACGTCACGATGCGCAACTACCGGCACCCGACGGAGAACCGCGAGTTCTTCTCGCCGGATCGCGAGCCGACCACCGACATGGCCGTCAAGCTGTGGCACGTCTCCGGCATGGACAACTTCTCCATTCCGCACCCGAAATACGTCAAGCGCAGCGACTACGCCGCCGCGCACGGCATCTCGATGGACGCCGTCGTCACCCACGCCACCACCGGCTCGGGCCCGTCGGCCTCGTTCCTCGGCAGCGACATGCGCGCGGCCTACTACGGCGGCACTGCGCTGACCGGTGCCGGCCAGCACGTGGCGCTGCTCGAGTACTACGGCACCGACCTGGCCGACCTGACCACGTACTACAAGAACATCGGCCAGACCAACAACGTGCCCGTCACGCTGATCTCCACCGACGGCACCAGCACGTCCTGCCTGGCCAAGAACGGCTGCGACGACGGCGAGCAGGAGCTCGACATCACGCAGGCGCTGGGCATGGCGCCCGGCCTGGCGGGACTCGAGATGTACGTCGGCTCCACCGACACCGCCATCATCAGCGCCATGACCACGCACAGCCCGCTCGCGCTGGCCATCGGCTGCTCCTGGGGCTGGACGCCGGCCGACGCGAGCACGCTCGATCCGTACTTCGAGAAGATGGCCGTGCAGGGCCAGAGCTTCTTCGTCGCCTCCGGTGACAACTCCACCTGGAAGAAGACCGGCGCCGCCGAGGCGTGGCCGGGCGACGACGCGCACGTCATCACCGTAGGCGGCACGGACCTGGTCACCGCCAGCGCCGGCGGAGCGTGGAAATCGGAAACCGCCTGGGTCGATAGCGGTGGCGGCATTTCCCCGGACAAGATCGCCATTCCCACCTGGCAGCAGACCGCGGGCGTGATCACCACCGCCAACAAGGGCTCGACGACGCTGCGCAACGGCCCGGACGTGGCCGCCAACGCCAACTTCACGTTCTACACCTGCGACAACCAGACGACCTGCCAGGCCAACACGTACGGCGGCACCAGCTTCGCCGCGCCGATGTGGGCCGGGCTCGTCGCGCTGGCCAACCAGCAGGCCGCGAGCCAGGGCAAGGCCGCGGTGGGCTTCTTCAACCCCAAGATCTACGCGCAGAACGTGACGTCGAGCTACTCGACGGGCTTCCACGACATCACCAGCGGCAAGTCCGGCAGCTACTCGGCCGGCACGGCGTTCGACCTCGTGACGGGCTGGGGCAGTCCGAAGCCGGCGGTCATCACGCAACTGTTGAACTGACGCCACGCGACGCGCGCTCGCGCGACGGGGCGGGACGAGGGCATGCCCGTCGTCCCGCCCTTTTTCACGCCTGTGCGACGTGCTTGCCGAAGTGGAACAGCGAGCGCTCCAGGGCCGTGGCCGCGGCGCCGGCGTTGTACGCGCCGCGCTGGTCGCAATTGAATCCGTGGTTGGCGTCGTAGAGGTGCACCTCGACCTCCGGATGGGCCTGTTCGAACGCCTTCACGCTCGCAACGGTGATGTGCGTGTCGAGTTCGCCGAAGTGCGACATCGTCGGCACCGCCGGCTTGCGCGACGGCTCGGTGCCCGCGGTCATGCCTCCGCCGTAGTAGCTCACGGCAGCCGACAATCCGCTCACCTTCTCGGCCGCGCGCCAGACGAGCAGGCCGCCCCAGCAGTAGCCGACGATGCCGACCTTGCCGGCGCTCGCGGCAAAGTTCACCGCGGCCTGGATGTCCTGCAGCACGCCCGGCGCCGGCAAGTCCTCGACGGCAGCCTTCAATGCGGAACCCCGCTTCATGTCTTCGGGCGCGTAGCCGAACTGCACGCCCTTCTCGACGCGATCGAAGGTCGACGGCGCGACGGCCAGGTAGCCCGCGGCGGCATAGCGGTCGGCGACGCTGCGGATGTGCTCGTTGACGCCGAAGATCTCCTGCAATACGACGATGGCTCCCTTGGCCGCGTGCGGCGGCTCGGAGACATAGGCGGAAGACTGGAAGCCGTCAGCGGCGGTGAGCGTGATGGTGGAAGACGTCATGGAGCTTTCCTTGCGGTAGAGCAATGGCGCGTCGCAATGACGCGAGTTCCCTTTCTACACCCGACGCCGTGGCATCGTCGGCCGCGCTTCTTGCGGCCTTGCAGGTCGCCGCGTCGTCGGCCGGGTTTCGCTCGGAAGCCGCAATGCCTTGCATTTCCCGGCCGGGCTCCCACGTTGGACAGACGCTGTACGCTATCGCTTGAGACAAACCCCGGAGCTCATCAAATGCAAATGGAATCCCCGCCCCCCGCCGCGCCCGTCGCTGAAGCGCGCAGTTCATTCCTCGAGGAAAAGGCGTTCGCGTCGCGCACCGTGCTCGTGTTCGGCGCGATCAACGACCAGACGGCGGCCGACACCGTGCGGCGCCTCATCGCGCTCGACGCCGCGTCGTCGGCGCCGATCGACATGCTCGTGTCCTCGCCCGGCGGCCACCTGGAGTCCGGTGACACGGTGCACGATGTCGTGCGCTTCATCGGCGCGCCCGTGCGCATGATCGGCACCGGCTGGGTGGGCAGCGCCGCCACGCACCTGTTCCTGGCCGTGCCCAAGGAGCGCCGCTTCTGCCTGCCGCAGACGCGCTTCCTGATCCACCAACCGAGCGGCGGCGCCGGCGGCCAGGCCACGGACATCGCGATCATGGCGCGCGAGATCATCAAGGCGCGCGAACGCATCGCCCGCGTCATCTCGCGCGAAACGGGCCAGCCGCTGGAGAAGGTCCAGGTGGACATCGAGCGCGACAACTGGATGAGCCCCGAGGAGGCCATCGAGTACGGCCTGATCTCGCGCATCATCCAGAGCCGCACCGAACTCGGCTGAGCCGTCGCTGCCTCAGGCCTGCGCGTCGAACTCCGCGACCGCGGCCTGGAAGGCGGCCGCCGGATCGGCCGCAGCACTGATCGCGCGGCCGATGACGATGTGCGTCGCTCCGGCCGCGGCGGCGCCACGCGGCGTGGCCACCCGCACCTGGTCGTTGCCCCTCCGATCCGCGAGCTGGATGCCCGGACAGACGATGGCCATGGCCGGCGGCAGGATCGCGCGCAGGAAGGACGCCTCCCGGGCCGACGCCACCACGCCCGCACATCCGCATCCTGCGGCCAACAATGCCAGCCGCGACACCTGCTCGTCGACGGACGGGGCCAGGCCGATCTCGGGCAACTCCTCGTCGGACAGGCTGGTGATGACGGTCAATGCGAGCACCTGCAGGCCGGCGAATGGCCGCGCGGCCTCGACGGCGGCGCGCAGCACCGCGGCCCCCCCGCTCGCATGGACGGTGACCATGCCCACGCCCAGCTGCCCGGCGGCCCGCACCGCGCTCGCCACGGAATTCGGGATCTCGTGCAGCTTCAAGTCGAGGAAGACACGCTTGCCGCGGGCGACCAGTTCGCGCACCACGTCCGGGCCGCCGGCGACGAGCAATTGCAGGCCGACCTTGACCATGCCCGCCTGCGGCCCCAGCCGTTCGACCAGCGCCAAGGCCTCGGCCGGTGAATCGAAGTCGAGCGCGACGATGACGGGAGAATGCATGAGGCGGTGAGCGAGCCGGGAAACGGAGACTGTCGCACAGTCCCGCTCCCGGACGTGCGAGCCGACCTATTCGAACGCCTTGATCAAGGCGTCGAACTTGACCTTCAGCGACTGGTCGTGCCGCGTCACCGGCGGCACCGGCCGCTCCACCTGCAGCAGCTGGTAGACCGCCGTCTGGGCCGCGCGCACCGAGTACTCGACGGTGAACACCACATCGTCGGCGAGCTCGCAGAACTGGCTCACGAATGCCAGGTTGACGGAGCTCGCCGGCACCGGCAGCGGCCGGTCGCTTTTCGCGCGCGGCATGAACATGCTGGTGATGTAGGGCATCCGGCACGGGATGCAGTTGGCGTTGGCGAAGACCTCGCCATGGTCGAAGTTGAGGTGGCCGCACAGCTCGCGCAGGATCTCCTGGCCGGTGCATTCGGCCATGGGCTTGGGCACGAAGTCGCCGACGCGATCCGGGTGCAGGGCGTAGCCCCAGAACACCTGCACGCCCGCGGGCTGGCCGGCGAAGTGCGGCTGGCGGGCCAGCACGATGGACATCAGCCAGCTCGAGTCCTTGAACGTCACCAGGCCGCCGGTCCCGGCGACGTTGCCGCTGAAACGCTCCATCCTGTCGAAGAACGCCGTGTCCTTCAGCGTCACGGTGAACGACTCCCACCACGACTCCGCGATGCTGGCGTTGAACGTGGCGGGCCGTCCGAACTCCGGCCGGCCGTCGGCGATCTTCTCCCACAGCGTCCAGCCCTGGCTGTCCTTCTTCGTCAGCCGCGTCGGCGCGCTGGTCATCGAGCCGAACGTCGACGCGTCGGTCATCGAGGCGTTGGTGAACAACACCAGGTCGGAGGGCGCAACGTCGGTCCGGGTCGGCACGCCGTCCGTCTCGATCACGAGTCCGGTCACCGCGTGCCTGGCGCCGGTGGTGACGATGTCGATATCGGTGACGCGACGGCCGGTCAACACCTGCACGCCCTGCTTCCCCAGCCAAGCCGCGAGGGGCCGCACGAACGAGTCGTACTGGTTGTAGACGGTGCGCTTGACGCCGGCCAGCGTCTCGATGCGCGAGAACTCCATCATGAAACGGTGCAGGTAACGCTTGAATTCGACAGCGCTGTGCCAGGGCTGGAATGCGAAGGTGGTGGCCCACATGAGCCAGAACCTGGTCTCGAAGAAGCCGGGAGACAACCAGTCGGTGATCGGCGTGGAGCCCAGCCGCTCTTCGCTGACCTCGGTCAGCTTGAGGAGTTCGAGCCGGTCGGTGAGGCTGAAGCCCATCGACTTCACGTCGACGCGATGGCGGTTGCGGTCGACGAGTCGGGCCTGCGCGTGCGACGGGTGCCGCGCGTTGAACGCGATGGTCTCGTCGTGGACACTCTGGCCGGGCACCTCCAGCGAGGGGATCGTGCGAAACAGGTCCCACGTGCATTCGTAGTTGTCGGTGGTGAGCATGCGACCGCCACGCAGCGTATAGCCGCGCTCGGCATCGCCACCGCCGTCCAGGCTTCCGCCAGGCACCGGCAGCGCCTCGATGATCGTGATGTTGCTGCCGCGCATGCCGCCGTCGCGGATCATGAAGGCGGCCGCGGCCAGGCCGCCGATGCCGCCGCCGATGAGCCACGCCTTGCGGGTGTCGTTGTTGTCCATGGGTTCCCTGGGGTGTGAGGAGGGTGGGCCGCGTTCTGGCGACGCGTGCCTTCGGGCGCGGGTCGCTCGGCTCCGCGACCCGCGCGGCGGCGTTGCCGCCGCGCGGACGCGTGCACTGTCGGCAAGGGGCGATCCTGCCAACAGCCGACCCGGTTCGACTTGACCCATCGCAAGAGCCGTGCACGGGACGCGTGACCCGCCCATGGCGGCGGATTCGCTCAGCGCACGTCGAGGTGGTACGTCGTCGACACCGCCGTGCTGTCGAACCAGGCCCCCACGGCGATCGTGTGCAGCCCGGCGGGCAGCGGCTGGAGCATCACGTAGTAGCCGTCCGCGACCACGGTCTTCGCCGCGGAGCGGGGGATCTGGCGCAGGCCCAGCGCGAAACACTCACGGGTGGCGAGGCGGTGGCTCGCGAGGTTGTCGACCGCCTGCCCGTCGACGGTCATCGAGAGCCGGGTCACGTGGTGCGTGATGTTGTCGGCGGCGATGCGTGCCATCGAGTTGCAGTCGGGTTCGCGGTTGCCCGAGCGCTCCATCGTGCCCGCGATCGGCACGAACAGCGTCTTGCCGGCGGGAACGGTACAGGTGCGCACCACCGGGGCCGTGCCGTCCGACGTGGCCAGGAACCACACGTCGCCTTCCTGCTTCGCGGCGCAGCGCGCGCCCGTAGTGTCGGAGACCGGGCTGCTGTCGCGGGCGAAGGCGGCGATCCATTGCAGGTAGGCCTGCGACCACTCGGCCTGCGAACGATCGAACACGATCTCGTCGGCGACGATCGCCACGACGGACGACCGGGGTTCGGCCGCGCTCGCAGGCAGGCCGGCGGCGACCAGGACGGCACACAGCGCCACGCCACGGGCGACGAAGCGGGAAGACGAAAGAAAACGGAGATGCATTCGCCCATTCTGTCGGGATCGGTCGAATCCTGCCGGACTGGGGCCTGTTCCCACCGCAGCCAATCGCGGCGGCGCGGTAAGCTTGCGCCCACAACAACGTGCAGGGGAGGAATCATGAGCTGGACACCGACCGACCTGCGGGACCCCTGACCTCCGCGAGATGGGCATCGACCGCACGACCATGGGCGAACGCGCCACTTCATCCGGAGCGCTTTCTCGCCGCGAATGGGCGCTCGTCGTCGCTGGCCTTTTCACGTGGATCCTGCTCGCCTGGGGCGGCGTGTGGTTGGTGCGCCAGCTGACGCGTTCGCCCGAGAACTGCGGCACCGCCAGCGACGCGCCCACGCGACAGGTCAAGGGCGCGCCCACCGGCCCGCGCAACGCCGTGCAGTTGCTGACTCGCACGGGACGCTGCCCGTGACGATCGCCCCGGGCACGAACGCGTTCTACGACGCGTGGGCCGCGTCCGGCCAGGAGTCGGCGCGCAGCGCGATCTCGCACCACTTCGAGTCTGCGTTTGCGCCCGGCGCGCGTGTGCTGGACGTCGGCTGCGGCAAGGGGCGCGACGTCGTCGCATTGCTCGACATGGGCTTCGACGCGTACGGCGTCGAGCCGCACGATGCGATGCGGGCGCACGCGATCGAGCATCATCCGCAGCTCGCCCCGCGACTCGCGGCGGCGGCGTTGCCGCAGATCGGGCAACCCTTCGGCGGTGGCTTCGACGCGCTCGTCTGCAGCGCGGTCCTGATGCACCTGTCGACGCACGCCCTGCCCGCCGCGCTGGCTGCCTTGAGCGCCGTGCTGGCGCCGCGGGCGCGCGTGCTGATGGCGGTGCCCGAGATGAAGGTCGACCTGCTGATCGACGGCCGCGATCCGGACCGTCGGGACTTCACCAACCACGCGCCGGAGCACCTGCAGCGCTTGATGGCCGAGCTCGGCTTCGCGCTGATGCAGCGCGAAGAGATCCCGACACCGTCGACCGACACGCGCTGGCGTGTCCTGCTGTTCGATCGCTAGACATCAGTCCCAGCGCACGCGCCGCGACAGCAGCGCCAGCGCGATCGCCGCCACGGCCACCACGGCCAGGCCCCAGGACAGATTGGTGGCCTGCGCCACCGCGCCGATGACCATCGGGCCGACCATGAAGCCCAGCGAGCCCAGCGTCATCACCGCGGCCAACGCCACCCCGCCCTGGCGCGCGCCGGCCGCGTAGACGCACGGCGACA
>Ga0307516_10008851_pt1 | contig 11304 bp, 17 predicted proteins | sample 19_EM_MG_FD_203310 | JGI IMG/M metagenome (GOLD analysis project Ga0307516, IMG submission 203310) | Populus trichocarpa ectomycorrhiza microbial communities from riparian zone in the Pacific Northwest, United States - 19_EM | ecosystem: Host-associated > Plants > Roots > Unclassified | place...
TCGATCTGAAACGAGAAATTATCTCTGCAACCGAAAGAGATCGCCTGACGGCATCTTGGGCCGATCTCCTTCAAGAGATGGCAAAGGCGACTGAAGAAATCGCCCAACAAGGACCAGATGTGGGTGCCCACGGTATATGGTTCTTCCCCAGTCCCGTTTATTCTGCTATTCGTGCAGTGTATTCCTCAAGTAAACTTTAGCGATCTTGAAAATCTGACTTCAGCGCAAATCGATAACATTAGGCGGAAGGGATCGGTCGTCATTCGAGGGGTTGTAGACATCGACGAAGCGGTAAAGTGGAAGCTCGACTTGGAGGAATTCATAAACAACAACCCTCATGTTGAAGGTATATAGTGATCAATCTGTTTCCTGAGTGCGCTTCACATGTCAGCATTGTCCAGGTTTCCCTCAGCACGCCAAGCAATTCTTCCATCTCTAGTTGGTAATTTCTTACCTCAGATGAGGACCGAATTTATGAGCGTCATGCAGTTGGACTCCGTCTCAAGTTCACGCGCGTGCCCATCCCAACGTACTCAGAGTAAACTCCTGGCTCAACAACCTGTATTATTTCAAGTCTAACAAAAGGGCAGAGGACATTGACCTCTCTTGTCCTTTGGTATACGCCGATCGCTTCCGTATTCGCCATCCCGGAACAAAATGGAATAGTTTCCCACCGCATATAGATGGTATGTTGATCCAGTTTCAGTTTGGACAGTAGACGAAATGTTTCCTAGGCGGTTCAATTGAACGTTGGGAAGATGTCAACTTCCGGCGATGCTTTGCTGATATTCTCGCTGGTAACTGGCGTCAGCACGACCCATATGAGCTCGCGCACCGTTTGGGCGCACGGAGTTCCTTGTATGGCCGCCCCGACCAGGTTTGGTGTTGATTCCTCCGGATCTTGATATATTTGTTACTTACCGACTCCTAGGCAAGCGTGTTCAGGACTTTCCAGGGCTGGTTAGCATTAAGGTAGAGGTGCCATTTATCATGGACATTTTCCATAATGACACGACTCGACGTAGCGAGACTGCACCCACAGAAGGTACATTGAAGGTATTCCCTAATGTGGCCATCTCCAATGCCTACATCATCCTCCGCCCATTCTTCCGTCCGATGGTTCCATTGGATGACCCTGCAATCCTTGATCCGAAAAACTGGGAACTAGGTGAATATGCTGGCTGTTTTTTTTTTGCACCTCCATCTTATCGCGATCGTTAGACACATCTACGTCTGATTTCCATGGTATCACGCGTTGTGGTACTGGTTTCATCGGCCCACAGCCAACTCCTAAACTTCACCCTCACTTCAGGCTCAATGAAACCATGACATCGGTGCCCAAGGTTTATCCAGGGGACATGGTCTTTTGGCATTGTGTAAAGTCCTTTATCTGTTGTGTTCCTATGGTACTTACGGTCGGGTAGGATGTGGTCCATTCTGTTGAGCAAGAACATACAGGAAGAAATGATTCGGCAGGTAATGGGGGATTTCTAGCACCAAGCAGGTTGCTGACTCCCTGTCTTCCCAAGTTATGTACATCCCTGCTGTGCCGAAAACACCACAGAACTGGGCATACATCCTCAGGCAAGCTGAAGCCTTCCGAAAGGGTGCCAACCCTCCAGACTTTGGCCAGACTAAAGAGGGTGTTACTTATGTTGGGCTCGCTGTGGAATCTGACATCAAGGGAGATGTTGGCAGGATGGCCATGGGTCTTCCGATTCATGTTGCCTAGTGATGCGAAGGTGTAGGAGGCGAGTGAACAAGCGTAGGTTTGTCCATAAAGTTTGTAAATGCAAGGGTGCAAATATGCCCTGTGCTCTGCCATGTATACTTATACCTAAATCGAACTTACCCGTAGTACGTCCGCGCTGGGCACGAAGTAGAATATACGAAGTATGCCATCACCTTTGGGATCCGGTTTCTTAGTCACGTTGACCTCACGCTGGTCAATCATGGACATAATTCTGTCACCGAACTATAAAGTCCCATGGAATTGTGACAGTGCACTCACCTGACAGTAAATATGTAATTGCATGTCCGTAAACTAGGACTCCCAGAAGAAACCAAAATGAGGATGAGCTCTCGACTAGTAATATAAGCGGTAGATAACAGGGGTTGGTGGCACGGTTAGGCCACCAGGGGGCACCAAGATGACTCTGGACATTTTCAGCTGCAAGATCGAGGTCCTTAGCAAGGGCCTTAGGTCACTTAGGCTGGAGGAAATCTTGCAAATGAAAATACTAGTACACTGGGACAAGACCGTGCAGATTCTCCATCGTACTTCACCGAGTTGACCCACTGCACGCAGGTACAAGCACCATTTCAGATATTTCAGTGCTCAGCACAAACAATTGGCATCAGCTAGCTCTCCTTTCGAAGGATATACATGAAGTAATGAAACGTTTCCCCCAGTGTCTTAACCTCCAACCTTGTATTTGGGGTATGCTCACCCATCAAAAACCGCTTTCTGAAGTGGGGTTGGCCAAATGTGATGTATATAAAATTTCCCGCTGGTCGCAGAACGCTGCAGGTGGACATAACAGGTCGGAAACCAAACATGGCATGGGTAGTCCAGCGATCGAAAAGAAAAAAGAACCTACCGTACCACTTCCGATATTTCCGCTACACAATCCTTGATAACGTGTTCCGGTGGATCCTGTGGTACAAGCGTCCGAACGGTCTCTGCAAGGAGATCATTCGACGACTCACCCAAACGTCATTGGATGAAGTCATCATCGCATCCATAGTCCCTGATACAGTCATAATCAAGTTGACGCCTAAGTCCTCACCACCTCGGACTATGAAGGGATCTTACCTTTATCGATCGCAATGTCAAAAGACGAATCCGGAAAGGTCAGCGATCGCACATCCATCTCGTGCCCTAAGTTATTGATTATTAACAGGGAAGCATGTTTGACTTCAAGATAGGATGCAGTAAACATTGCCAAAAAGACATACATTCCATCTCAGGCCGTGTCCCGTTGTGTCGCGTACGCATTCTCTCGATCACAACCGAAGAATACTAAGGGAAGAAATGCGCAGCATGCGGCAAGCGAGATAATGGTCCGAATTGTGAATTCAGGAAGTGAACACGCCAGATGAAAGATAGCACAAACATCCACGTTAACGATGTTCTTATACCCATCGTTCCACATCTACACAGGTACGGTGATTCTTCTTTTTCCAGATAAGAGGACACGTACGTCTTCCGAGAACTTAGAGTTTCCGCAGCCCAGCATGATTATCCTCATTGATTTATCGGGAATGAGTGCCCGAATGTCGTCTGCGAGGTCAGAATAGGATTTGAACCAGTCAAAGGCACCGTCAGGAGTATCCCTGCTGGGGTTGAGACACGCGATGATAGGTAATTAGCCAAGGTTACGCGCTTGGATGAACGAAAGAACGACGCACTCGGAGTACCTGGCGTCCCTGTTTAATTACCCGGACGTGCATGTTGACGATTGGCCGGCCATCTGTACTAGTAAATAAGAAAGCTTACCAGTATTCCCTCGTACCGTATTCTCGATTGTTCTGGGGAAGAGCCATCGCTGAAATGCCTAGTTTGCTGATGAGCTCCTGATAAAGTTGGTGAGTAGTTCGGAATTCCCGTCGAGAAGATTTTGAGATTGGGATCGGGAATCAAAAAGTCGATGAAATACAATCGTCCCCCGATCAACTACGGACTTCAATGCTTCAACTAATATTCCCCGAATCCGATCACCTTTTATATTGGTCCTGTACACTAACCATAAAATAATGGACGACATCGACAATACTGGCCCCCTATGCCTAGCCAGGAGTATTCTAATGGAGTGCTGAAGGAGTTATTTGTTTGCGTACACGAACCGCTACGTACGGTGTATATATATACGGTCAGATGCATTTAGATCGAAGTAGCAGCTCGAGAATGAGGGGTTTGCAGGTCCTCGCATCTTGGTCGTTGCAATCTGCTAGGACCTGTAAAAGAAAAGTGGGATAGAAATGGCCAGGTGTCCTGCAGTGTTTGATCGATGGAGATAAAAAAAAGATGAAAGCAAGGGAAAGTCTCGTCAATAATAGAAGATCGTACAGTAAGCGTCCCGTCATGGTATGTGAGCATGAGAGGATGTCAATGATAAACAACGCTACAAGCCTTCGAATGGATCGTAAGGGAAGGTGATTGAGGAGGTGAAAGAGTGAGGGCGGTCAACACGAGTCGACCAACTTGTTTGGTGGGAAGCTGTATCCTGCTTGTGCCCACGTGGTGAGATTTGCATCGCTATATGCATTGAGGTGTCTATGGCAAACAGCGCGTTAAATGGCCAACCGGTGAGGACAACATAGAAGACTTACGCATTAATGTAAGATTCCGTCGGATACCCTGGGGGATTGCACCCAATGCCGTTCTTAATGCCTTCTCTTTGGTACACGCGGACGTAGTCAACATACATCGATACCGGGAATGTGAGGTGCATAAAGTCCTGTCCCTGGAAGGATGCTACAAAGACCCATCAAATAAAGGTTATTTGAACAATGGGTCAAACTTACGAGACAAGCCCAGGTTGAAAATGATGTACTTTACAGAAAAACCGCGTCAGTATGCAAAGGTAAACCATTACTTTATCCTGTTGCTCACCATCGGTTCCTCCGGGATTAGTCGTTGACCAATCCCCACGGTCGAGTCCGGCTCACTCGAAGCCTGAGTAATCTTCCACGTCTGCGCACTTTGACTGTACCAAAGAATGTAACCCGATGCGCGATCACTTGGATTCGACCACCATTCGAACCCATAAGTGGCAAATCCCTGTCCACCATAGTTTTGGCTGTCGATGTAGGTCACAGCCGATAATGCTTGCTGGTAGACACCACCAGTATACGAATTAAGCTGCGTGATTGCAGAGTCATTGATCGTGGTGGCGGGAGTTTGATTGTTGAACTGGTACTGGTAATCGTATGGCGCGATTTGGGAACTTTGGGATACCTGCCCCTCGAAGACGGAGAGATCAACCTGAGTTTCGAAAATATCGATTTCGGGGACACCACGGCCGACGGACACACTCGGTCCTGGATGATCACCACCTGGACATGTACATGCGGAAAGGCGTTGACCTGGTTGGAAGCTCAAAGGGCCGCCACCTGGTGCGCCAGTCGTGGCTGCTACAGGAGCACCATTTAGTGTTTGGTTCGGGAGCGTCCCCACGTCACAGGCGGTGTAGCTGTACGGCCAAGTTCCTGTACGAAATAGGTAAGCTGGATAAGAGAAGGGTCAGCACATTACCCACCTTCAGTTGTCCCACCATATCCTGCGCGACCCTAAAAAGAGTGAGAGGTGAAAGTGATACCTTTTTGTAATGACCTACCAGGTTACCCATGGTCCACGCAGCTGAGTAGCAGAATGAGTGGAGCGCGATCAAAGAACAAGACGCGAAAGACTCACCAGGCCACAGACCCGGTGCCTTGGGGGACCCGGGCATGCTGACACTGACCTCGATATACCCGGTTGTGAAGCAGAACTTGTTCCATGATGTGAGCATGCCTGAGAGATGATTTTGGTCTCTGATATGCAGACACTGACAGACAAACACATACCGCTCATGAAATTTAAGTTATTTTTTGGCTGCTCAGTCAACGTAAGCACGAGCTGCCCGTCTTTGGTTGTGACGGCCTTTGTATCATCTGTGAGCAACTAGCACCATTCACCTAAAAATGCAACCACGTACCGAAGGATAATACCACTCTAAATCACCCGTAGCCCTGAAGTGGACAAATCGCTCACTACTCCACATTGGCCCATACACCATAAGGCGACTCACCAGTAGTGCAAGTTCTCTGCCTCCCAAAACGGATCATCGCCCGGCCAAAACGTTCGTCCGTCAGTATTAAATTCATCGCTGAAAACAAGCTGATAGGAGCTCCCATCGCTGCCGACCCGATACATCGCCGAGGACGGGGTTTCTGGATCAATCAAGCTCGGGAGCCCGGGCAAGGAGGGGACCTGTCCCGTCACGTTTATCCCACCCAAGTTGAAGCCAACAATCGCCGGAGCTGTTGTCAAGAAATAATGTATTATTGGGTATCCGGCAAAGAGCGTCACAAGGCCGACGACGAGGACGAACAGGGTGCCGACATTTGCCCAGCCACGCGCGGAACAGAACGTGAATGAGCTATCCAGTGCGGCGTCCTGCATTGGGTCGGGATTATGGAGTGGATCATCGAGGTCTGGGTCCTTTGTGTCCCAGGCGAAAGGGGGTACCGTTGAGGAGTTGCCCGCTATAGTAGAAGTCATTTTCTCTGCACCATTTAAAGAGGATACCTCGGATGGAGGGGCACTGAATCGCGAGCCGTTGTTGAATGTGCCCTCACGCGCTACAGGGTTGTACTGTTTTTTTCAGTTGGCCAGATGTTCAAGGAGTGTGAAGTGGCGGGATCTTGTACACACCGAGTAGGGTCCATAACCAGCACCAATTGCCCCACTTGCGACGCCCTGGGCGATCGCGCCCCTTCCAGAGTGGATCTGGACACTCCCGCGCGAGGAAGACCTGCCTGGTCCTGGAGGTCTCGATGGATTGTAGGATGGCTGTGAGTTGTACATGCTGGGTCCTTGAGGACTTTGCGGGACAGCCGCGTAGTATTCCTGAGGGGTTTGTGGAGGAGGTGGCTGGCGACGCTGGTGGGGTTGCATGGGCCTGGTTGAGAAGGAGACACGCACAAACCGACACGGCTACACTCAGAAACGCAGACACAGCCTGACTTGTCAGGTCAGGCAGCCGCTCGTCCCAACAAACCACTTCCACTTTCTCACGGGAAATGCACCCATTGATAATAGCCAATATCATTACCCTACATGTTCATCCTAACCACAGTACCACCCCCAGTGGTGCCATCAAACACGAAGAAATTCGCAATCGGGGCCTCCCGCGCACCCAACGCCTTCAGAATATCCTGGCCCAGCATCCCACCAACCACCGCACACACAGGCGAAAACTCGTGGCTTGCAGACGAAGAGAGGCTTCTACGGATCATGGCATTAGCATCACTACTGTTTCATCAAATGGGACTCTTACTCGATCAGTTCCGCGGGCATCGCGGAGAGCGCCTGCCGGTTCACATCAGCCTCCGCTAACATCGAGTTGGCAATGGAAAGCAATTCGGGGGCGGCATCCCGTGCATCAGGCAGCTTTCCGTCATGTACTTTTTGGTACTCCCAAAGAGCTGGTGAACAGTCAGACAGAAGCAATAACAGTATGCACACGCACCAAGTATAGCGAGCACAGCACCCGGATTGAGCTCCTTCGTCTGCCTCTTTGTCAGAGCGGACCATCGATGGCGCAATGCCATGTGTAGCGGCGAGTACACCTGGCTCGCTTTCACACTTCTGGGTGCGTCTCCTGGGACTGACCTATCACTATTCACATGACCATGTCACAGTCAGCGTACGATCGCCCGAGACGGCCTGGCACAGTTAGAGGTAACTCACGGAGTAATGTAGTCGTGTTTGAGTAGGTCACAAAATATGTAGCCTAGCAAACCAAAGCACCCTCCCGCATAGAAAGGCTTGCCAAACCGTCTGCAAACTTCGTTGATTTGGATCTCCATTGCCACCGATGTCAGTATCCATGCACACATGCAATTGAACCCAATCGAACACGCCACTCACAAGTCTCTCCCGAGGCCAGTCCGTCACGCATACCAAGTCAACGGACATGACCAATGCATCCAGAGATTCTCGTTCCAACAACGTGTGGTGTTTCATCGCCTGTACGGCTACCAATGGGTTCAGACCCTCTATCCGGGCCTTGGCAACCTCCACTCTCTGTCATTCCCAGGGCGGTGTAGACAATTGGCGTAAGTGTCCGCGATCGGAATGAATAGGACCCGTCTCCCACAGCAAAAAGGGAGACGGCACTCTTGCATACTCGCCTTTTTCCCAACATCTTCTTCTCGGAAGAAGAACCCGGCTCCGAGATCCTCTTCGGCAACGTCGTCCGAGTCAACGATGACAAGTTTCCCGATACCAGCGAGCACGATGTTCTTGATAGCCTCTGTCGCTGTTCCTCGCAACCGCACGACTAGAATGGTGGCATTTCGCATCCTGTGGTGCATGTTTCATTGACGTTTGCATCATAAACATGGAGCGGTACAGGCATTTATACAACAGATACCCCACATGCATATGCACAACAAAGCAGGGTTGAAGAGAGACATACCGTTGTTGTGCTTCCAGTCCCCATAAGCGTATCTGTCGATCGTATACAGCAGCCTCATCTTGTGCACAACGATGAGGCCAGACAGACAAAATACGGGCGAGGAACGCATACCTTCGGTGATTTGCACCGGGTTTCCTTTACTCCCGCCTTCGTACAGTGCGTCAGAGGTCGACATGCTCGGCTTACATAAGACCCGACGTCGCACGTGTCTGTGTTTATGCTTGTTTACACATATAGTACCACATCCAAAATAGAATCAAGGATCGTACACCCGTCGTCACTCTTGCCATATGATCACTGACTTCTCCTATGCCGACTTCTGTAGAAGCTCTTTCACCGTCTCGGAGGGTCGAGATTCGAATCTGACTTGAATGAGGTTGGGTCCGCGTGAACTAAATGCCACGACCCACGCTTTGAGTACTATGCATCTAAACATCTTTGTGCCAGTGAGTACTCCCCTTTAACAATCGCCACTGGTAACCCGGATCACAGCCTCCTTGCGGCGATAGCACTGGACTATGACGACAAAGCCCACATAAGAACTGCGCCTTACTACAGGGTCAAATGGGCAATTGGAATTTCCGAGGTACAGTTCTCCGTCTCCTTGCCATTCTGATAAATACTTTATTTCCCCTGGCTGGCCGAGTCACTGCAACGTGGATGTGTGCCTATGTGCATTCGTGGATGCCATTACTTACATCATGCGAAATCACATGCTTGTTGCGCGAACCGGGCGGGCACAATACTACGGGACCGATGGGATGACGTCCCGACTTCTTCGGCCAGTCGAAACCATTTGTACCCCGAGGGAGGTTTACCTACATAGTGCATGTCACCTGTTTGATGATGGCGGCTCTATATGACCACAAATGTTGTTTTAGACAAGACACCGCTAATCTCCTTGTCAGCATCTTTCAATCGAACAAGTTCTAACCCTTGACAAATTCAGCCAATTAATGTACTAAATTCGTTCTGCGCATACTACACGCTTGTTCTATTATATTGAAGCTATGAGGATGAGTAACACATGCCTAAGATGGATAGGTAGAGTCTAGAGGGATTCAAATAAGGGCCTGTAAGTCGATGGACGAGTACGCATAGAGAACCGGAAACCAATATGCTAGTGTAGGTATCAGGAATCAAAAACGAGCGAGTAACATTAAACCCTAGCGCCCTCCACAAGTGAAATAAAAGTGTTCGCAAGGTCCACCATCTCACATCGCACCAATGCCGTCCTCGATCTGAGTCGGGTCATCTTCGAGCCTGCATGATGAACTGCATCAGCTTTCCCCCTCCAAGTCACTAAACAAGACTCACATATAGTTCCTTTCTATCTCTGAAAGAATGGACAGGAAGTCCCCTGCGACGAAGCTCAGAAGAGGATGTAGGATTGAAGGAAATAATAGGCTCACATAAATATGCATGCGCTCGTGCAGCAGATGCTGGAGCAGAACCCCCTTTCCTCACCGCGTCCAAAAGGCTAAAAGCCACGAACCGCACTTTATGGACCTGGAACGAATGATCGGGTGAGATACGCATACTAGGGAGGAGTGAGGATCATACTGACCAGCGAAGGCCCATTAGTGGCAATAGATTGAATGGGTATACTGATGTGTGAAACGGCTCTTAAAGACATGTGAAGAAATTGCGAGGGAATAACCTCACCTCTGTAGAATATTAAGCATATCGCTCGCAACGGCTTCCCTGTCCTCAGCCACCTTTTGCTCGTCAACACTCCCCTGCATGAACATAATAAGCTCATCCCGGTATTGTTCGATCACGAATCGTACAAGTTGCTATCAGTGAAACCAACTGAGATTGCAACATATGCCTGGGGACGATCTGAACTCACCTGTGTCACATGCACATTCGCCTGCATCACCAAAAAGGGGTCGAGCGCGTTCTCGCGCGACGCCTTGGGGTTATTGAAGAAATCCCTGTCCTCGCCCAAGGTCGCCTGTCTGAACCCTGTTCCACAATAATATTCCACATTACCCAAAGCGTTCATGTCATCGCGATGCCGGGTATCACCACCTCCAACTACATCAGTACTAGCGGATGCACCCATGCCGCCACCTCCGACCGCACTTCCCAGAGGAGAAACTCTCCGTGGCAACCGCCCCTTCAACTGTAGCGACGGCGGTGCATGGTCGAGTGTCTCAAGTATCCGTGTATGGAGGGACTGAACCTCCTCGAGACGTGCTGTCGCGAACTGGCCACGCGGTGGTGAACGCTTGTCGACGCGTATCCGAACAAGGATTTCTCCCAGTAATGCGAAGATCCGGGAGATGTGATTGAGCCCCGAGACGATGGCCGCTTTACCTTGGGGTTGGGAGAGATAGGCGGCAGTTGTTATGCTGTTGTGTGTAGATAGGGAATGGGGAATGGGAGGGGTGTAAGAGTAGAACGTACTATTCATCATCAATTTCCTTCGGAAAATGTACTGTACAGTCTTCGTCTTGAAGACAGATTGGACGTCCAAGAAGGATCGACATCGATTTGTCCGCTACAAATTACGAAGTAAAGGTCATTGCATGCCAATATTAAGGAATGGCAGATCAGACAAGAGAGAGATTACGTACCGCCAAAAAGTAGCCAGAATGCCCTCCGTCTGACTTGCGATTCGACTGGATCGAGATCCTCGTATGACGCTTCCTCATGCATGCGCAGTGTCACCGCAATATGTGCTGCCTCCCCAAATGCTGCATGCTGCGTTGCGTCTGTCCCCGTACAAAAGTGATAGCAGCAGTCGCTGAAGACCTTCAACTACTGGCGTTCCTCACACCATTCAAAATAAACAACTCACAAATACCGAATGACGACATGCGTCGAGGAGGGTGGGTCATATGATGCAACTGTGATATGTCTACTCGCCTCGTAACACGACCTCGCAAGCTTCTTCACTGTCGATCTCTCCATCGGCACATATGATCTCGGGACTTGCACCAAAGTAAATGCGACAGTCGACATGACAAGGGCGAAAAATAACGGGTCACGTTCCGCGAGGTTGGCGTGCAGGTCTGCCATGAACGATGGTTTGTGGATGCATGGGGTCAGCGGGTATACGAAGTCAAAAAATAGTGCGATGGTGAGGAGGATCGCATCTCGTGGTGCGATG
>Ga0307516_10008852_pt1 | contig 11303 bp, 10 predicted proteins | sample 19_EM_MG_FD_203310 | JGI IMG/M metagenome (GOLD analysis project Ga0307516, IMG submission 203310) | Populus trichocarpa ectomycorrhiza microbial communities from riparian zone in the Pacific Northwest, United States - 19_EM | ecosystem: Host-associated > Plants > Roots > Unclassified | place...
CACCCCGGTGCGGCGTCAACCAGGCTGCGGAATGGCGCTGTTGGTGATCGACGCCCGGCCCATATCGTTACCGCATGTGGTCATATGCGGTGTGGGGGCTGGTCGGTGCCGCCCTGTACAGATGTCTTGTCGTCCGGGCTGCCGTCCTGCGCGACGAGGACCCGTTCGGGAACCGGTACGGGCGGTGGGACTACCCCGACGGGCCCGGCGCCGGCGCCCTCGTCGCGGGCCTGTGTGTGCACGCGCTTCTGGGTGCGGCGGTCGGCTGCGCGGCGGCGACTCTGGCCGGCACGGCGGGGGCGGCGAATGCGGTCAGGCCCCTGATCGCGCTGGTCCTGGGGGTCGTCACCCCTACCGTGTTCAAGCCGGTCGGCCGGCTCGCGCTCCGGATCCTGATACCCGATGCCCTGGACGGGGGAACGGAGATACGGCTGACCGACCGCCGGTACTGGAACACGCCGCCCGGTAAGCCTCCCGTGGCCGCCGACGGACCGTACCCGTGGGCCGCCGAACTGGCCCGGCGCATCCGTGCGCAGGAGGTGGCCCGGCCGGTCAACCTGAAAGGCGCCCACCTCAACGGGGCGGACCTGACCGGGGTGGATCTGCCCTGGGTCTACGCGCAACTGGGCACACTGCCGGGGGTCTGCCTCCGGGAGGCGAACCTGTCCCGGAGCTTCTTCTATGTGGCGAATCTGATCGGAGCCGACCTGACGCGGGCTCGCCTGGACGGCGCGGAACTGGGCTCGGCGAGGCTGGTCCGGGCACGGCTGACAGGTGCCGACCTGACCGGGGCGGACCTGACACACGCGAACCTGCTGGACGCGGACCTCGCGGGAGCGCGGCTGCGCGGAGCGGACCTGGGCGGTGCGGTGCTCGTCCGGGCGAACCTCACCAGTGCCGACCTGACCGGGGCGCGTCTTGAACGGGCCGACCTGACGGGTGCCGACCTGAGCGGCGCGGAGCTGACGGGCGCGAACCTGGTCGGGGCGCGGTGGACGTCGGAGACCGTCTGGCCCATCGGGCCGGCCGACCGGATGCGGGACGATTCGGAGCAGCTCTTCGATGACGTGTTCCGCGTGCACGGCTGGTCGCCCGAGCCCTTCAAGACCAAGGAGAAGAGCCAACCTCCTTTCTTCCAGCGGCTGTTGATCGCCTTCTGCGATGCCGCCCCGGCGTTCCGGCCGCTGTGCGCCGGTGACGTCGGCCGCGGCAACGAGACGCTGGCCTTCTGGCGCGCCAGGCCTGTCGTCGGGCGGGACGGCCTCAGGAGGGCACTGAAGTCCGGGACGGCCGTTTCCGGGGCCTCCCTGTCAGGCGCACAGTTGCACAGCATCGACCTGGCGGGCGTGAGCCTCGCCGGAATGGATCTCAGCCGCGCCGACCTCACGAAAGCGATCCTGACGGGCGCCGACCTGAGCCGGACCGACCTGACCCGGACACGTCTGACACAGGCGAATCTGTCGGGAGCCAAGCTGAAAGGCGCGAACCTGGCCGGAGCGAACACCGTGAGCGCGGACGTGACCGGGGCGACCCTGACCGGCGCGAACCTGGCCGACGTCTATCTGGTGGGCGCGAATCTGTCCGGTGCCCGCCTGACCCGTACGAACCTGACCGGCGCCCTGTTCTCGGGGACGAAGTTGACCGGGGCCGACCTGACCGACTCCGACCTCACCGATGTCGCACTGGACAAGGCGGACCTGCGCGGCGCGAAGCTCCTGCGGGCCCAGCTGACCTCCGCTAACCTGAGCAAGGCCGACCTGACCAAGGCCATCCTCACGGAAGCCGACCTGACCTGCGCCCATCTCTTCGCCGCGGACTTTTCCCAGGCCCGGATGATCAGGGCCAGGCTCACCCTGGCCTTTCTGTACAACGCGAAGCTGACGGGCGCCGACCTCACCCACGCGGACCTGGCCGGAGCCGAGCTGACCGGAGCGCGCCTCAGAGGGGCCAAACTGATCGGAGCCCGGCTGCGCGGCGCGGACCTGATCGGGGCCGACCTGAGTGGAGCCCGCACCGACGGTGCCGACTTCGCGGAGGCGGTCTGGTCCAGCACGACCAGGTGGCCCGGCACGATCGCCGACACTATCCGGGATCGCTCCGAAACCGCCCCCGACGGCACCTTCCGGGTACGCACCACCACCCCCGGCAAGCACCACTCCCCCAGCGCGGGACCCTCCGAACGGTAGACGGAAGCCGTCCAAGAACCTCCGCAAACTGTTCGACCGACTCCGCTTCCCCGCCGCGACAGATGACCCTCTGGCCCACTGTTGCGGTACCGCCACCGCGCTCGATGCGGTGTCCGGGTGACGCGGCAAACGGGTTCACCGAGTCGACCGCGACGGCGAAATCGTCGACGAACCGCAAACCCCTCGAACGGGCCCTGTGCCTGGCCGCGTTCGCCTCGCTCAGCAGCCCCGGATCCCGGACCCACTACGACCAGAGACGCGGCGAAGGAAGTCGGCCGCGACGGACCGAGCCAGCTGAGCCATTCACGCTGATCATCAGTGAGGGCAGCCAACACGCGCACTCTTCAGCGCATGATGGACGGGGTCAGTCGAACTGCTCAAGCGTGCCTTGTGACGGCATCGCCTCCAAGCTGCCACATCTCGTAGTTCCCACATTCTGACGTGATCTCGGCCGTCGACCGGGCCGCAGTGACGAAGTCAGCTACTACCGGCGAGGCGTGAGATGCCGCCACCGCGAGGCACACCTGGTCGGGCGCCAGATCCGGGATGGGCACATAGACGACGTCCGGATGCGAGTAGAACACGGACGCCGAACGGGCCAGGAAGGAGATGCCCCGGCCGGCCGCGACATGCTCGAGCGTCTCGTCCACCCCGCGTACCGGGTACCCGGCATTGGGGAGCGGGCGCTTGGTGGGCTGGGTGCTCGGGTCACCGTGCCAGACCAGCGGTTCGCCGGCCAGGTCGGCCTCGGTGACCTCCTCCTTGCCGGCCAACCGGTGTCCGACGGGCAGTACCGCTACCCGCGGCTCGATGTACAGCGGGGTGACGCGCAGGCCGGCCTCGTCGATGGGCAGCCGCACGTAGCCGACGTCGATACGGCCGTCGAGCAGCATCGCAGCCTGGTCGTCCCCTTCGATCCGCTGCACGTCCACGATCACGTCCGGGTGCCGGTCCTCGAACACACGGGCCGCCGGGGTGACGGCAACGCCGGCCCGGAAACCGACCATCAGCCGCCGCTTGCCGCCGGCGGCCGCGGACACCCGGCGGCGGACCGCGTGGGTTGAGGCGAGCAGCGGACCGGCGTCGACCAGCAGTTGCCGGCCTGCATCTGTCAGCTCCACGCCGTGGCGGTCCCTGGTGAAGAGCGAGGCGCCGAGATCCTGCTCGAGCGCACGGATCTGCCGACTGAGCACCGGCTGCGCGATGTGCAGCTCATCGGCGGCGCGGCCGAAGTGCAACTGGTCGGCCACAGCGACGAAGTAACGCAGTTTGCGCAGGTCCAGATCCAGATCCATGGCGCCCCCAGCTGGTGATGCCTCCAGGGTATCACCACGACTGAAAGAGGTCTTGGACGCCCACTCGGGCCAATGGCAACCTGAATAGGTACCTAATGGTCCGAGCGAATTCGGCACATGAATTCGACATCGGAGGGACCAGGCCCAGAATTGACGCATCAGAAATTCAACACCCTCATCGCGTCATTCGACGGCGTCGACGACACAACCGTTAACAACGACGGGGCGGGCATGGCGTCCTATCCAGCTCCAGAAAGCAGGAACTCCATGAGCAGCATCAGCATTATCGGCCTGGGGAACATGGCCCGCGTCCTGGCCGCCCGGGCTCTCGCCGGCGGCAACGCAGTCGAGATCATCGGCCGCGACCCGGCCAAGGCCAAGGAGTTGGCCGCTGCGCTCGCCGGCGCCACTGTCGGGACGGTCGACAGCGCCCCGGCCGGGGACATCGTTGTCCTCGCCGTGCCGTACGCCGGCGCGGCGGCGGTGGTGAGGGGGTACGGGGACGCACTGCGCGGCAAGGTCATCGTTGACATCACCAACCCCGTAGCACCCGACCTGCAGGGCTTTGTCGTCCCCCACGACAGTTCAGGCGCACAGGAGATCGCCAAGGCGGCTCCCGACGACGCGCCTGTCGTCAAAGCGTTCAACACTGTGTTCTCCCACGTTCTGGCGGCCGGCCCGGCCGAGGACCGCCCTCTGGACGTGTTCATCGCCGGCGACGACGCGCAGGCGAAGGCACGCGTGTCGGCGTTCGTCGAGAGCCTTGGGCTGCGCCCCTGGGACATCGGGGAACTGTTCATGGCGCGGGCACTGGAGAACGTCGGCCTTGTGGAGCTGGGCCTCATGAACCACTCCGTCAAGCATGCCAATTTCTCCCTCGGCATCACCCTTCTCGGCTGAGCACACCCCTTACACCTACCTTTTGTGCCGCGTTACGCCAGTTCACTTACGGCACGAAAAGACCCTGCACCTACCCTCACAAGGAAAATCAAATGCGCGTATTCATCGCTGGGGGGACCGGCCATTCCGGTTCGTACATCATCCCCGAGCTCATCGCCGCCGGGCACGAGGTCACCGGCCTGGCCCGGTCGGACGCCTCCGCAGCGGCCCTGTCCGCGCTCGGCGCGAAGGTGCGTCGCGGCGACATCCAGGATCTCGACGGGCTCAGGGAGGCAGCCGCGGACTCCGACGGCGTCATCCACGTCGCCCACAGGCAGGATCTGCTGCCCTCCGGCGGACTCGACGCCGTGGCCGCCGCAGAGCTCCCGATCATGCTCGCGTACGGCGAGGCACTCGCGGGAACCGGAAAGCCGCTGGTCACGGCGGGGAGCATCGGCTCACCCGGGCAGCACCTGGGCCGGCCGGCCACCGAGGAGGACCCGGCCCTCCCCGCCGGCGAGGAGCACAAAGGCACCCTGCGAATCCGCAACGTCGTGGAAGGGGCCGTAGTCGACCTCGCCAAGCAGGGGGTGCGGTCCTCGGTCGTGCGGATCGCCACCATCGCGCACGGCACAACCGATCGTGCCGGCTTCCTCCCCACGCTGATCGCGCTCGCGAAGGAGAAGGGTTTCGTCGGCTACCCCGGCGACGGCGCGAACCCTTGGAACGCCGTGCACATCCGCGATGTCGCCTCCTTGTTCCGCTTGGCGCTGGAGAAGGGGCCGGCCGGCAATTACTGGCACGCGGTTGGGGACGGGGCCATCCCGTTCCGCGACATCGCCGAGGCTATCGCCAGCCGTCTTGGCCTGCTCGCCGTGAGCGTTCCCAACGATGCCCTGATGACGCCGGGGTACTTCGGGTTCCTCACGAATATCGTCACGCAGAGCTACCCGGCGTCCAACCTCATCACCCGCCGGACCCTCGGTTGGGAACCCGCCCAGCCCGGCCTGCTCGCCGATCTGGACAACGGCCACTATTTCCCCGCCGGCTGACGGCGGGAACCGGGATCGAAACGAGCCCGGCAACCGGCAAGTTCGCCTCTTATGAAGGACGTTGAGATCATGACGACTGTGGGATTCATCGGAAGCGGAAGCATCGGCAGGGCCCTCGCGCGACTCGCTGTCGGGGCCGGGCACCAGGTGGTGCTCAGCAACTCGCGCGGTCCCGAAACGCTCGTGGACACGGCCGCGGAACTGGGGCCGCGGGCGTCCGCGGCGACGAGCGAAGAGGCTGCGGCGGCCGGTGACATTGTCGTGGTCACGGTGCCGGTCAGCGCCTTCCCCCACGTGCCCGCCGCGCCACTGGCCGGGAAGACAGTCATCGACACCTGCAACTACGGCCCCGAGCGTGACGGGCACATCCCCGAGCTCGACAGCAAATCCCTCACCTCGAGCGAGCTGCTCCTGCGGTACGTCCCCGACGCCCTGCTCGTAAAAGCGTTCAACAACATCTTCTTCAAGCATCTGCTGTCACTCGCACGCCCGGCTGGAGCGGCCGACCGCTCCTACCTGCCGATCGCCGCTGACTCCGCACCGGCGAAGGCGGTGGTGACCGAATTCATCGACTCCATCGGCTACAGCGTGGTGGACGCGGGAGCGCTGGCCGACAGCTGGCGGCAGGCGACCGGCACGCCGGTGTGGGGAACACCGTACGGGCCGTACTCGGACGAGAAGGGCCAGCCGGTCGGCGAGGACACCATCCGCGCGGCACTGGCCACCGCAACGCGGTAACCGTCGACTATCGCGGACCGTGATCGTGATGGGGTCCGGTCGTGCCATGCCCCCGCCCGGCGGATACCGGGCGGGGGCTTGTTTCGCACGCAAAGGCGTCGAATCCAGCCAAGGTTTGCCGCTGCGTCTCGTCGCGGGGAGTCAGGTTCGACATCGCTGGGCCAGGTCGCGGACTGCTCCCCGGGCGTCCAACTGCCCGCGCAGATTCGTGTTGACCTCCTTGGCCGGCGGTTTGGCCCCGCACGCTGCCCGAGCGGCGAGTGGCCGACGCCGTCAACCATGGACCGCTGACTCATGCCAACGTGCCAGTGAGTCAGCCCTTCCACCCACAGGTGAAGCATGCCGTGAACTGCTGCGATGAGTTCGGCCAGGAGTACTCCTGGATGGCGATCGCCGTGGCCACCGACGGACAGTGGGAGGCGCTCCGCGACGCCCTCGACCGCCCCGTGGCCGGCCGGGCCCGCTACAGCACTTGCGCACTGCGTCAGTCGGGTCAGGCCATGTCGTCCAGCGGACGCAACTCGTCGGCGTAGGAGACCGAGGTACGACGGAGGATCCCGTTGCGGGCGACCGTGTACTGGCCCATCCGCCACAGCGGTGGCGAGTAGGTGTGGATCGACACGCTGCCGGCATCGCGTCCGGTGAGCCGGTGGATGTGGTCCGGGCCGAAGCAGAAGACCTGACCGGCCGGCACCTCGGTCGCCAGACTCGGCACGCCGACGGCCAGATTGTGTTCGACGAGCGCTCCCTCGGCCACCGCCACGGCGCCGGACGAAACATCGTGATCGTGCCAGCCGGTGTCGTTCCGCGGCGTCCAGCACAGCACCCAGACATCGACATGGGCGTCCCGGTACAGCGAGACGTAGTGCCGGTTGTCGTCGTCGAAGGCCACGTGCTCACGCCAGCTGCCGGGGTCCGCGGCGATCGACGCGGCCAGCTCCAGCAGTTCCCGCTTGTCCAGGTCGCGGCCCGGGAGCGCGTCGAGAGTGACAGCAGCCCGCACCCGGTGCCACGGCTCGGCATCGCGGGCGGCTGCGGTGTCGAGGTCGTAGGACGGCAGTGGTGCGGTCATGGTCGTACTCCTTCGAATAGGGGGCGTGGATTGCCGACGCGTACGGCGGGCCCGGCGGTCGTACGACGGAGGATCGTTCGCGGGGCCAGGCGCAGCGTCCCTCGGGCGAGCCGGGACAACCGTGTGCGGAGCCTCAACTGCTCGACGCGGCCTTCCCCACACGGGTGTTGGTGAATGGCGGTCGCACCGTGCTCCCACTCATGCCGTCTCATGGTTAAGCGCTTCAGTGATGCGTTCCAGTGAAGCGCTTAAGTTGAGCCGGTGTCAATGTGTGCCGAGGGCTGTTCCGCTCCGGGCGACGGGGGCGGCTCCCCAGTTCATCGAGTCGTTACACTGACGACGTGCCAAAACAGCCGCGGCGGATCACCCTGCGCGACATCGCGGAGGAGACCGGGCTCTCCACCGCCGCGGTGTCGTACGCGCTCCGCGGACTTCAAGTACCGCCCGAGACCCAACGACGCGTCCGCGAGGTGGCCGATCGGCTGGGCTATCAGGCGGACCCGATCGCCCGCGCCCTGGCCTCCGGCCGTACGGGGTATGTCGGGGTGCTGTGCGGGTCGCTCGCCGATGTCTGGCAGCAGGACCTCGCCGCCGCCCTGGGCCGCAGGTTTCTCGGCGTCGGCCGGCACGCGCTGATCGTCGACGCCTCCAACGACCCCGAACTCGAGGCCACGCTCGCCTCCCAACTCGCCGACCAGCGGGTGGACGCGCTCATCGTGCTGCCGGTCGATCCGGCCGCCGCACACTGGAAGGAGGTCGCCCGGCGGACGGTGCTGACGTCCATCGGCGACGGGCTGCCAGGGGCGGCCACTGCGGCGGAGGTCGTTTTCGACAACGAGGCCGGGGTCACCGACGCCTTCCACCGACTCGTCGACTGCGGTCACCGGAGGATCGCCGTCATGACCCCGAGCCGGCCCACCACCCCCGACCGCCCCGCCGAGGTGATCGCCCATCGGGTCGCCCGGAGTCTCGGGCTGGACGTCACACTCCACCCCTCACCGCACGACCTGGACGGCGCCACCGCCGTGGCGCGCACCGTACTCGGCTCGGCGAATCCGCCGACCGCGTTTCTGTGCCTCGCCGACTCGATGGCCTACGGCGTCTACGCCGGCGCCCGGGAGCTGGGACTCGAAGTACCCGACGACGTCTCGGTCATGGGCTTCGACGACCACCCCCTGTCGCGGCTGTTGACGCCGCCGCTGTCCAGCTACCGGTGGCCGGCCGACCTGCTGGTGGACCTGGTGGTCAAACGCACGGTCAGAGCGATCGACGAGAACAAACTCAGCCGCCGCAAAGTCCTGCCTCCGGCGGCGAAGCCACGCGGTTCGGTGGCGCCGCCGAGGACCGCAGGCCGGTAGGACCACGGCCCGCCGAGGATTCAGGTCCCGGGAGTGCCGACGGCGTCCGGTCCCCCGCCGGTGGCAAGGCGCGCCCGCACGGTGATGCGCGGGGAGCGGGTACGGCGAGGGTGCGGGACTGCTTCGTGGCCGTGACCTCTCTGCTCACGGACAGGCTTGTGACGGCGCGGCTGCCGGCGGTCGGCGCGTACCAGTGACCGTTCGGGGACCGCCGGCCGCTCGCGGCCACGACGTGCTGACCGAACCGGCTGCAGGCCGCGGTCGCGCGGGCGCGGGCGACCGTCCGGGCTGGTGCGGCGGGCGCGTGTCTGGCGTGCCGTGCCGTCACCGGCCACGGCCAGGGTCACCACCGTCACCAGTCCGATCGCGGCGGCCGCCAGGAGCAGCCGGGTCCGCCGGGTGCGGCGCAGCAGGTCGGTGGGACCGGCCTGAAGGGCGCAGTCGTCGAACTCCTGCGACGGGAGCAGCGCGGCGGGCGATCTGCGCGAGCTCTCCTCCAGGATGCCCGCACTGCGCAGGGCGGCGGCCGGGTCCGGTGCGTCCGCCGATTCCAGCAGGTCGTGGACGGCGTCGAGGGGCAGGCCGTGGACGGTACGCAGCAGGAAGGCGGCGCGGGCCGCGGCCGGGTCGGCGGACAGCCGTTGCGCCAGGGCGAGTTCGTCCGCGCCGACCGAACGCGGGAACAGCCGCAGCCCCAGGACCAGGGGCAGCCGGGGCCGTAGCGCGCCCGGGTGGGCGAACCATGCGCGGGCGCCGCCCATAGGCAAGCACTGCGCGCAGCACCTCGACCAGGAGACGGCGCTCCACGGAGTCCCGGGCACGGGTTTCCCCGCGCGGCGAAGGGACGGCGGGCGCGGTACGTGCCGTGCCCGCGCGGCGCAGCGCCCGTTGGACGAGGGCATGCGCCACGAGTACCCGTCGGTGCCGGCCGAGCGAGGGCGGAAGGACGAGGTGCGCCAGACGGACCAGCTCGCCGTCCTGCTTCCAGGACGGGAGACCTCCGCACGGACATGCGGACTCCTGCCTACCGGGCGCGAAAAGTGAACCGCAGCGGTGCCGCGCCTCCGTACGCTCTTCGCCCCGTCCCTGTCGCGCAGGACGATGGCCGGGCCACCACCACCGGTGAACGAAGGACACGGACACCGGTGGCCGGTCGTACACGACACGAGCGAGGAGCGGACATTGGCTGTGGTGATGTTCATGCGCTGGACGGGTGTCACCCCCGAGCAGTACTAAACCGTTCGGGACACCGTGGGCTGGGAAGAGACGGCCCCAGCGGGTTCACAGGTGCACGTTGCCTGGTTCGACGACGAGGCGCTCAATGTGACCGACGTCTGGGACTCCGAGGATGCCTTCCAGACCTTCTTCGCCGAACGACTGGCTCCCGCCGTCGAGAAGGCCGGCATCAGCGGTCGGCCCGAGAGTGAATTCCGGCCACTGCATCGCCGCTTCGTGCCGCCCGGAGTCGTCGGCGGCGCATGAACCCGGTGCCGGGCCTCTCGGGCTCGGCACCGTCGTCCGTGGGGTCAGCGGCCCTTGCGTACCCGGGCCGCCGCGCGGGCTTCCGCGGTCTTGCGGGCCTCGGCGGCCTTGCGGGACTCCTTGGCCGGGCGGCCCGGACGGGTGCCCATGCCGCGGAAGGGGGCGTTGCCGCTGGGATTCGTCCCCGCCGGGGGGCGTTTGGCCCCGGTGATGGCGGTCAGTTTCTCCTCGCCGGAGCGCACCTGTGTGACGGTCGGCCGGATGCCGGCCTCGGACATCATGCGGTTCACATCGCGCCGCTGGCCGGGCGTGACCAGGGTGACCACCTTCCCGGACTCCCCTGCGCGCGCCGTACGCCCGCCCCGGTGCAGGTAGTCCTTGGCGTCGGCCGGCGGGTCGACGTTGACGACGAGGTCGAGCGCGTCGATGTGGATGCCGCGAGCGGCGACGTTGGTGGCCACCAGTACGGTGACCTCGCCGTTCTTGAACTGGGCGAGTGTGTGCGTGCGTTGGGGCTGCGACTTCCCGCTGTGCAGGGCCGCCGCCCGCACCCCGCCGGCCCGCAGGTGACGGGTGAACTGGTCCACCCCGGCCTTGGTGTCCAGGAACATCAGCACGCGGCCGTCCCGCGCGGCGATCTCGGTCGCCGTGGCGTACTTGTCGGCGCCGTGGATGTTCAGCACATGGTGTTCCATCGTCGCGACCGAGCCCGCCACCTCGTCGACCGATGCGAGAACAGGGTCGTGGAGGTAGTCCTGGACCAGCCGGTCGACGTCGCCGTCGAGCGTGGCCGAGAACAGGAGCCGCTGCCCGTCGGAGGGGACCTGGTCCAGAAGGTCCGAGACCTGCGGCAGGAACCCCAGGTCGCACATCTGGTCCGCCTCGTCCAGCACCGTGATCCGTACGTGGTTCAGGTGGCAGTCGCGGCGCGACACCAGGTCGGTCAGGCGCCCCGGCGTCGCGATGAGCACCTCGACACCGGTGCGCAGCAGCGCCGTCTGCCGGTTGATCGACAGGCCGCCGACCACCGTCGCCAGCCGCACGCCGAGTGTCCGCGCGTACGGGGTGAGCGCGTCGTCCACCTGCTGTGCGAGTTCCCGGGTCGGCACCAGGACCAGCGCGAGCGGCCTCTTCGGCTCCGCCCGCCGACCCGCGGTCCGTACGAGCAGCGGGAGCCCGAAAGCGAGTGTCTTGCCGGAGCCGGTCCGTGCCCGGCCCAGCACATCGTGGCCGGCCAGTGC
>Ga0307516_10008853_pt1 | contig 11302 bp, 5 predicted proteins | sample 19_EM_MG_FD_203310 | JGI IMG/M metagenome (GOLD analysis project Ga0307516, IMG submission 203310) | Populus trichocarpa ectomycorrhiza microbial communities from riparian zone in the Pacific Northwest, United States - 19_EM | ecosystem: Host-associated > Plants > Roots > Unclassified | place...
GTTACGTCTAACTGCCGCTAGATTTGGAAGAGGTATTTGGAAGTGAATTAACTCTTGTTTATTGTTTTTTAAAATAATTTTTATTTAAAAATATATTAAAATAATATTTTTTAAAAAATTATTTTAATATCAATATATCTAAACATCATTAAAAAATTAATTTAAAAAAAATAAAAAAATATTTTTAAAACACAAAAACAAATAGGTGCTTACTCACTTGAAAACACCAATAGACACAATCCAACCTTAATCCCTTTATTAACATTATTTATTAAAAAAAAAAAAAAAACTAAAAGGAGGGGGTTTATCAAAGTTGTCAAAATCATGAGTTGACTCGTAAAATCATACGATTTTACGAGTCAACATGTATATAACGTGTAAAATCAGGTTAAAAACTCAAAAATTAGCAAACTTAGTCAAACTCGGTTAAACTCGGTCAAATCAGTAAACTCGAACCGAGTTTACAAGTTTGATAAAAGTAAAAAAAATTAATTGACTCCCTTCACCGTCAAGCCATCACTTACTCCCTAGTTCCCAATCTCCCCTTTCCCTTTTGCCTTTTCTTAAAACTCAAGTTCTCCCTAGCTGGTTCCACAACTTTTACTCTCTCTCTCTCCAAACACCCTTTTTTTTCTTTACTTCATTTGCCTTTATTCTTCCTCGAGTCTCCACTCTCCATCTTCTGTGCTCTCGCGTCTCACCTCTTTATATACTTGATTCTTGAAGACTTGTTTCTGGAGATGGGTTTGGTGTAAATTACTGCCATTGTTCTTCTTGCCATTATTTTTCCTGAATTTATAAGGGTCTGTTTGAGATTGTGGTAGCGGTTGCGGCTCAAAGTGTGTTTCGCTTAGAAATGCATCAAGATGATGTTTTTTTATTTTTTAAAAAAATTATTTTTGATATCAGCACATTAAAACGATCCAAAAACACTAAAAAAATATTAATTTTAAGCAAAAACAAAATTCAAAATTTTTTGGGAACGCGGGTTGGACCGCGTTCCCAAACATGCAATTAGTTTCTTGTCATTGCTTTTCATTTGCTTAGTTTTGTTTTGTTTTATTTTGATGTTGGGTTCTCGGAGGTTGTCTTGCTTCCATTTAGTTTCCTGCCATTGTTTGAACTATTGTAGGTGAGGAGGAGAGCTAGATAGTCTAGAAATGGAGCTGAGGTTGTTTTACTTCCATTTAGTTTCCTACCATTGTTTGAACTATTGTAAGCGAGGAGGATAGCTAGATAGTTTAGAAATGGAGCTGCTTATCTGTTTATGTGTTGGATTTTCATCAAAGCATGTCCTGCTCTTGTTATACTGTTTTCTTTCGAGCAAAGTATCAGCTTAATGGTTATTATGAGCACTTGGAACAATGGTGTTAAAACAATTCAATTAACACAAAATAAATACGAACACGAAAGAGAAGGAGGCTAGAATTCTCCTTAACTGATTTGTAAAAAGTACATCATTTAACCTAAATATAAAGAGCTTATATATAGGTTAAGCTAAAAATATTATTCTACCTTTAATAAATAAAACAAGATAAATGTATTATTTAACATCTCCCCTCAAACTTACAATACAACAGCTACAAGCATCGAAAGTTTGCCAACTAGAAAACAAAAACAAGAAATAGAATGCGACTTGGTAAAGAAATCTGCAATCTACAAGGAAGAAGTAACAAAAGGCAAAGTAATGGTGTCATGCTTGAGATGATGACGAGTAAGATGACAATCAATCTTAATGTGCTTAGTTCGTTCATGAAAAACCGAGTTGTGAGCAATTTGAATAGAACTCTGGTTGTCACAATACATATGAGTAGGATGAGAGAGTGAAACCCTCATATCCGCAAGTAACCAATGTAGCCAAATAATCTCTTTAGTAGTAGATGTCATATCACGATATTCTGCTTCGGTTGAGGATTGAAAAACAATAGATTATTTCTTACTCTTCCAAGAAATAAGAGAATCACCTAAAAAGATACAAAAACCAGTAATGGATTTGCGATATGTGGGATCACTGTTATGATTAGCATCAGAGTTTGCACGCAGCTCCAAGGAAGAGGTGGATGAAAGTAAAAGACTTTGAAAGACTATACCCCGAAAATATTGCAAAATATGAAGAACAGTTGTCTAGTGAACAATAGTAGGAGAAACAATAAACTGACTAACAACATGAACAATATATACAATATCTGGACGAGTAATGGTGAGGTATACCAAACTCCCAACAATAGTACGATATAAAGTAGGATCTATCAAAGGTAAACCATCAGGAAAAAAAATACCTTGTGTTAACTTCAATGGGAGCGTCTACAGTCTTGTTATCAGTAAGTCTAGCAATGAAAATTGTGTTTGAGATTAAGCCTCGTTCCATAAAACCAGCTCTGATACCATGTTAAAACAATTTAATTAACACAAAATAAATACAAACACAAAAGAGAGGGATGCTAGAATTCTCCTTAATTGATTTGTAAAAAGTACATCATTTAACCTAAATATAAAGAGCTTATATATAGGTTAAGCTAAAAATATTATTCCATCCTTAATAAATAAAACAAGATAAATGTATTATTTAACAAATGGCTCTTAGTTACAACTTATGCGTTACACAAACACTTAGAAATAAAGTCTTGCTTTTATCTTCCATTTACCTGTTCAAGAGGATACATTATTCAGTTGCAAACATGAATAGAGCAATGATATATTGTGAACTCTTTAATTTTGTATTGTTGTTTTTTCCCCCTTTTGATGATTAAGTTGTATGATTTGCGTTGTTTTTTTTTCCTTTTGATGATTAAGCTATATGATTATGTTTGGATTATAAAACTAATTGCATAGAATGGTTATGAATGAAGAGATACACTTGATTTATTCTTTGTTTAGATATCAATTACTTCTATAGTGGTTTTACAAATACCAGACCATGAGTTGCATTTATTCCTTGTTTAGATATCAGTTAAAACTCTAGGACCAGGAACATGCAACATTCATCCTGAGATTGCATATATTCTGATTTGCAGAAATGAAATATTATGGAAACAGAAAACATATTTAAACCATGTATGAATTTTTATTTGAACTATGAAGGTGTTTGGACTTTTGTATTGTTTATTTCACTTTTATTTTAATTGTGTTATATTATTATTTACTACTTGACTGGAATTGTCAATATATAATTAGTTAAAATATTTTACTTATGATTTTACGATTCGAGTTTATGATTCGAGTTTATATTGTATATTCTGTGTCGTGTCAAAAAAGTATTTTTGACAACCTTGGAGTTTATTATTCATTAGAATAGTTTTCTTTCTTTGTTATTTTTTTAATATATATTTCTTTTTAATTTTAATTTTATCCTTCAAATTATATTTATTGGGGATTATAATTTATAATTTTTTTTCAATTTACTTTTTTTTAGATTATTTCAGACTCGTGACCCAGACCATGAGTTTAACAGGTTAACTCAAGTGACTCGAGTTTTTTTCTAATTGACTTTTTTTTCGCAATTTTATATCTCAACATTGAATTTATTGAAAATTAACAAGAAAATAAAGCAGGAGAGAGTTTTACTATACCACTACTTACATAACATTATTCACTGGAATAGTGTTTTTTTCCCTGGTTTTTTTTTCTAATCTATTTCTTTTTCAATTTCAACTTCATCATTCAACATTAGAATTATTGGGGATTGAACTTGGTAATTGTTTTACAATTTATTTTTTATGAGATTATCATATACTCATGACCCAGACCGCGAGTTTAACAGATTAACTCGATTAACTTGAGCTTTTTTTTTCCTTTTTCTAATTGACTTTTTTTTCTTCTCAATTTCATCTTTCAACTTTGGATTGATTGGGAATTAGGCTTCATGATTTGTTTCGGTCTGCTTTCTATGATGTTATTCATATTTCATGACTCGGATCACGGGTTTGACAAGTTAACTAATTCTAGCACCTATGAGGGAAGATGGAGATGAAGGCTAATGACGGGAAGAATTTATTATCCTTAAAGAGTGAGTGGTGTTTACCCTAATGCATAGGAATATTGTCAGGGAGAAGGAAAAACAAGATGTCAGTCCCGATGAGGCACGAGGTGTATTGGTAGAATTTTCAGATTTAATGTCAAATGAGTTGCCTCAAGGTTTACCTCTTATGAGAGAGATACAATACCAGATTGACCTGATGCTAGGTTCCAGCCTGCCAAACAAGGTAGGTTATAGACTTAGCCCTAAAAAAGCTAAAGAGTTGTAGAGACGAGTAGTGGAATTGCTAAAGAAAGGGTATATCCAGAAAAAGTATGAGTTCTTGTGATGTGCCAGACTTTTTAGTCCCCCAAAAGGATGGGTCATGAGGTATGTGTATAGATAGTTAGGCCATCAACTGGATCACGGTAAAAAACAGGTACCTCATACCACATCTAGATGACATGTTACACCAGTTGGTAGGGTATAAGATATTCTCCAAGATTGATCTCAAGAGTAGGTATCACCAGATCATAATCAGACTAGGGGATGAATGGAAGACAACTTTCAAAACTCACATTGGGTTATATGAGTGGATGGTCATGCCATTTGGACTTTCTAATCCTCCAAGCACATTAATGAGGTTCATGCATCAGGTATTGAGGTCATTCATAGGCAAATTTATCTTGGTCTATTTTGATGATATTCTAATTTATAGTCCACTCTAGAGTCTTATTTGGAGCACCTACAAGTTGTTTTCAATACATTAAGGAAGAAATAGTTGTATGTTAACTGAAAGATGTGTAAGTTCTTCACTAACATTGTTGTTTTTTTTGAATTTATTGTATCCATTGATGGTGTTCAAGTTGATCAAAGTAAGATTTTTATGATTGTTGAATGGCTGACACCAAAAAACATTTATGATGATTGGAGTTTTCATGGCTTTGTATCTTTTTATAGAAGATTCACCAGGAACTTAGTTCCTTTATCACACCTATTACAGAGTGCCTAAAGGGATGTACTTTTCAGTGGATAGATGGGGCTGAAATCAATTTTCAATTAGTGAAGTAAAAGATGATTAAAGCTCTAGTTTTGACATTACCAGACTTACAGAAGTTGTTTGAAGTAAATTATGATGCTTCTGGGTAAGCATTGAGGGAGTTTTTATCTAGGATAGGCACCTCCATTGCCTTTTTTTTAGTAAGAAACTGTTCACTTCGAAGAAGAATTATTCCACCTATGATTTGGAGTTTTACATTATTGTTCAGACTCTAAAGCATTGGAGCCACTACCTCATGTACAAGAAGTTTATTTTAATTATTGATCATAAAGCTCTAAACTACATAAATGAGCAGGATAAGCTGAGTCATCATCATGCGAAGTAGGTTCCATTTTTGCAGGAGTTCACTTTTTTATTGAGACACCAATGGGGCAGCCTAAACAAGGTGATTGATGCTCTCAGTCGACGAGTAACTTTTCTTAGTACTATATGTGCCCATGTGCTGGGATTTGATACTTTTTATGAGCTGTATTCAGATGATTCCTCGTTTAGTTAAATTTATGTCGAGTTATCAAATGGAGTTAAATGAGATAACTTTATGCTTTTAAATGGTTATCTTTTTCATTGTTTGTAACTTGGTGTTCCAGATTGTTCTTTATGAGAGAATATAATTAATGAATTACATTGTGAGAGACATTTTGGATGGGATAAGACACTGGCTTTAGTGTCTGCAGATTATTATTGACCTAAATTACCAAGTCAGGTTTCCAACTTTGTCAAGAAGTGTGTTGTATGTCAGAGGTCCAAGGGGGCCTTATTGAATGCTAGGTTGTACACCTCGTTACCGGTTCCTAATGGTCTGTGGCTAGATGCGAGCATGGATTTTATATTAGGCTTACCTTGTACACCTCGTCGCTATGCAAACCGTCAGATCTTTAGATATAAAAAATCTTGTTGAGGCCCTTAGTTTTGGCAGTTTTTATGATTTTACTTATTTTTTTTTATTTCATGCTATTTGGATTTTATACTTCTTTTCTTTGTAATTTCAAATTTTGGTTTTGTTTTCTAATTAGGGTTTCTAACCTATTTAAGACTATGTAAACCTTATAAGAAGGATACTTTATTATTATTATTTAAAGAGAATAAACTTACAAATTTGGAGCTCACATCTACGACTCCTTTCACCTATAAAAAAACTTGTGTTCTTTGTTTAATTGTTGTCTTTAGCTTCTACCTACATCATAGGTTAACCCGAATTGATCCAATATGTTGTTGTCTTAATGTTTATTAAAAAAAAATATCATTATACATGTTTATTTTGACTCAAACTATGTTTATTTTGACTGAGTTAAATCAAATCAATTCTCACATGGTTTAATATTTTTTTTCTACAAGAAAAAACATTAGCAATGCCTAGACATTTCTTTTACGTTAAAAAAAAAGTTTAATCTGACACGCAGTGTAGTGTGGGTTAATAATCTAGTTAACTAAAACTAAAACATTTAGAGTAACTACTATTTTAACCAACCTCACATTTCACTATTTATATCATTCTTTGTAGGTTTTTTTTAATGTTATTCTTTCAAGTTTTGTTTCTAAAACATAAACTAAAAAATTTAGGGGTAACTGGTATTCATACAATGTAGCCAACCTCATATTTCATTGTTTATATCATTGTTCATAGTCAAAAAAATTTTGGTTCCTAAAATTTTTACTTTTTTACAGTTTGTTCATTGCATATAATTTCTTTTTAATTTCATCCTTTCAAATTCTATTTTCACAAAACCGCTCCTAGAGAGTAGTTTGTTACAGAAGATTCCATAGCAGTAGTTATTATTTTATGTGCTAATATTAATTTCTATTTATATTCTCTCTCATACCCAGCGTGTCATGAAGTATTTTCACCTTAACCTAAAGATTTATTTTATAAAATACAATTTAAGTTTGTTGTAAAAAAGAAGAATATAAAAGACCAAAATTAACAATAATAAAAAAAACATAACATTTAAAAAAAAACCATAAAAAAAATTGAAATTCATTCCTCAAGTTTTGAGTTTAACACATTTGGCCCTGTTTGTTTTAGATTTTTATGTTTCAATATAAAATTTTATTTTTGTCATGTTTTAGTGCTTAAATGTTGAAAAAAAAGAGAGGAAGTGAATGAAAAATGATGAGGAGATAAAATGATGCGAACCCACTAGATATAAAGATCCAGAAACTCATATTCAAATTGACTCTTCTTAAGAAAGTTAAGATCATGTTTGTAATTGAGCTCAACACAACAATAACCTATATTGAGGCACCAAAATTATAAGTAACTAAGACCCAACCCAACACCTATAAAGAGAAGTGAAGTATAGAAGACACTACGAAGCTTGATTTATTCTTTGATAAGTCAGAGTACTTTAATGAAGAACCAAAAAGTCTTTGAAAACTAATACAAGTCTCGCATAATAGCTTTTGGACCTTATCACAAGGCCTTTTCGATGTCCAATTTCTTTGAAATTTTAACCCAACAAGACCTCTGGAAACTTTTGGTAAATTTTCACCTCGATTTAATGATCGAATTGAAATTTATGCTTGTTTAAGTAAAATAGTGCATTAGAAAAAATAAGCTCAAAATCACCTCTAATGCTGAAATTAATTAGCTCACCAATTTGAAATAATTAGTTATTTCAAATTACCAAAATTAAAAAAACTATCGCCATAATCTTCACAACTCCCATCATAAATAAAAAAACCAATAATACAATTAAAAATGAAAAGCTCATATCTTGAAAAACCCAAATTCTTACAAAAACAAATAGAATTGCAAGAATCATAAAAACATCCTAATCTTGAAAAACTCAAATCTTAAAATATAGAAACCAAGTGGAATTGAAAAAGAAAGAGGAAGAAGAAAATGGATGATTTTATCTATTTGGTTTGGTCTGCTAAGATGAAAAAAGAAAGAGGGAGAAAAAGGAAAAAAAAAAAAACAGGATATTTTTTTTATTAAAATTTTAATTTTACATTGACATGATATATAAAATATAATTTGTTAAGAAATGAAGACAAAATGTTACCACAATCAAATCGTGGAATGGTCAAAATAATTAAAAAAAAGAAGAAGTTATAAGTATATGAGATAAAATTTATGAGGAAGAATAGCTTCATGGATCTTATAGCATTTAAGATGATTGTTTGGTGCAAAATTTTGCATCATAAAAAGTTTTGGTTGGAATATTGACATTCCAATATTTTTATATAAAAATAAAAAGAATAATATTTTTAATTTATTTCTACTAACATCTCCATTTTAATAGAAGGACAATTAGGTGAATATTCACAAAACCCTAAATCCCGTGGAAAAACTATTGTAGACAATTTAATCAGTGTTTTGTTGTGAGTGATAGTTTTATTTTATTTTTTCAAATATAAATATATAGACATTTTCAACTTGTTTTTTGTGATAAAAAATTCCCAATAAGAAATTGAAAAGCTTACACATGTATTTAATTAAATAAATTAAGAATTATTCATGCCAATAAATATATATAAAAAAGCTATTGATGATAAGTGAATACTAAACTTGAAAAATTAAAAGATAGATATAGATTAAGATATTTGATCTCGCAACATGTGTCATGTACCCAGTTGTGCCTAATAACTTTGTTTCTTTGAATAAATCTTTTATTTAATCAAACGATTATCTGTGTTCATAAAATGTAAAAAAAAAAGAAAATTAACAATAGCTAAAGACTAAATTCGAAAAATAAAGAGATAGATGTAGATTAAGATATTTAATCTTGCAACAAGTGTTATATACACAATTGTATCTAATAACTTTGTTTCATAGAAAATTCTTTATTTAATAAAAGGATAACAAAATTGGTTCATGTTATATCGCGCGTCAGAGCTAATTTTTTTTAATGTTAAAAAAAATTGTTTAGACATCACTAACGTGTTTCCTAAAAAATTAAATAGATTTTAATAATGAATTCAAAATCAACTGCATACTGGATGATATTTTTATCTAATATTGAGACAAAAATGTAATGGATTTACCTAAGTCAACCTATAATAACTTGCGAAACCCGCAAGGATAGTCTTGTAAAAACAAATTAGGAAGCTCAATCCTCAATTAACTCAATATTGAAGGATAAAATTGATAAAAAGTAGCACTCAATTAAAAAAACTTGGATTTCTTTTAAATTTTTCTCAAGATTCATTGCCTGAACTTTTCAATTTATTGACACAATATTCTGTCAATATTTATCCTCTCAGTTCGTTGACATGAATTTTACTGATAGGTTCACGGATGGAAATACTTCATCGGAAAAACTATCGTCGGTGATTTGTGGTTTGTCAGCGAGTTTGTCAATAATAAAATTACCGATGAATTTACTAAAGAAAAAAGTGCACCAAAAAATAATTTACCCGATTCAGTCTGTCGATATTTTCATCGGTGAATATGACATATCACTAATAGATAAACTGTATATAATTCTATCGATGATTTTTCTTATCCGTCGGTATTTCTTTTGGTGAATTTGACATATAACCGATAAAAATACTGTATGTAATTTCATCGATGATTAAACAGTGGCAGAAGTGTCCTATTAACCCACCCCTATGAGTTTCACGAACTACCAATTCACGTATAAAATAATTGGACACACATAATCTCTTTTTCTTTAAATAAATATCCATAAACCCTATAAAACTTATTAAAGGTTGGATGTTCATATGCAATATATACCTGGCCAAAATCAACATCCTCAATATATAAATCTTTCATATACTTAAATCTTAATAATTTAGTGTTTAGAGTTGAAAGAAATACATACATTCATGATATTACATCAGCCACTATATTTTTCTTACCTTGCTTGTACTTATTCATATATGGAAAGGTTTAAATGAACTACATCCACTTGGTATGCTAAAAGTTTAGCTTCATTTGGCCTTTAAGATGTTTCAATGACTCATGATTAGTATGAATCATAAACTTTTTATTTTACAAGTAATATTGTTAAGTCTTTAAGGTTCTTACCAAAGTTAAAGCTCCTTATCATAAGTAAAATAATTCAATGTTGCACCATTAATATTTTTACTAAAATAAGCTATCAAACTTTTTTCTATAATATTATTAATGGCACGATAATCAACACACTCCCTTCAAGTCCTTTTCTTAAAGCAATTCCTCTATCGTAAAAGAGTTTAAGAAATTTCTCACTAGTGGTTTGTGTGGAGTACAATTAGAGGCCAAACATTTGAATGACTTGCGATAACCCAACCTTAAAGTAATTATTCAAAGCAAAAAAAAAAAAACATTTGGTCTTTGGGTAATCTTCATATAAACTCTAAACAATTTTAGATATATCTAACAGGATTTGCAATTAACTCCAAAAAAAATTAATTTTACCATTTTCGTTATATGTATGTGTTTTGAGAAACCTAACAGTGGTAGCAGAGCCTTCATTAGAGAATTAGGGTTTTTGATTGTATTTTTTAATTGTTATTGTTGTTAATTGCAAATTAAATTTATGTGCAAATTTACTTTTTCCAAAAGTATTGTTCCTCATGTTTTTTTTTTAATGCCGTTCTAGTTAGATTTGGATGGCTTTTCTAGATTTGGCTAGAATCTTAAAAAAAAAAAGGGTTTTTGCTGGCTATGTATCACCAGCAATGCCAACAGCACTGCTAGCACACCTAGTTGGTTTTTGATGCACAAAGCCAAGTCGCCACTTGAGGCAAAGGTAGCAGCCATGACTTCTACCCTTGTCATAATAGCATCAACATGTCTAGTGTTATTGCCTTGCAACATGAGCTGCCTTGCGCTGGAGGCAACGACTCATGCAACCAGTGTGAGGGTAGCATTTCACGTTGTGCCAAACCCAGCGGCAACCTTTATTGTTTAAGTGGCCATGAGGGTAGTCCCTCGTGCTGTAGCAAACCTAATAACAACAAAGGTTATCGTTGTTTATAAGGTTGCTAGCGATGGGCAGTGCCTACTACCGACAACTGTAAAGAGAATAAAGGGCAAAATTATGATTATGCTCTAAGCTTTGTTTAGGGGTATAATTATAATTTTACCATCGCAATTTATATATAATTACTTCTAGTATATTTGAGGCTGAAATTATGATTTTATCATTTTATATATAAAGTAATGATTTTATATTAAAATTGAAAACCTAAATTAAAATAATTATAGAATTAATTTTTCTAATTGGATTAGAGTTGAAATAAAATGTTTAATTTAAAACTTTTTTTGTTTGATAATATCCTAATAAGATTAGGATTTAATTAAAATGTTTAATAAAATAATATTTTAAAAATAGTTTTTTTTAAATTAAAGAGGG
>Ga0307516_10008854_pt1 | contig 11302 bp, 9 predicted proteins | sample 19_EM_MG_FD_203310 | JGI IMG/M metagenome (GOLD analysis project Ga0307516, IMG submission 203310) | Populus trichocarpa ectomycorrhiza microbial communities from riparian zone in the Pacific Northwest, United States - 19_EM | ecosystem: Host-associated > Plants > Roots > Unclassified | place...
ATTTCATCTTGTCATCACAAATCCATGAACTATGCACTTGCTCAACTGTGGAAATCTGGTAGCACATTCTCTTCCATCAAAGCCTTTAGCTGCTTGTCAATGATGATCATATATGCTGATCTTTGCTTCATGGTGGGCCTCTAGCTGACTTCCACCTGTGATGGTTGTGCCCAGTCTAATGAAAATTTTCAGGACTATCATTGTTGCCAATATTTCACTCTTGCTCATTTTTAGCCCTGTGACTAGCATGGCCTTTCCTTTCATATCTGCAAGAAAGATGGCACTTGTCAGACTCAAGATCAATATGACCCTGATGAAAAAAGGTAGAACAGATAAGAAAGGCAGGTCTACTCAACACTATCATCTCTGATGCTTCTGCTCTTCACAACCAAGGAAGGCAGGTCTACTCAATGCTATCATCTCTTATAATATTTGATGCCTCTGCTCCTCACAATCAAGAAAGGCACATCTATTAAACACTATCATCTCTTATAATATCTGATGCCTCTGCTCTTCATGATCAAGAAAGGCAGGTCTACTCAATGTTATCGTCTGTTATAATATCTGATGCTTCTGCTTCTTACAATCAAGAAAAACAGGTCTACTCAATGCTATCATATCTTATAATGTCTGATGCTTCTGCTCCTCACAATCAAGAAAGGCACATCTACTAAACACTATTATCTCTTATAATATCTGATGGTTCTGCTCTTTACGATCATACTTGTGCTCTATAATATTCAGCTGTAGCCCACCAGCAGATTGCTACATCTGGTCATTGCAGTTATTGCAGTATCCCTTTTATCTCATGCTATCACTCCATTGACTATACTTCTGGGCAACTTTTTCAGATAGATAAGAACAGCACCATTTTTCTCTGCTCAACAATGCTACTGTCTCTTACAATATCTGATGCTTCTGCACTCCATGGTAATTATTGTCTTGATGATACTCAGCTATTGGCCACCATCAGGCTGCTATATCTGGCCAGAGCAGTCATTACAGCATTTATTTCACCTCATCTCATTGTCACACCAAATTCAATTATGATCTTTAGAGGAGACAGTCCAGATATGTGTGGATTGCCTAACTCTGTCCTCCTATGTACTTGTTGATAAGATGATGTACAATTGTTTCAAATCTGGTACCTACGTTATTTAATTTAATATATTCACAACATAAAAAACACCTTATCAGACCCCCATCGGTTCCCTGATGTAATTTATGGCTGAGAGCTGTAATGAGCTTGTTTTATAGCATGCAAATACAATCACATGAAATAGCCACAAAAAACTAATATTATTTTGAGCATGTACACAAGATGCAGATCAACAAAAGTGAATCTTGAACATCAGAAAAGGGAAAACTTGACAACAAAAATGTGTAACATGGGTCAGCATACATGTGATGTAACCATCTAATCAATCCAAAGCCTCAGAGAATGTGTCTTGACAGGTGCCTCATTCAAGGTTTTTCTAGGAAAGGAGAAATGAGCATATAAATACTAATAGTATATCATAGACATAATAATGCTAGTACTCTATACTAGCTGATTGAGCCCTTCTAATTATAAAACAAAGACCTGTACTCTCGATATCCATAACACCGTTGCTTAGTGCTCATGATGTATCTGACACCAGAGCCATACTTAGTCAGACTTGTCACAACCCTTGTCCTAGAGCCACCGCTACATGATCAAGTGGAGCGCAAGAGGAGGGAAGCTAAAGCCTAAGAGAATAAGACTAGAGTTTACAGGCTTTGTGCTACTCTATATATACTATACTAGTCTAGGCTTATCATCCAATAAGATATGGTCCAGATATCCTCCAATAGAATATAATTCTGCTATCAGATGAGTCAGAGATAAGAAGATAAGAAGATAAGATGTGAAAGAAAGAATATATAACAAAATACATAGCTGAGTAAGAATATAGTTTGGCTGAATAAGAATAAGGTTTGAGTGTAAGCAGTATGAAGTAATGGCTTGGCATTGAGTCAGCAGTGTGGAGTAATGCCAAGCAACTGTCAAACCTTATAATAATATCCACAAGACCAAATAATGATAAAATGTAAAAGATTAAAAAAGAGCTGTTCTATAACAACCAAACTGAAATAAGATACATGTTAGATAGTTCATTTGATAAGATGGGAGAGGCATGGTTGATAAGATGAGATGAGATAAAACAAGGGGCTGTTTTATAATAGCTATAGAGCACTATATAGCATGGGTACCTCTAAATATAGCATCTATAGAAGCTCTAGACCAATCAGAGTTTGCTGATGTCATGATCACTCATGTCCCACAACTGGGTTGATGCTGACTTTTTTGGTCCATACAGGTCTGCATATCTCTTGCAGGACAAACTGAAAGAGGCCCAAACGTAGGCAATCCATATGCCACATCACCACCATTCAACAGCACCATCCCATCTCATGGCATCTCCACTGCAGAGCAACCCCTGAGCATGGCTACATGCTATTTCAACTGCCATACAATGTGATACATGCCCAACCTCCAGTGCCCCAGTAAAGTCGCCCCAAAACACACACCTCACTTACTGAGATCCTGTTATGATACATCTTTTTCTATTCTTCCATCTTTTCACATTATGTGGTCCATCACATGATCCGCAGTCAGTCCCACTCAGCATTGCTGTGCAATACCTCATGGTTACCACATGTTGCTGCACAACACCTCATTTATATGCATGTAGAACATTCTGGAACTACTGATATAAGGATTCCATGGAATGCCTCATTGCTAACACATGTTCCCCAACTAGGGTATATAGTCAGTAGTTTAGACTGTAACCTCAGTCATATTCTCTTAAGCTATCCACTATAACCTAGTATGAGGGCTCTAGTCAATATAGACTTTCCTTTTCCTTTTCTTGTGTTATTCTTATAAGCCTGCAAAAGACTTACTTGGTTTTAGTGTGTCTGAACAGAAGAAACAACTTCCCCCTTCACCCGCTTACAACTCTCAAATCATTACCAGTGTTTCCTCTTGCATTTGTGTTTTTTTACCCAGACCTCCCAGACTCCAGGGATAAGGAGACAGCCTGACAAATTTCTCTTATATCGAGTAGACACTCTATACCCACATGCATAACATTGAGTCTGACACACCAGGTGAGGATCCAGGCTGACGTCTCTGATCTTTGGAAAAGAGACTGGTGATTGTACTGGGTTGGACATAGTAGACCAGACAATTTCTACCAGCAAAAGAGAGGAATCTGCAAAACACTTTCAGGCAACAACCCCAACTCCAACACCGACAGTACTCATGTGCATAGGCAATTGACCACAGAGTATCCATCTTTTCTAGGTCTTCCTTCTGCAAGGTTACTCGACTGCTGAATAGGACAGACCACTCTTTGGGTTTTTTTCTTTTAGGTTTTTCATATCCAAGGTCCAGAACAGAGTTGTGCACACAGACCAGGATACTATTGTTCCCTCACCACGGCTCTCTCTTTCACACTACTATGCTCTACCTCCCCTACCTTTTCTGACATGTCTCAAGAATCAGGAATCATCTCCACGTTGTCGGGCTTAGAAAACCAATTGGCTGATGCTATGACAGTGATCAAAACATTAATGATGAACATAGAAAATCTCACTCAGCAAGTTGTCCACTTGACACAAAATGTGGCTCTTATGCAAGCCAACCAGAACCTCCCACCTCTTGCACCAATCCCTCAAACCTCTCCCTGCAATTACTCTCTTCCACCTTCACCTCAACAATCTTTACCACCACCATCTCCATTCGCACTGGCCCAGGACCATGCAGCATCTATACCCTCTTCCTCCCACATCAGAGAACCAAACATCGTGACTCTCTTCCCCTTTTCTGGAAAAAGGGACGACACTGAATCTTTCATCAACAGATGCTGCTTATATATGAATGGCCAAAAATCAGAATTCCCTGATGAAGATGCCAAGATCTACTGGATCCTTTTGTACATACAGACTGGTTCTGCCAAGACATGGTGTGACTATGTCATCATATTAATATACAAGGGACAGCAATCATTCTCAACAGTGATGAGTTACTAAAGAAAATCAACTGAAAGTTCATTGATACGGACAAGAGGACTACACAGTTGCTCAAGATTAGGACTATCCAGCAAGGAGATAGGTCGGCAGACAAATACATCCAGGAATTTGAGAAAGCAGCATTGGAGGCTGGCTATGAAGGATACCCCCCTGTGTTATGGAATAGCACTAGCTTCTTATATAATCAGAACCTAAAGAGAGAGTAACACAAACCTGAAGAGGGGATAACACCTATCTAAAGAGGGAGTGGCATTAAAACCTCTTTCCAATATTCTCATCTTTTCATTATTTGGTCTTGTGGACATTATTATAAGGTTTGACAGGTGCTTGGTATTACTTCATACTGCTTACACTCAAACCTTATTCTAATTCAGCCAAACTCTATTTTTACTCAGTCATTTCCTTATATGTTCTGTATTTCACACCTTATCTTCTTATCTTTGACTCTCTTATCTCTGACTCATCTGATAGCAGAATCATATCCCATTGGAGGATATCTGGACTATATCCTATTGGTTGATAAGCCTAAGCTAGAATGGTATATATAGAGTAGCACAGAAGCCTGTACCTCTAGTTGTATTTTCTTAGAATCCCCACCTAACCAGTGTGTGACTTTAATGTCAATACTATCTCATTCCACTCTTTTATTGTTTGATTCTATGTGTGAGCCCACAATGCTAGTGCTCTGGTCACTGTTGAGTGTCCCATTGAGCTTGCTGGTTTTGGTGTTGCTTTAACACCCTGGTTGTGGAGTTCAAACGCTTGCTCAACTCAGGACTAAGGAGAAGACTCACGGAGCTGTGGCCCATGCCTGTGACAATAGGGCAATGGTATGACAAGGCCATAATGATGGATCGTCAATGGGAAGTAGCAAGGACAGAGGAATCCTTCTATGGAAAAGTAAATGGAACTGTGAGGAAACTCCTGCAGCATGGCCAACAAGGGCAAGGACAAGGACAAGGACAAGCATTGTCATTGCAACAGGGATATCAGCAACATTTTTTCAGGAACCAGACACCACCACAACATGGACAGCTGCAACGTGACTCAAATGCAATGGATGTTGACAGGAATCAGGCATGAAGACTGCCTATGAAGTGCTTCAAGTGTAATGGTCTAGGACACATGGCAAAGGAATGCCAAAGGAACTTAGATGTCAGAGGAATGACATATGAAGAAATGGCAGAGCATTTTGTAGCTGCTGCAAAGGATCACAAGAAACTCGCAAAGAAAAAGGATTTCCTGCTGCAACCCAGTGAAGACACTCCCACTGAGGTTGAAGAACAAGTTTGAAGGACTAGTGATTGATGACACCGATTCAGATATAGTAGACACTGGATGTACTGCACCTATTAATGGGGCAACTCCTACCGAGTGCAGTGCTGCAGAGGCATGCTTAATTTCCCATCAAATAAATTATATCGTCACAATCTGCTACATCAAGAGATTTATCTCCAAACTGAAGGAGCGCATCAACTGGCTGAAACCTAAACATTATTTCATTCAAACAGTCAGACCTCAATCCGAATTGATGATCAATGTTGGATTATGTACCATGGATACCCATCGCATGGTTGACATAAAAGCACTATTGGATAGTGGTGCTACAGGAATGTTTATTGACAAGAAGTTTGCTGAAGGAAATGGAATCACGATGTGATTACTGAATAAGCCGATCTGAGTGTACAATGTGGATGGCACACTCAACCAAGGAGGCTTGATCACTCATGAAGTCATCTTGATGATGTCACACAAAGGACACAAGGAAAAAGCGGTATTTGAAGTATGTGACCTTGGAAAGTCAACAGTGATCATTGGATACACTTGGTTACAAAAGCACAACCCAATGATTGATTGGAAGGCTGGTGACATCAAGTTCACAAGATGTCCATGAGAATGCAATGTCACAACCAAGAAGCACAAACAAAAAAAAGCATCAGCTTTCAAGTACAAGGCATCAGTCAAAGAAATAGATGAGGAAGTAGAAGAGAAGGAATGTGAAGATGATGAAGAGATGGAGGATGATATTTATCTATGATTACTGGAACATATACGAGAAGTTGAAAAGAAGGTCAAAAAGAAAACAGATGAAGAGATGGTACCACCACAGTTCCATGTGTACCTCAATGTTTCAAAAAGGCTCCATCTGAGCACTTACCCCTATGCAAACCATGGGATCATGCTATCAACCTAAATCCTGACTTTGTATCTCAAAAGTCCAAGTTATATCCAATGTCTCCAATGGAACAACAGGAAGTCAGAGACTTCATTGATGATCAACTGAAGAAAGAATATATCCAACCAACGAAATCACCACAGACATCTCTGATGTTTTTCATTCCCAAGAAGGATGGAAAGAAATGAATGGTACAGGATTATTGTTATCTGAACAAAGGAACGATCAAGAATAATTATCCATTACTGCTTATTCCAGAACTCATCAATTGTATTGGAGATGCAAAAGTATTTATGAAGTTGGAACTTCGACGGGGCTATAACAATGTCCGCATCAAGAAAGGAGACAAATGGAAGGCAGTGTTCACTTGCCAAGAAGGCACATTTGAACCTTTAGTTATATTCTTTGGACTATGCAACTCACACCTGGAATGTTCCAAACAATAATGAACGAGATCTTCCATGATATGGCAGTTGTAGTCATGGTGTACATTGATGATATCCTTATATTCACAAGGACAGAGGAAGGACATGACGAAATTGTACAAGAAGCCTTGCACAGGTTATGTGCCAATGATTTATTTTTAAAACCAGAAAAAATGATTCTTTAAACAATGAGAAATCGAGTTTCTCAGTCTAATTATTGGACCCAACAGTGTAGAAATGGACCCTTTTAAAGTTGAAGGAATTACGAACTGGCCCACACCAACAAAAGTGAAGAAAGTCCAATTGTTCCTAGGACTTGCAAACTTTTATCGCTGATTTGTAAAGGACTTTTCCAAGATAGCAGCACCATTGCATAAGTTAACAAGAAAGGATCAGAAGTGGGAATGGGATGCAGTGCATCAAAAGGCCTTTGACAAGTTGAAGGCAAGATTCGTGAAACCACCAATCTTGATGATGGTTGATACCATGAAGGAGTTACACGTCAAATCAGATGCTTTCGATTTTGCTACTGGTGCTGTGTTATCCATGAAATATAATGATGACAAGTGGCACCCATGTGCTTATTTATCAAAGGGCTTGAACAATGTTGAACGAAACTATGATGCCCACGACAAGGAAATGCTCGGAATCATGGGAACACTATTTAGAAGGAGCAAAAGTGCAGTTTGAGATCTGAAACGATCATAGAAACCTTCAATACTTTATGGAAGCCAAAAAGCTTAACCGATGACAGGCATGTTGGGCACTCTATTTATCAAGACTCAATTTCAAAATGGTACATAAACTGGGACCAACTATGAGGAAAGCTGATGCCTTGTTGAGGCACCCAGATTATAAAGAGGGGATAGAACATAACAATGAAGATGTTATCCTCTTGAAACCTGAGTACTTCAAGATCCACACGTTACGCCAAGGCCATTTACTTATTGAAGGACATGAAGAATCAATACTAGCAAAAATCAGAAAATCAAAAGATCTTGATGAGTCAGTCATAAATGCAGTAGAGGAGTTGAAGAAATCATCAATCAGGCAGTTATGATCAGAGAAATGGTCTGAAGAACAGGGACTTATGTTATCCAGAGGCAAGGTCTATGTCCTGAAGGATATCAAACTTCGGCTGGAAATTATCAAGTTACACTACAATACACCAGTTGCAGGACACCCAGGACAATGGAAGACACTTGAACTGGTTACATATAATTATTGGTGGCCTGGCATTACCATGCAGGTCAAGAACTATGTATTAGGATGCAATCAATGCCAATGAATGAAATCTTTTCCAGAAAAACCAGCAGAAAAGCTTAAGCCCAATTCGCAGCTGAGTTCATGAAGGAGCTGAATGAGATCCTGGGGATCAAAACTAAGTTATCAGCAGCATATCACCCACAGACTGATGGACAGACAGAACAGGTTAATCAGGAAATTGAACAATATTTAAGGATATTCGTCAGTCATAGACAGAACAACTGGCCGGAAAGGATTGCATGCGCCAAATTTGCATACAACAATAAAATCCACACTGCAATGCACATCTTGCCTTTCTATACTAATTATGGGATGAATCCATGGATGGGGATAGAACCTCAGAGGGCTGGAAAGTCAGAACCGGCTAAGGAATTCGCAGAGCAAATGAAAACTGTTCACAAAGAACCCCAGGCAGCACTATCTAAATCACGCGATGCCATGATGTGCTATGCAGATTTCCATAGAGGAGAAACTCTGGAGTACAAAGTCGGCAACAAGGTCTGGTTGTCTACCAAGAACCTCAATGTAGATCAACTATTGTGCAAACTCACAGAGCAACAACTCAGACCCTACAAATTTGTTAAAATTATTTCCCTGAATGCTGTCAAATTGAAGTTGTCTGCTTCATTCAAAATTCACGATGTCATTAACATATCCCACATTCACCTATATCGCCCACCAGTTGCTGGTCAATCCGCAATCCCTTCCAAACCTGTTGTCATTGAAGAAACCCCCGAATATGAAGTAGAAGAAATCATGGATTCATGACTTAAACATGGAAAGCTCAAATTTCTAGTCAAGTGGTCTGGTTATACCAATGACTACAACACTTGGAAACCAGAAGCTAACTGTGCAAACTCTCACAATATTATTAATGGATTCTACAAATCCAACCCCTCTGCTCCCCGAAAGCTCAAAACACAAGCTTTTGCAGGACTCATATTCTGCCCTTATGATAATTTAACTGAACCAAAGAACAGCACTGTCTCTCATTTAGAAGTTGAGATCTAAAGAGGAGATAGTGTTATGATATGTCTTTTTCTATTCTTTCACCTTTTCACATTATGTGCTCCATCACATGATCTGCACTCAGTCTCACTCAGCATTGCTATGCAATGTCTCACTTATAACGCATGTAGAACATTCTGGAACTACTTACATAAGGATTCCATGGAATGCCTCATTGCTAACACATGTTCCCAAACTAGGATATATAGTCAGTAGTTTAGACTGTAACCTTAGTCATATTCTCTTAATCTATCCACTATAACCTAGTGTGAGGGCTCTAGTCAATATAGACTTCTCTTTTCCTTTCCTTGTGTTATTCTTATAAGCCTGCAAAAGACCTATTTGATTTTAGTATGTCTTAACAGGGGTCAGATCAGACTTGATTCTATGGCCCATACTACTCACTCCAAGTCCTTCCAATCTAAGCCTGCAGAGCAAAGGAGGGCACCTGTGGCTTCATGATTGAAACTGTGGTCAATTTTCTGGTTTCAATGCAAAGGCAGCATCAAAGATTGGTCCTGCAGTGTGATCCAATCAATAATCGCACTTTTGAGACTCTCGGTGTTATTGGAAGATGCACTATTTGCTCTCTTCTGCAGCTATAGAGCATAAGCAGACTTGAGTGGATTGAGTGAAGAAAAGGAACCCACTAGTTTGGAAATATGAATAAAGTCTTCCTCACTCATGTCCTCATTGGCGAGCCGGGCTTGGAGTCCAGGAACAAGTGCCAAAAGCTCTTTGAAAATTTTGTATTTACACTGCTGCCTATTTTAGAAAGAGATGTGCATTAAAATAGTATAATGGGGGGAGAAGCAGTGACTTAAAGCACATACTCGGCCATAAAGTTTTCATCAGGTCTGGTCTCTGCATCTCCTACCCATGAAAGACCCTCCATTACTGGAGAGTGTATATTGCAGAAGGTGTGTATGGCCTGGCCAAAGTGTCATCCATACCCAATCAAAGGATCCATTCTACATCTAAACAATCAAAAAAATGGGCCTCTGAATCAGTGTGTATGAGCCTGAGACAAGAGGGCAGGACATACAGTTCCTTACAAGGCCCCAGTCCCAGTATTGGCATTCCAGAAGATGTTTGAGCCTGGCTGGTCCAATTCTCATTGGCCTCATCAGCCATTGAATTGAGGCTAGCACATATAGATAGAAAAGGAGCTGAAAGTCAAAACAAAGGGAGCACTCTGCTTTTATTAATCCATCACTAGAACTTGGCAGCTCATCTCAACACTGGAACAAGAAATGTCTTTTGGGTTATATGCAATGAGGTCAGACTCAGAGAACTTGAAGGAGAAATTCATTCCTGAATGGCACCGAAATGTAATGGATTTATTATAAATTCAATCTTGTGTGAATTACTGTGTGGATTTCGCAACAACATCACTAACCACTTGAGAGAAGACTTTGGATATTATCTTCAATCAATGCCCCTATGCTTGGAGAGGAATGAACTTGATAGCATAAGAGTGGTAAGTTACTTAGGGCAAGGTCACAACCCCAGTAAGCAGTATTTCAATTAGGCCTGGCTAGCATGACTTGTATTCTCATCAATAGTTGTATGGCAGGTGTGTGAGTGTGTATCATTGAGGGAAGAGAAGTAGGCCAAGAGAGCACCCCACTTCTGAGTCATGAACCCTTGGCAAGACTCAGATAACTCCTAACTTGAAAGTATAGCTCCAAAGTGGAGGGTGTGGCCCTTTCACATGCCAGTTGAGTATCATAAATGGGAAGTTGACAGAACTTGCAATATCAGAAAAACACCAAAATCATGTCACCTAGTACTGCTGGCATCAAGATGCAACAACTTTCAGATACAAATCCAATCTGGTGTGTGTTCAATGCCAGTAGGTGTATTTCACAATAATGTCAGCCTTGAGGAAAGTTCAGATATAACTGTCCATCAAGGCCTGTACCAGAGCCCTGACAACAAGCTGAGTTCACCAGCCATTCAAAATATAACAGGCATCCATTTTTGCAGCTCTGGTAATTGAAATCACATCATGTTGAGACACCAGAAGAATGTCATCAATTTTTGGTGGCACTTACTACTTGGTAGTGTTTACAAGTCAGGTCAGGTCGGGTTATTTGCCCAAATTGGCCATGACTGCTGACTCCAAAAAGCCATAACTGCAACTGTGACCAGTCATGACTGATCAAAACTGCAACTGATCGTGACCGGACCAGTTATTTGATAGTAAATATATTTCCCTTCAAAATGAGCTCTAGAACATCTAAAATGGTCAAGAATTGACTGAGATACAAGCAAAACAATAAATTGAGTACATGTTGGCTCATTTTCAGCATTTCAGGGCTTGTTGTCCATCATGTGGGTTATACAAACTTGATACATATACTATCTA
>Ga0307516_10008855_pt1 | contig 11302 bp, 6 predicted proteins | sample 19_EM_MG_FD_203310 | JGI IMG/M metagenome (GOLD analysis project Ga0307516, IMG submission 203310) | Populus trichocarpa ectomycorrhiza microbial communities from riparian zone in the Pacific Northwest, United States - 19_EM | ecosystem: Host-associated > Plants > Roots > Unclassified | place...
TATTTTATTGTAATCAAAGTTTTAAACAACTATTTAAACCTAATTCACCCATTCAAACACAATTATTTTTTTCTTTTTAATAATTTATCATCCAAAATTATTATTCCCTCGTAATTCTACCTTTAATGCATTTTACTAAATTTTTCTCTTCTATTTGAAACCATCATCTCTTACTTCATCCATATAGCCAAAGTTCCAAGTTGGATAAAAATCTAATTTTTTTTTATCTATTATTCTTTTTCATTATACTTATATACATGCCACTTACCCCGTTAAATATATTTCCTTTCATATTAAATTCCAATTATTGTCCATATCAATAAACACAATTACATCAAAACAACATGAAATCAAAGTAATTTAACACTAACTAATCACAAATGAAGCATAACATTAAATCAATGAAATCAATAATCACTACTAGATCCTAAAGCTTCACTTCTTTCTTTTAATTTTGGTCCAATAATATTTCAATTTCCTTCGATTTCTCACTTTCTAATTAAATTGGATTCCCTCCAATTTAAATTTAGCCTGTCATATTTTCCACACATAATTAATTTAATTCAATAATTCATCATTCTAAAAAAATAAAATAAACCGGGGTTTACAAAACTAATGTTTAATTAAGTATGAAATTAAAAAAAAATATTAAATTAAAAAAATAAAAAAACTACTCGAGTCAACATGCCAAACCAACATTCTTGATCATGAGATTGAGATAACTGTATAGAAAGCAAATAAAAAAAAATAAAAAAAGTCCAATTTCCAACCAATTCAATGTTAAAGGATGAAATCGAATAAAATAAATTAAAAAAACTAAAAAAAATCAAAGTCAACTTGAGCAACCCTGTTAAACTCGCGTCCTACATCATGAGACCGATATAACTTCATAAAAAGTAAATAATTTTTTTTTATAAAGCTCCATTTCCAACAGATCTAGTGTTGAAGGTTGAAGTTGATAAAAAAAAAAAACTTAATTCATGAGATCAAGATAATTTCACAAAAAGCAAATTGAAAACATATTACACAACTCAATTCCCAAAATAACCTAATATTAGAGAATCAAATTGAAAAAAAAACCTAAATAAAAAAGAAAAAAATCGAGTTGTTGGAAGGAAAAGTTAAAAAAATAAAATTGAAAAAGGATAAGAAAATAAACCAATTCAACTCAGGTTAACATAATTAACGAAAAAAATACTAAACAAACCTAATTAATTAAAATAAACTTATCTTCACGTTGTCTATTTTTTATTTAGTTATATAATTTCATAAATAAAAGAAGCACTCTAATAGAAAGGATTGAGTTTTAAAAAAACCATCCACATTGACATTCTAATAAGATTATTTTCTGAGCGTACGTATTCCTTAAAATAGGAATTCTAAGGAACGATACAAAGAGTCCAGTCATCCACAGAGGTAAATGACAGAGAGCATGGAGTTTCATGCCTCGGGTCGTGGCTGGAGCAATGCCCCAAGAATTAATAATGGAGTGGATGAAGAAGGAACTCTATAATGGAGTTCACGAGAGGAGAACAAGAAGTTCACGAGCCCATATTATATGCACAAAAAGACGGCCAGCCAACAATGTCCTCTTTCTTTTCACAAGTCTATTTCGTTTAATTAAGTGGCTGTCTCGCAGCTTGCAAACCACCAAAAAAGTGTATACTAAGACCTTGCATTACATGAGTGTATTGTACTTGTACACATGTGCCAATTAAAGCTTATACACACGTAATTTTACCTACGGATCTTGGACCATAACTTTTAAATAAAAAGATAAATTACTAATAATTACTTTATATTATGTATTATGTAGATATGCATTATATAGAGAATCAATTTGAAATATATGTACTATCTCATATTAAATGAAATTAATTTAAGAATATTTTTAAAATGAAAAAAAATACATTATAATTGTTCTTTTCGAGTTTTTATATTTTAAAACCGCTTCATAATGACTTCATTATCAATCTCATCGAATATATTTTTCTCAATGTATACAACCAAACTGTCATTCGTCCACTTATCTCCCATCCTATTTCGCAATCTACTCTTGACAACATGCATGATAGAAAAAACTCTTTCCACTGTAGCAGTTGCAACTAGTAGAAGTGATGAAAATTTGAAATGCATATATCCCAATGGAAATATCAAATTCGACTAGCAATACCTTCAATACCAGAGAACTCATCATCACTGCGTAGATCAATAATATACGTATCAACTTGGTCACCAAGTACCATAAGGTCCATTATAGAGAATTCATTGGGATAAAAAAGAGTAAGGCGAATAAGCATTTCTTTGTTGAAAGCAGAGAAAGAGTCACTTGGGTTTAAACACGCCACACAAAGAAGTAACTCTGTACTCGTCTCAGTAAAACGATCATCCAACTCATTAAGCTGCATGTCAATAATATTGTTAAACAATTCTTAACTGAAATTGTATAGGTTTGTAATCCCTTAAGATTTTTGCCTTGAACACCCACAAAGCTTTGATATTACAGAGGAGTTAATGAATCAAAGTATCAAACATAGAAAGTTTTGATGGTATAATCACAAACCACAGAAGCAGCAACAAAAAGTTCTCTCTGACTCTCTGAATATTTCTAGTTTCCTTCTTTATATGCGTTGATTTTTCCATAGAATAAAATCATCAAATATCCCTTTACTTCTCTATATGTTAAACATAAATAAAAGAAAGATTTGAGACAACTAGCTTATAATTCAAACACCAAAAGCATTTTTCAATGGATTCAAAGATAAAAGTTTTTACTTTGGGCTTTGCGAGGAGAGAATGCAGACAGTCGCAGTAGAGCACATTAATACGTTGTCTTTTGACTCTTTACCTTTTGAAAAATATGACTTAAGCTATTATATTAATATTGTAATGTAAAAATTATTTTTTAAAAAGAAAAAAAAAAGTTAAGGGGGCAGTTGCCCCCTTATACCCCAGTGTGGCTCCGCCCCTGTTCATCTTTTTTTTTTTGGTGGCCGTGAATATTCGGGTTAGTTTACGCGCACCTTGACAGATTCTCTGAGGTCCTGAAGTTAACGATCATGTAAGCCTCTAGTGGCCTTGAGGGGACTCGAACTCGTGACCATTGAGAAGCAAACCTAAAACCTGATCAGTTGAACTATCTCTAGCTTTTATGTTTAGAGAACACAAAATATCCATTTAATTTGTTCAATTATATCTGAGATTTTGCATAAGGGATATTCAAATTCTCTCTATATATTGAATATCATCAACATTATCTCTCTTTATAAATTGAAATATATTAACCCGGTAGATCAAGTCATTGATAGCCCACTAAAAACATAAATCGAGTTGAGTTTTTTTAAAACCCAAATAACTTGATAAATCACCTAGTGACTCGGTCAATTTCTACCATGAAGGGTAGTTTCTTAAGATTTAGTTTTTTTTTTATCAGCATTTTAGAATTAGATATTTCTTGTAGGCAAGAAAAGAAAAAAGAACCCATGATGTTACCTAGCTAGGAATTCTTTTCTCTTTAGTTCGAAAGTTAGAGTGTATTTTTAGATTAATTCGGACATCAATCATCGAAATTAAATTGTTTTCTCAAACAATATGTTTTTTTTTTAAATAATGATCTGCATGGGGAGGAGACATCTCATCAGTTTTTTTTAATTTTATTTTTCTCGAGGGTAACCCTCCCACGTATCTAAACCACATCCAATTCTTTAACATGAGATACTAGGATTAAGATCTTAACAATTGAGCTGTCGTCGGAAGCTGTATGTAGTTTAGAAATATACTACAATGGATGACATATTAATTAAATTCTTTTTTCTTTCATTAGATTCTGCTTCATTTCTAAGGTGAGATTAAACACGTGACGTCAAAGAAAAAATTTCCTTGATCTGGCAGTTTGTTTGCTGATGTGCCAAATTAGTGTTGGTTGGACACTCTAATATTATTCCATAAACAGAGCCCAGATCGTACACATCATAATCTTCCAAGAAAAAGCAAAACCATGGGCGTACTGGATGTTTCCTTCTTACAGTTCCTGCTAGTACTTGATGCATTGGAATTATATGGGTTCTGTAATCCCTCCTTTCCCTCTCTTTTCAAGAAGGGGAAGGCCAGCGGGGAGGATAAAAAAAGATGTGGCCAAAACTGAAGTCAAGAGGGGCCATCTGTTCTCTTCTGAGACAATCTCCTTCTGTCAAGAGAAAAAAATTGAAATCTCCAGCTCTCTCTCCTTGGATGAAAGGGAAATTGGAGCCATTGTTTAAAGGGAAATAAGAAAGGGAAATAAGAAGAAGCTAAATTGGAGGCTAGCTTGAAGTTTGTGGCCATGGTTGAGTGGTCTAGGCCAGAGACTCAAGCTGAGGACAGAACAAAACTCTAAGCCCGTGATCGTTGCATGTGACCATAAAGAACTGTTATAATCAGTGCCCTTGACCCCTTGTAGAAGCACTCACGTGTGTCCTTTTGGCCTTTACATGAAATAATATGTCATTCTATGCATCGGCTTCTATTGTGTTTTTTCTTGAGTCTTTTCAGACAGAAAAGACGTCCATTTTCTTGCTAATCCTTTAGTTTTGGCACAAATGACTCCAGGAAATTTCCTTAACCTGGTAAAAACCCAAATGGGTTCCAAAACATCATTAAGAAACAAGAAATTCAAGTCATGACAACGAGGTTCAAACTATAGTATAAGATTGTGTTTAGTTAATGTTTCCGGACACAAGAAATAAACATATTTTTTTAAAATAATTTTATGTTTTTCCAAAATAAAAAATAGAGGGAAAGAAATCATCTACTTCACCGTTATCTCCGTCTCTTTTATGCTTTGAAATTAACGAAATGCTAAATTATAACTTGTAATGATAACAAATGAAGAATGGTGTTCACGCACATACAATTGGACGAGTCACATGCAACAAAACTTTGACACGTGTTGCCCAACCGAATTTTGTCCCAACCAAAATTCACAGAGTAATTAATTAAAGAGGGAAAAAAGAGAAAAAAGAATGAACACTGTTAGTTAATACTTAATAATTAGAATTATCAAAAGATTCGGAATAATCTTTATACAGTTTCATGAGCTTAGGCCTGCCCCCCCTATATAAACCCTACTACCATCAATTGTTACCTGACAGTCTCAAGAGCTCCCCTGTTCTGAAATACACACAGCTCTCTCTCTCTCTCTCTCTCTCTCCGAGCCACATAATGGTAAACATGAGTGGGCTTAGTTTTAGATGCCTCACATTCATGCTCTTCATTGCTTTTCTAGTTTGGTCTTCAAGTTTTCATACCTGCATTGCTAGAAGAGGCAAGCATTGGAGGGAAAGCAGGGGAAACTCGGCTTCTCTGGCCAAAAAGAAAGGAAAAAACCAAGGCAACAGCCACCAGAAACACCATAATGGAGTATCAAAACCAAAACCTCCTCCGCAAAAAGCTCCATCATTGCCTCCTCCTCCGAAAGATGATGCGCCAGCACCAAGTCCACCACAGAAAAGCTCCACCACCTTTAATGTCCTTGATTTTGGGGCCAAAGGTAATGGAAAGAGCGACGATACAAAGGTATTCATTTCACTCTTTTTATATCGAAAAGTTTAATGTTGCTCAACATTTCATAATTGTTTGTTATATGTAATATTAAGATGGTAAATGCAGGTTTTATTATTATTTTTTTCAACTGGAATATCTTTTTGGTACACTAAATGTCACCTTCATAGGCCCTCATTTCACATGCATAGAGAACATTATGTCTCAATTCTTCTGGAAACATGATTTGCATTTACAAAAGTACATGCAATTTAAGGTAGACTCAATTAATAATCAACAGATAATGACTCCATCTTTCACATGAATTCCAAGAGCACATCATAGCTACATTCAATACTTAAAGTGTTTTTTTTTTCCCCTGAAAAATGAATAATAATAATTGCTTACAGTTATGCACAAACCAACACTAACCGTGATCCTCAGAGTACAGTTACTGTTATTGTTACTTACCATACAGCTAGTTGACATGGTGTTCCGGTGCTATGCAGGCATTCCAAGCTGCATGGGCAGAAGCTTGTAAAGTGGCGGCATCAACGATGATCGTTCCGGCGGAATATGTATTCCTTGTGGGGCCTATTTCTTTCTCTGGTCCGTACTGTCAAGCAAACATCGTATTTCAAGTAAGTATCAGATATAGAATATGCAATTCATGCACTTCATATTGATGAGTGATGGTATAACGAATTTTTTCCTCAGCTGGATGGCACAATTATTGCCCCAACAAACTCCAATGTTTGGGGTAGAGGTCTCTTTCAGTGGCTTGAATTCACAAAGCTTGTAGGAATCACAATTCAGGGAGAAGGCACCATAGATGGAAGCGGCTCAGTATGGTGGCAAGATTACCCATTTGAAGATCCTATAGACAATGAATCGGAATTCATTGTTCCACTGAACAACACGGCACAACAACACCCACCGATGCCAGTAATTACCTTCAATTTGTTTGTAACTTCCACTGCAATTATTTTCTGCCGTATTGATCTCAATCTGATCATGCCTCTTTTCTGAATTGTGTTGTAGATAAGAAGTGAACTTAGCGGGAAAATGCCGAGCATCAAGCCCACCGTAAGAAATACATGAAAACCATGAAGATTTCTATTGCAATTCACGAGCATGCACTTCATAACATGATTGACATTCTTTCTTTTTTCAGGCACTAAGATTTTATGGAAGTTTCAATGTGACGGTCACAGGCATAACAATTCAAAACAGTCCACAATGCCATCTCAAGTTTGACAATTGCATAGGAGTTGTGGTGCATGATATGAGAACCTCATCTCCCGGAGACAGTCCAAATACAGATGGAATCCACCTACAGAACTCCAAAGATGTGCTAATTCATAGCACTGATCTGGCTTGCGGTAATTACATTCGTTGAAGATAAATATCATATTTTAATTATACAATGTGGTCCGCAGGGTGAACTTGAAAAACAAACATAAATCTGATGAGTCAAATAGAATAATTAATAGAGGCATAACCACCACAAAAAGACACAGCACCCGGATGCTACTGTTGCAATTACAGACAAAAGAACACCACATAATTTAGATATCTGGTGTAGGATTCTGATTACAAATTGGTACAATCTTATCCTTTTCATGAACTTCTCGTTCAGACATTCAACAACCACTGTTTATTTGACATGTAGCAACCACCCTCACATTCTGAGTATTTTGGCTATTAGTCGTTTGACACGTGCCATGCCCTAAATCATTATCAGGGTCCAATATAGGATTAGATTTGGCCCCAGAGACACAAGAATACACCTTTTGTTGCATGCCATCAATTTTTCTTTTGTCCTTATCAGTGATTAGAACATCTGCTTCCATCCCTTATCTACTACTATGCTTTCTAAGAAAAGGCCTCACAACATATAGCATAACATATACATAAAAAAAAATTAAACAGGTCAATATGTCAAGTAAGTACGAAACAAGCTTTTAAAATCCAGAAATGACAGCATTAATATAAGATGACAGTACCTCAAATATAGATAAACGACTTGGAAACCAAGTAGGCAATGGAGTTTCAAACTCAAAGTCAATTAATTTGAACTAGATAGCAGACCTAAGAGGTCCATATGTCATAATTATTCCAAAATGAAATGTTTAAATGTCATGATTCATGCAGGAGATGACTGTGTTTCTATACAAACTGGATGCTCAAATGTATACATACACAATGTTAATTGCGGACCAGGACATGGAATCAGCATTGGAGGTCTGGGAAAGGATAATACCAAAGCCTGTGTCTCAAACATCACCGTTCGAGATGTTGTTTTGCATGGCACAATGACAGGTGTCAGAATTAAGACATGGCAGGTATTCTTCATATCCGCAATACCATATTATTCAAAATTTGTTAAGCGCAACCAGCAATCTAGTTGATTTGTGGGGGTTTTAAAGCAAAACACATTTTAAGCCAAACACAGTGCGAGCAAGAAATAGTATATTACATAATTAACAAAGATATGAGATGAAATGAAGCTTTCCAGTTTCAAAAGGTCCACGCTATTTTAATGCTCTTGCACACACCCTTTGTCTATTAAATATTTCAGAATGAGAACATTTCACATGCTTTTTCTCTTTCGAGAATAGAATGAACATTCTAACTGAAACATCGAACTCAGAAAGAGTTCTTCCAACAGCAAAACATACAATTCTGTCTTTTCATATGCATGACATCCCCAAGCACGTGCCATTTCTTATGTAGCTTGCAAGGTTTTTATAAACCAAAATGTAGTGTTTTCAATTCAACCAAGTTTCTCATGGTGTGACATACGTACAATTTCATCTGTAACATCTGCAGGGTGGATCAGGCTCCGTGAAGGGGGTATTGTTCTCAAACATTCAAGTTTCCGAGGTTCAACTTCCAATTGTGATTGATCAATTCTATTGTGACAAGAGCATATGCAAAAACCAAACATCAGCAGTGGCTCTATCAGGAATCACCTATGAAAAAATAAGAGGGACATACACCGTAAAACCCGTACACTTTGCCTGCAGTGATGCCCTACCATGCATGGATGTAAGTCTAACTACCATAGAGCTACAACCACTAAAAGAACAGTATCACCTCTACGATCCATTCTGCTGGCAGACTTTTGGAGAGTTGAACACTCCTACCAAGCCTCCAATTAGCTGTCTACAGATTGGCAAGCCATCAAGCAACCGGCCTCAGTCAGATCATGATACATGTTGATCTCGGCCCAATTTACTATTGGTGTATTGACTTGTGTGGTTGTTATGATTTCCCAACCCCTATCACGCCATTAGCTTATTAGGTAAAGTTATATATAGGCAACCTGAATTTTTAAGGGAATCCTTCTTCCTTAGCAATTAGCAGGATTAATTTATGTGAGAGTGTATACAAGCATTTGTTAGAGTCTGAAAATAGAGTATGAGGTAGTCTGGTTTGCTACTACTCCATAATGGATTGTTTGAGACTATACCATCTAGTGCTTGATTTGTTTATGTGAAATAAATAAATATTCTATAGATATTCAGATTTTCAATGTGACCGTATAGCTTGAGAAGGATCCTTACAAACAAAACTCGTTTACCTCTTCTTCCCTTTCTAAAAGCTCTCCTTCTCAATTGGAGAAACCCTAACTTCCTAAATCAGCAAGTACTTTTCTAAATTTCAGGCTCATTAGTTCTTTAGAAGTTAAAACCTTGCAAGACAAACTAAAGGTTTGCTTTTGTGGGTTCAGCTTTCACTGAAGTCCTAAAATTGCTACATCAGTGACTAAAACAATCCATCTCAATAAAGGAGGCAAGTTCATTTCAAATTTCAGCTTCCAATGTATGGATTTCTCAGTAAGATTCTAAAGTTTTTGTTGTTAGATATTCATGAATTCAGTATGAACTTTATTTTCTTCAAAACCCATAATTATTGTCATCTCTCAGACACGTCTCATCAAATAATAAGAGTACAAATACATCTCATTTTCTATCATATCTTACAAATTCATGCGGGCTGTCCCCAATGAGCTGCTGTATCTGCTTCCAAGCCTGTCAATTTTTGGATACCCCAGACAAACCTGAGTCTGTTATTTCCTTATTCAAAAAACACAGGTTCTCTGGAACCCAAATCTCAAACCTCATTAAACGAGCCCAAAATTACTCCTGCGCAATCCCAAAAAAACTCTACGATTATGTGAAGGGAAGACCTAATGCCAATCTTCAACATCATTTCCAAGAAAGGTTGTCATTCTTAGTTCCTATGATTCAGGGGTTAATTATTTAAATGGATAATTTTCTGAACATCAATGAAGTAGAAAAGGAGAAAAATATTCGAAAGATTTTTGAATGTCCTGTTTCTCCAATCAAGAGACATGGGTATCCTCTTGAAGGTTTATTTGGGTGGATCGAGCCAATACTGTATGGAAAAGATATTATTTTTTTTAAGGAAAAAATGGGTTTAAAAATCATTCAAATGGAACACGTTTTATTTTATTTTATTAATTTTTCTATTCAGGGAATTCTCCTTTATGCAAACAAAAAAGAAAAATTGATTTTAGAAGTTGAATTGTTTGGGAAAAAAGAGAAGGTGAAACATGATGTCAAAAGAAATTTAGTGAAATTAGTTCTCATGGACTTTACCAAAAAAAAAAATATAAAAAAAACTTGAGTTAAAAGGACCTTTTATTTTAGATTTTGAGTTAAAAGGACTTGGAAAACTTTGCAAGAGAAATGTTTTCCCCCTTTTCCTTTGACAAATTATGATGACTCTACCCGTTCTGGGAAAAGCAATTTTAATTCTTGAAAAAAAAAATGAAGGAAAAAGAATAAAACTTTATTTGAAAGAAACTAATTTTTTTTTGTATAAACCTCACCAATATACACCTCAACTTGACACTAACAGAGCTCCTAATAAAGCCAAAACAAAGCTCTTGTTAGAATTCAAAAGACAAGCTGAACTTGCATTTCAGAGCAACATGAATTTAGAGGAAAGACGAGGCAGCAACCAATCATAACAAGATTCCATGGCTGAGAGGGATATGTATTTTATGCACCTTTATATGCAAAAACCTCAAGATGAAGCTATTATTTGATGCTCAGTACACCATGCCCATCCCAAAAGGACAACGAAAATAAATCAAGAGCTAAAATTAACTCAGATGATAGTGCGATCAATCTAACAAGGGACAACTACACTAACTTTTTATCATTATCAAGCTCAGCTCTATAAATCAGCACAAAGAAAACAACAGGACAGCGAATTCATTCACTGCAGACTGATACCACTCTAGAGTTATCAGAATGTCCATCATATATCACTGGTAAAGTGTTTTTAGCTCATTTGAATTGGTTTGAACCAAAAGTTAACGCTTAAATTACAAACAACTCTCGCAAGATTGACTTCTACATTTCAGTTGAAATAATCTAAAAACTGAACAAGTCAAATCATGTAAAGGGGTAAAGTGATGAATCAATTTAGACACTAACACAAGCATGCATACAGAAGCTAATGCAAATCAAAAGAAATCAAGGCAGCAGAGCAAGTGTCGACCACAAGTGGCTAATCAAGTCAAGGCATACTAGGATTTCAAACACTCATATTAACAGATGACATTAATCCAAAATGACGCCTGTAACTAAAATGTAATCTAGCTTTGAACCCAGATCAATCTCATGGGTTTAGAGATTATACCTAAAAAGAGATTGCTAGAATCCATCCATCCTCCTGCTTTTCCACCTTCTAAATGATGTTGCTAATCCCAATGCTTGTCTATGTGTATGAGATCATATCTTCTGAT
>Ga0307516_10008856_pt1 | contig 11301 bp, 10 predicted proteins | sample 19_EM_MG_FD_203310 | JGI IMG/M metagenome (GOLD analysis project Ga0307516, IMG submission 203310) | Populus trichocarpa ectomycorrhiza microbial communities from riparian zone in the Pacific Northwest, United States - 19_EM | ecosystem: Host-associated > Plants > Roots > Unclassified | place...
GTTCCAACTTGCCGCGCTTCAGATTACATATCTCTGCGGCATGACCACCGAGCGAGACATACGAGAAGGCCTAAGGGACCTTCCCGACACCCTACGGAAAGCCTACGAGCAGATATACGACCGCATTTGCAGGCAACCGCGAGGGACTCCGCGGCTTGCACTCAATGCCTTCCGCTGGATCAAATTTTCCTGCGAGCCAGTACGATCGGAGACACTCCTTGATGCTGTCAGCGTTCATGTCAGCCCCAGTGGCGAATTTACACACGAACCAGTACAGCCGAACGTACTCCTGAAAGCCTGCCAGAACCTCATCATCCTGGACAAAAGTCTGAACGTCTTTCGCTTTGCACACCTATCAGTGGATGAGTTTTTCGATTCCAAACTTTGTACGGACGATTCACACACCGAAATTGCACAAGCATGTCTCTCGTTGATCTGCACACCAAGGGCGTGGGGGAGCTATAATGCCAACCTCAAGACCTACGAAGGGCGGTATCGGGATCGCCACCTTTTGTTATACTCGGCGGCGTTCTGGCCGTGGCACTTCGCGCGTGGCAAGGATTGTGCCATGTTGAATACCATTTGGGATACGTTCGTGTCAGGGACTAACCATCAACGGTGGCGGGAATATTACGATACACACGTAAAAGCTCAAGGATGGCAGAGCAGTGTGCTCTGGAAGCGGGTTAGGGCGCATAGACGGCTAGAGTCTTCCCTCTTATCGTGTGCATACGCATTTCACATCAGTCGAAAATTGGTTAGAATACTCGATTCTTCGCCTCCGCCTTTGATTGATATGAATGCGCTTCTTCCCACGACGTGTGAGACCGGCGATCTCCAGATTTCGAGTCTGCTGATCGACAAGGGCGCTGATGTTAACGCTGCCGATAAAGTCGGGCGGACACTACTCTACGGGGCGTTGGAGAAGGGAAATTGGGGCGTGGCGCGACTGCTGATCGACAAGGGCGCTGATGGTACCGCTGCCGACAAGGACGGGCAGACTCCGCTCCACGCGGCGTCGAGGAGGGGACACGAAGCGGTGGTACGACTGCTGATCGACAAGGGCGCTGATGTTACCGCTGCCGACAAAGACGGGCAGACACCGCTCCACGAGGCGTCGAGGAGGGGACACGAGGCGCTGGTGCGACTGCTGATCGACAAGGGCGCTGATGTTACCGCTGCCGACAAAGACGGGCAGACACCGCTCCACGAGGCGTCGAGGAGGGGACACGAAGCGGTGGTACGACTGCTGATCGACAAGGGCGCTAATGTTACCGCCGCCGACAAATACGGGCGGACACCACTCCGCAGGGGGTTGGCCAGCGGAAACAAGCAGGTGGTGCAACTGCTGATCGGCAACGGAGGTGATATTACCGCTGCCGGCGAAGACGGGTGGACACCACTCCACGGGGTGTCGGAGATGGGAAATGAGGAGCTGGTGCGGCTGCTGATCAACAGGGGCGCTGATGTTACCGCTGCCGACAAAACCGGCTGGACACCGCTCCATCTGTTGTCGGGGAAGAGAAATGAGGAGGTGGTGCGACAGCTGGTCGACAAGGGCGCTGATGTTACCGCTGCCGACAAATACGGGCGGACACCACTCCACAGGGCGTTGGAGAGAGGAAATGGGGAGGTGGCGCGACTGCTGATCAGCAAGGGAGCTGATATTACCGCTGCCGGCGAAGACGGGTGGACGCCGCTCCACGGGGCGTCGGAGATGGGAAATGAGGAGGTGGTGCGGCTGCTGATCGACAGGGGCGCTGATGTTACCGCTGTCGACAAAACCGGGTGGACGCCACTCCACCTTGCGTCGGAGAGGGGACATAACGCGCTCGTGCGACTGCTGGTCGACGAGGGCGCCGATGTTACTGCTGCCGACAACGACGGGCTGACACCACTCCACGAGGCGTCGAGGAGGGGACATTACGCGCTGGTGCGACTGCTGATCGAACGGGGCGCTGATGTTACCGCTGCCGACAGCGACGGGCTGACACCACTCCACGAGGCGTCGAGGAGGGGACATTACGCGCTGGTGCGACTGCTGATCGAACGGGGCGCTGATGTTACCGCTGCCGACACAACCGGGTGGACACCACTCCACCTTGCGTCGGAGAGGGGACATGACGAGCTCGTGCGACTGCTGATCGAACGGGGAGCTGATGTTACCGCTGAGGACAAAGACGGACGGACGCCGCGGTTTAAATACAGAATTTATGACGATGAATAGTCCGGGCGGCCCGCGGGGTGCCCGCCGGCTTTTGGGGCCCTCCGGTCCGGGCGGGGCTATCCGATGACTCTGTCAGTCCAGGTCTGCCTGGCAGTTGAACTGCGTTGACCCTGTCCAGCCGGCGTGGGCGCGCAGGCCAAGCCAGCAATGGTCTGAATATCTCTGCTTTGTTCTTTCATTGGTACGCTCTGTATATTCTGGATAGGATAGGCGGAGGTCTGAGGGCAACGGGTGCTTCAACGGGTGCCTTACGCATAGTGGATAGGAGAAACAGTGTATGTAGTGTACTTTCGCCATAGTCTCGGCGACCGCACGCGATAACGTTTGTTGGGAATACTTCTCGCCGCTCCGGCGTGGCGCGCCGGCGAGAGCGATGCTGTGTTGCAAGGGAACCGGACCGGAATCAGTGTTGGCGTTCTCTTCTTGGTCTCTCTTCTTTACGGCGGCCCGTAGCGACACGAAGGATCAAAACCCCTACAATTACATTTTAACAATTTGCAATACTTGTAAGTGCCCATCGGCGACACATCAAAAATCGAAATGTCTAAGTACCCCAATAAATAAAAGAGAGAGCGCGCCACATTAAAAAGAGAGAGAGAGAGAGCGAAAAAATTCAATAAGAGAGAGAGAGCCACATTAAATAAAAGAGCCAGCGCGCCACATCATTGCCGGTTGAGCCATGGTTACTGCCCCGGATAGACAATATCCTCCTCGAGCGTAGCCACATCTGCGAGGAGATCAAGTTCCTCAGCTCCTTCCGGAATGCAGCAGCCGGTGGTTCCCAATCCCATGGACTGGTGGGCGTTGTGTGGAACTGGGTGTTGTCAGCGCCGCCGAACCAACTTCAGTTACCGTCCGTTATCTGTGTTCACTCACCGCCGAGCAACCACTATTTCCTTGGCATCGAAACTATCAAGATATGTAGATCGGTATACAGTATATTCAGTGTAGAACGAACGTCCCGGCGCGGGACGCCCCATTATATCGGTCTCCGTGGCTATTCCACCGGAGGCCGGTGTGCCGACGCTATCGGTCTCGGTGGCTAGTCCACCGGACAATACGCCGACACTACCAGTCTCATCTCCGAGAATGTGCCCGGTCCCCGTCCGAGCCACATCTCATGACACTTCCCCTCTTGCTGCGTACCGTTGAAGACAGAGCAGCAAGTAAGCAACAAAGAACAGCAAGACAGTAAAGTCAACCTCATAAAAACAAATCTCCGCTGGCCTCATTAAAACCTCTGCAGTTGCAAAACCTCGTGGGAAAAAGCTGATCTGCTAGAGGACAAAAGAGTGCCAGCTCAACAGAAGTAAACAGACAAAGACCCAGAACAATAACCTTGCTAACGCCATAGCCCAATACCCTCCATAAAGCCCCTATGCTTCTCAGGTCCCAGCACCTTCGTCATGATGTCTACCAGGTTGTTGTAGGTGGAAACGTACGAGAATTCCAACTCTCGAGTGGTGTGAAGGTACCGGCAGTGGTGGATCTTCAGTTCAATGTGTTTGTTCCTGCTCTTCCCGTATCCAGCTGCCTGGATGTTCTTCAACACGCCATTGGAATCGGTACAGATAGGGAGAGGACATCCGAGTTTCCCAACAACGTCCATGTGGAGTTTGGCAAGCCACTGGGCTTCTCAAGCAGCTTCTGAGCAAGTAACGTATTTGGCTTCCGTGGTGGAGAGTTCTACCATCAACTGCTTGTAGGATTTCCACCAGACTGGTCCATTGTAGACTTGGAAGATATAGCCTCCCTGCAACTTTCTTTGGTTGATATCCCCTGCAAAGTTAGAGTCCGTGAAACCGAATATAGGTGATGGAGTGATGGGTATACGAGGAAATACGAGTTTGAGGTCAGCAGTTCCTTTGAGGTATCGAAGGACTTGTTTGGCGGCTGTTAGGTACGATGTGAAGGGTCTGCTGCTGTAGTCGCTGAGTACCGATACGGCAAAGGCTAAATCAGGATGGGTAGCTGTGGTTGCATACCACAAGCTGCTGACTCTACTCTGGTAGTGTCCAGCATCTAGTTCTGTCTCTCCTTGCAGCATGTTTTCGAGAGTTGTTTTGTTGTGGAGAGGAGTAGGGTGGGGTTTGCGTCTTCCATCCAGAAGTGTTTGACGATGGTTTGGATGTATTTGGCCTGTCTAAGGGTGATGGTACCGGAGTCCTGACGTGCTATTTCCAAGCCTAGGAACTGCTTGGCTTTCCCAAGATCCGTCATCTTGTATTTCTTCTTCAGTGCCGTCTTGAGTTCCTCGGCAGCCTCGGAGGCTGATCATGGGTACAGGATTGTGGTGTCGTTGATATAGAGGAGGAGAAAGATGCTGGAGCGGAGGTACAGATTCTTGTCTACATGTGCACGTGTACAGCCAATCAACAGGAGGAACTCATTTATGGTAGCATGCCATAGGAGAGGTGCTTGCTTGAGGCTGTAGAGCACCTTGTTGAGTCTCAGGGAGCTGTTCATATAGATTGCCATAGGATCTGGTGAGGTCATCGTACTCACACGCTGTCATCAGGTAAAAAATTCTGCGTCCGGATGCTCCTGACATGTCGGAAACGTCTAGATGCTTGGGAGGTAACCTGGCAAGGTAGTCTCACTCCGGACGATGCGTGTCATCTCACATGCCACTCATGACGAGAACTGTCCATGCATATATGTACTAGACAGAGATGGGCAGCATATTGGCCTTCTGGACGAATAATGCCAGGGCAAATGTCATCCAGATAATGCATGCCATGGCATCTACCTTCCGGGTGAGTAGTGTCAGGGCATTCGCCATCTGGACGCAGCACTTGTCTTACAGAAATAGAGTGTCAAGGTAAATGTCCTCCGAACGATGCATGCCACGTCCTCCGCCTTCCAGATGAGAAGTGTCAGGGTATTCTGCTTCAGGACACAGTGAGTCTCTTACTGACGGAGAGTGTCAAGGCAAATGTCCTCGGGATGACGTACACCATGGCATCGGCCTTTCGGACCAGGAATGTCAGGGCATTTTGCTTCAGGACACAGCGCGTGTCTTACAGATGCAGAGTGTCAAGGCAAATGTCTTCCGGACAAAGAGTGTTGGGGCATTATTTCTTCCGGACGCAGAGTGTCAAGGCAAATTTCTTCCAGACGCAGAGTGTTTAGGCAAATGTCCTCCAGATGACACATGCCATAGCATCTGACTTCTGGACGAGGAGTGTCAGGGCATTTATCCTTCCAGACGCAGAGTGTAAAGGCAAATGTCCTCCGGATGACACATGCCACAGCATCTGTCTTCTGGACGCAGAGTGTCAAGGCAAATTTCTTCCAGACGCAGAGTGTCAAGGCAAATGTCCTCCGGACGACACATGCCATGGCATCTGCCTTCCAGATGAGGAGTGTCAGGGCATTTTTCCTTTCTGATGTAGAGTGTCAAGGTAAATGTCCTCCGGACGATGCATGCCATGGCATCTCCCTTTCGGACGAGGAGTGTCAGGGCATTATTCCTTCCAGATGCAGAGTGTCAAGGTAAATTTCTTCGAGACTCAGAGTGTCAAGGCAAATGTCCTCTGAACAACGCATGCCACGGTATCTGCCTTCGGGACGATGTGTGCCATGGTGTCTGCCTTCTGGACGAGAAGTATCAGGGAATTTTTCCTTCTGGATGCAGAGTGTCAAGGCAAATGTCCTCCGGATGATGCATGCCATGGCATCTGCCTTTTAGATGAGGAGTCTTGGGGCATTATTCCTTCCAGATGCAGAGTGTCCAGGCAAATTTCTTCCAGACTCAGAGTGTCAAGGCAAATATCCTCCGAACGACACATGCCACAGCATCTGCCTTCTGGACGACACGCGCCACGGCGTCTACCTTCTGGACGAGCACTGTCGGGGCACTTTTTCTTCCGGACGCAGTACGTTTCTTACAGACGCAGTGTGACAAGGCAATTTTCTTCCAGACTGAGCGTGTCAAGGCAAATGTCTGGACGACGCTTACGATGGTGCACGACACATAGGTAACAGAGTGGTCACAGTGGTAGCATCCAGACATGACTGTTAGGGCACGGTACATTGCAGCAAAGACTATCAAACAATTGTGACTCAATCCAGTTCTATTGATTACATTTAATGTACATCTATTTACCACACTTAGCTTACCCGGTGCAAGCACCCAGCTGCGTCACATCCAATGATGATGGCGGCTGCAAGGACAATCGCGAATTAGACACTGCGAGAAGATTGACAAATATCCTAAGATTGTTAGCGTAACTTTCAGATGGACAGATGCAGTAGGAAGTTGTACGATACGACGCGATGAGTACAATGTCGATGAGGAAGTCTGCGGCATGGTTGGCATCAGTAGGACGCGATGACTACGATGTCGATGGGGATGGCGGGGAGGATGATGAGGGCGGCAAGGACAATCACGTATGAGATACGGCGAAAAGATCGACAAATTTCCTGAGATTGTTAGTGCAACTTTCATAGGGACAGACGCATGAGAATGTTGTACAATACGACGCAACGAGTGCGATGTCGATGAGGATGGCAGTGAGAATGATGCTGGCAGTAAGGACAATCACAAATACGACATGGCGAGAAGATCGATGTGCTTCGTGAGATTGTTAGCACAGCTCTGCAAGTGCCAGACAGTGGGATGTCATACAATATGACGCGACGAGTACGATGTCGATGAGGATGGCGGTGAGGATGATGCTGGCGGCAAGGACAATCGCGAATGAGATGGGGTGAAAAGATCGATGTGCTTCATCAGATTAGTAGTGCAGCTCTCCAAGTGACAGACAGTGGGAAGTTGTACAATACGATACGACACGATGAGTACAATGTCGATGAGGATGCTGGCGGTGTAGATGGCATCAGGTAGTTTGTGTCGAGTACGATATCGATGAGGATGGCGGTGAATAGGTTGCCAGCAGCCTGGATGATAGGAAGTAAGATGCATCAAGTGTGATGGACATATGATGAAAGGCGAAGAGAAAAGGGGTGGAATTGCAGCCTGTACTGTCGTATTTTGCTAGCTGAGCTGTCGTTAGTAAGCCAAGCTGTAGTAAGTGTGCCAAGCTGTACTAAGCATGCCAAGCTGTGGTAAGTATGCCAAACTGTAGGAAAGCGCAGGTACTAGCTGTCACGAATCTGGCATGACAGTCTTAGTGGCGCCAGTGCCAGAGCCACACTCACCCTTGCCGCCCTATGGCTCGTCCTCGTTTCCGCTGCTGCAGCTGCGACCATCCTCCTTACCTAGATGCCTCACTGATCACATTGCTCCGGTAGTGATATTCCACGATCCCTTTCCCGACCACTGGCCGGTCTAGGTCCTTTCTCCTTCGTCTCCAAAATGTTGTCTGCGCGTTTTTCTCACCTATACTGTTTCCCATTGATTGTGCTTGTACATCCTTCTCCTGTCAATCACGACGTATGTTGGTTTCCTTTGATTATGCTTGTACGTCCTTCTTCTCTTTCCTTAGTGTTATTGCTTGCACGTCCTTTCTACTGTTGCCGCGAGTAAAGTGTTGCCAGTGCGGCAGCCGAGTGTGATCATGTATTTTCCATGGTTATGCGGGTTGAGTCATGATGGGGAGGAACTGTGTTAGTATTGCGGGCAAGCTGTGATTCCACATAGGGAAGGAAAAGTTAAAGGAGGGGTGCGGTAGCTAGTCTGGAGATTCTTTCTCCACAAAATCTATTATCTCTCTCCACAGACCTACCTCTCTACTTGTGACCGGCGCTGCAACCACCAAACCCCATGAGATGAACAATAAGCCCATGCAAGGCATGTGAGAAGACCACGACAAGACCAGGCTGGACGTAATGAATACTGCAAGAACAACGAGCCTAAGCAAGGCGTGTGAGAAGACCGCGACGCGACTACACTGGGCATGACGGATACCGCGAGAACAACAAGCCCACTCAAGACGTGTGAAGAGATCCCAACATGACCACACTGGGTGTGGCGGATACTGTGAGAACAACGAGCCCACGCAAGGCATTTAAGAAGACCACGTTGAGACCATGCTGGACGTGACAGATACTGCGAGAACAACAAACCCATGCAAGGCATATGAGAAGACCACGACAAGACCACACCGGGTGTGAAGGATACCGTGAGAACAACGAGTGGTGTGGGAGTACGCCATAAGCGTGAGTACGCTGGAAGCATGAGTATGCTGGAAGTGTGAGTATGCCGGAAATGTGAGTTGGAGCACCCGCACCCAAGAACAAAGTGTAACAGGCGTGGCTCTCTGACTCCAGATAGCGAACCGGGACTATGGACGAGGGCATGGGGGCGTGGACAGATAAGGACAAGACGTGGGGAAAACGGGCAAGGCAAGGACGTGGAATGGGCAAAGGCAGGGACGTGGCGTTGAGGCGGAATAATTGCTAGTAGTCAAGGCCAGCTATGGCTGACGATAACAAGTTGTTGCGTTAAGAAGAAACATGCAAGACAGACAACAGCACACCCTTATATACAATCAGTGCGCTCCACATCCAGATCCTTCTTCACACTGTACAGCCAGACCCAGCATAACCTTTCCCCACCGCGCAGCCAGAAACCCAAGACCTCCTTGCGCCGTGCAATCAGAATCCAGAACCCAGAACATTCCAGACTCTAGTCGTTCGGCGGTGGCGTGCCGTTACAGTATCCCCCTTCTAGGACTCGAGTTCCTACGAGAGCGATCTGGTGTGGCCTTTCTGGATAGCGCTCATGGTAGGCACTGACAGCATGCACCTCTGTCAAATTCTCTTCCGGTTCCCATGTTGGTGCATCGAATCCTTTCCATTTGACTAGGCACTGAAGTCGTCCACCTCGAATTCACCTGCTGTCAAGAATCTCCTCGATCTCCCATTCTTCTTCTCCTTCGACTATAATGGGAAGCGGTGGTGGCATAATCTGTCCTGGAAGTGGATCCTGTGCAGTGGCTTGCAATAGGGAGACTGGGAACATTCGATGTTTCCGGATTGTTGGAGGTATGTCGAGCTTGTATGCGTGTGTGCCAATGGTTCGTAGGATACGATAAGGTCCATGGTGCTTGTTCTCAAGCTTCCGGCTTGGTCGTTCTGTATGCCAATTCCGTCCATCAACCCAGACCATGTTGCCAGGCTGAAAAGCAGGTGCAGGTATACGGTGTCGGTCTGCATTATCTTGCTGTCGGGCCTGTGCATATCACATTTCTGTTTGCACCAAATGGTGGATGTGTTGTATCCGCTCGACTGCTGTTTGTGCCTGTTGCTCTTTGGAATTATCTGTACAGATATCCAATTCAAAGTCACAACGGGGGTGGTATCCAAGGTTTGCAAAGAAGGGTGACACAGTGGTGGTTTCTGATACCAGATTATTACCTGCAAATTCTGCCAGGAATAAATAGTCCACCCAGTCGTCCTGTAGGTATGAGATATAAGTGTGTAGGTGTTGTTCCACAACAGCATTAATTCTCTCTGTCTGGCCGTCAGTTTGCGGGTGAAATGCTGTAGACAAACGAGGTTCGATTTTGAGGGAGTGGCAGAGGTGTTTCCAGAAACGTGATGGGAAGTGGGGCCCACGGTCCGATACAATCGATTTCGGCAATCCATGGTAGCGAAAAACCCGGTCGCAGAACAGCTGTGCCAATTCCTCAGCTGTGATTGTAGTCTTGCATGGTATCAGGTGCCTTTGTTTGGTTAATCAATCTACCACCACACAGATGGCAACGAATTGCTTCGATGGTGATAGTCCAGTGACAAAATCAATATAGATATGTTGCCAGGGGCGATCCGGTACTGATAAAGGACGTAACACTCCATAAGGGGCATGGTGGGTGGTCTTCATCCTGCGGCAAACATTGCAATTGCAAACAAACCGGTCAACATCCTTGCTCATTGCAGGCCAATAATATTGCCTGGAAAGAAGTTCGAAGGTTTTTGTTCGATCTGGGTGTCCGATTGCTGGTGGGTCGTGGTGATTCTGTAATAGTCGTAGTTGAAGTGGCATGTGATCTGGCACATAGATGCAATCGCGGTAGACCAGCCTGCCATTCTTCTCCTTGCAATCGGCCAGTGATATTTCCTTGCAGTGCAGTATGTTGTCTCGAAGCAATCTGAGAATCCGCTCTGGAAACCGGTCCACTTGGTAGGCTTCCTCAAGTAGGGTCGAAATCTGTCCAGTATTGTCTAGGTTGTTCACGTCTTTGATGGCATTATCCGGATCTTTGATTGCATCGTCTGGGCCTTTGACTGCATTTTCCGGGTCTTCGTTCATGTTGTCTGCCAGTATCTAGAGTAAACCGTTTGCCAAATTGGATGAGGTAGTCACACTTAACAGATTCCAAGGTTTCAAGACTGCCTGCTGATTGGCAACCAGTCTTTCATCCCCTTCCATAGGGAGGTCTCCTGACCTAGTCAATGCGTCTGGTTTTCCTCCTGATTTTCCTGGCTGGAAAATGATCTTGAAATCGAATCGTGAGAAGAATTCAGACCATCTTGCTTGTCGACGATTCAACAACTTGGTAGACATGAAATATTCGAGGTTTTTGTGGTCGGTCAGTATTTGAATGGGTTTACTTGACCCTTCCAGATGTGGCCTCCATTCTTCAAATGTCCGTATTATTGCCAGTCACTCCTTATCGTATATCTCGTAGTTATATTCCGCAGGGCTGTGTTTCTTGGAATAGAAGGTGACTGGGTGCAGGATACCATCGTCATCGTGCTGTGAGAGGATACCAGCTGAGACATAATCGGACGCATCGGTTTCGACTATCATTTCTCGCTCGTAATCGAAGTGACGTAGGATCGCAGAAGTTGTAAATGCATTTTTCAACTGATCAAACGCCGCTTGCTGGTCTGAGCTCCACATGAATGGGATATACTTACCTCCCTCCTTCTTGGTCAGACTGGTCAAGGGTGTCACTACCTTTGAGTAAGCCTTGATAAATCGTCTGTAAAAGTTGGCAAAACCAAGAAAACATTGGACATCGGTGACGTTTTTTGGTGTTTGCCAATCGAGGATGCAGGAGATCTTCTCTGGGTCCATCCGGATTCCATCGGTACCAATGATAAAGCCCAGATATTTCACCTCCTGCTTGTGAAATTGACACTTTTCTGGCTTTAAGTGCAAT
>Ga0307516_10008857_pt1 | contig 11300 bp, 10 predicted proteins | sample 19_EM_MG_FD_203310 | JGI IMG/M metagenome (GOLD analysis project Ga0307516, IMG submission 203310) | Populus trichocarpa ectomycorrhiza microbial communities from riparian zone in the Pacific Northwest, United States - 19_EM | ecosystem: Host-associated > Plants > Roots > Unclassified | place...
TCCTCATCCTAGTACTCCCCTCTTGGCTTTGATGTTTTTGTTGGTTGACGCCATCACCACTTGTAGCAATACTGTCCCGAATGCTTGAAAATCAAACCTTCCCCGTTCCGCCCTCTGCAAGGACCGTAGAACTCACCTCCATCCCGCCGACGGAGTTTTCCGGAGGGTGAAGAAACTAGTTATAATAAACGCCCGGACCTTTTGAAGCCGCTGTTCCGCAAAGGTCGCATCGTTTCTTTTGTCTCGACGTCCAAGCCAGATCACCCATGTCTGCATCGCTTCCCTCGATTCCTCTCGAGATCCTCCTGCACATTCTCCGGAATCTTGACACTGGGGATGTCGTCCGACTTGGAATGGTCAGTCGCGACCCGTCGTACCCCCAAATACTAGGATCGATAACCAACCATGTTCTAGTCGTGTAAAGATCTTTACGAGTCCATCCAAAACCGCCACGTCTGGGTTGATCAAGTACGGGGTCACGTTCGGAAGAAACCCGTGCTCAAGCTCTCCGTTCCGGATTTGACCGCACTATCGGGGGGAGATCTGAAGACTTTCGCGATCCGCCAGGCAAAGCTACGTCTCCGCTGGAACAAACACGACACCAACGCCGTTTTCGCTCGCGGGGGGAAGATCACGCTACCTGACCCCTGCCTCTCCCCCCAATCCAACCGCTGGCTCTTACCAGGCGGCAACCAGCTCCTCGTTTGTACCCGCGATGCGTTGCTCCTGTACCAAGTCCAGTTTTCGGGAAAGAGACCCACCTTGTCACTTCTCTGCACCTTTGATCTGGAAAAACTCGGAACCGGCGGAGTTTTCGGTCAGGGCGTGCTGCTCTATACCACATCTCCCCATCCGATTTGGGTCTGCGGTGCGGGGTCATCCGGGGAGTGAGTGAGGTTCTTTTATCCCTCTGGATTCGTGTGTGCTCAAACCAATTCAACTAGTATCAATATCTATCTCTTTGGGATCCACCCAGGGGGAGAGATACGGCTGGAGGCGAGTTTTCCCATACAAACCAATCGCCTGAGTTGCGTCAGTGCGCAAGGACGTGTCGTCGGTTTTCTTTCCAACTTGGGAGGTACCCCGAAGATTGCGACCATCACCCACCTCGACCACCCCGGAGTTTTAGCACAGCTGCAAATACCAGACACCTACTTTGATGGGATCAGCGTACGTCCTTCACTTCATTTCCCGAACTACCATATCCCTCGTGCTAAACCGACGACAGTCGTTGTTTTCCTGGTGTTCCTGGTCCATTTATACCCCTCGTCCAGATTTGGCCGTCATCTATAGCACAGAACACATCCTTTACTACCGACTCCCAGACTTCTCAACTCTCTCACCGGGAAATTTTATCGTGGAAGAGAATCCGGCCTGGTACATGACCGGTCCACTCCAAGACCTAGACGAGATAGGAGGCCCAGACCACCTGGCCGGCGACCCGATTTATGACCTGTCGGATGATGGGAGCTTTAATCTCTACTTCAAACCCCTCCTCGGAAACAAGATCGTCGTCGCCACGATCATCCCTCCCATAATATCCCCAGCCTCGGTGACGTCTCAGGTTTTGAACTCGCCCCCGGTAGAAGAGCGGAGACGGGAATATGTGGTTCCGAAAATGCCCCCGTTTGCCAGTGAAGAGTGGGAAAGCCGGGGGATATCGTTCCGGGACGGGCTTTGCGATATGACGTACAAGACCAGACGAGGGTTCGAGCACTGTTTGTGCTCGTATGAGGATCTGTTCAGAGGTGATTGGGAGGGGACACTTCGGATTCCGGTAATGGAGAAAGAGGGGGGAGACACCCCAAGCACCCGCTGGGGTTCGGAGGTTTCGATCGACGAGGCGTCTGGGAGAGTTATTATTTGGGTTGGGAACCGTGACGGCGGTACTGCAGGGAAGTGTTTCATTGGGGATTTGGTTTGATCGTTTTGGGTATCGCCTTGGGCTTCGGTCGCTTTCGTCCTTTTTTTCTTATGGGTGGAATCGTCAATATTTGTATCTCCAACCCGCCGGGCGCTTTCGAACCGTCGCCAAGGGACCATGTTTCTATCCAGCTGCGGTGAGCCCACGCTATCTTACCGCCGGGGACCGGCGTCCGGACGTCCAGAGCCCAACCTCAGCCTCACAAACTGCAGAGTACGACGTGATGTAGCCCTGAACAGATATTTACACATTTGTGTAGACACGCTACATAAATCTCTTTCTGCACTTCTTGCTTGGGTAATCGTCTCTGATCCCCGTCCGCACCTGGTTGCACGATGTGCACCGCATGAGGGGGGGGGGCCGACCGTTTGTGCCCCCTTCCGGACACCGAGGGCAACGCAGATTTTCGTAAAGGTCTCGTAACTGTGCCAATTCACCGCATCGGAGGCATTTCAGCCATGCCAATTCGGTAATGGTAGTCGAGGGAAAGCCCCACCGGTCGAAGCGGAAGCTTGTGAGTTGGAGGGTGAAGTAGTAGGGCCGGTTGGGTGGTCCAAGAAACGAGGACGGCGATGAAGTCGCAGAAGATGAATCGGTTCGGGACCCTGGTTTGCAAATGAAGGCGTTCAGCATGTAACGTTCCACGGCCAAGCTGGATCGAGGCCGATGACTCGAAGTCGCCTAGTGGAAGGAGCGATCGACCCATACAGTATAGGAGATTTACTCACGCGAGTCAAGATGAGGGAAAGGAGGAAGATATATTTGATTTCGTTGTGAAAGAGGAAATTGGTCACGAGCGGGTCTACTGTGCTTTCGTATATCGCGATGTAACACTGCCCAGAGAGGAAATCGGGGACAATCAGAACATGCCAACGGAAACACGGTGTACAATGAGGGGTGATGAGAACGTACTACCCAGATGATTCAGACGGTCGTGACACCATTCACATCACGCTTGCGTTGGGTCATCGGCCTGACGGTAGGTTGGCCGTCACTAAGTGTGGAGGGAGCGGGGACCTTGAGAATCTTGTAGGTACCGTAGATGTTGTAGAATAGGTAGGCGAGACAGAGGGCTTGGATTACGGGGTCCATCCCGTTTGGCCGACTACCACCACGCCACCTATGAAACTTCTCCGTATGCGCGCAGAAACCGAGAAGGGGCCAGGAAGAGGTGCATAAAAGTGGTAGTTGTTGCAAGGCGGCAGGTGGGACACAATATCGGATGAACCGCGGCATGCGCGATGCATGTCGCACCTCGAGAAACAAACCTACACAACTGCAAGGACCACGCGACACGGGGTGGGATTGACCTCTGCATCATCTACCGAGAACAGCTGCGACCTGAATCAAATCCAAATGCTTGGCTGTTCGTGGGCGCGACGTACCTCCGAGTCCCTGCGGTTAGCGAACTCGTTTCCGCCCCGCGATTACGCGTGCAGTCAGTAATCCGGAAAAGTGACGCAAGTTGTTGAGGGGGAGACGAAAGGATCAACGATACGTACTGGTCCACAGGTTTGGGCACGCCGGTGGTCAGGAGGTGGGTCTTGAGTTCTACAATGACCGTCTGGGAGTCTGTGAAAGTCTCGATCTTTTCGGACTGCTCGATAGCGATCCTGCACTCAAAGTATCGGTCAAACGCGGTCCCCTGGTTGGTTTGCCTCAGTTGTGGTTAGATCCAGAACTTGTATCCTGGGGGTATTGGCATTTTTAGTGTTCTTGAATTTGTTGTCAGCAAAAGTGTCCGCTACTTTTGAGCGCCAATCTTTTTCTCACGGTTTCCCCCGCCAATTTTGGGCGCTTCGGCACCTTCTGACGAGAAGTAGGCACTTGGCTTTCAGCTGCTTTCCGCACTTTCAGTCGCTTTGAAAGTGATCGGGACATTTCCTGATGACATGACATGAGGAGACTCCGAAAATGGTATACACTAAAAGACCTACAGTAGAATACAGGAACGAGAGGGGAGAGTGAAGTGGATGTAGTCCGCAAGGGATATCACAGGTCATGAGTATAGCTCCAAAATAACGGGTTCTGAAAGTGTGCCATTTAGCAACGCGAGAAACCGCCCATCCCATACCCGCCCCATCGGGTACGATTGCCAAGGGGGAGGCAACATCAAGAGGCGCTTTCCGCCCGGGCCGAGTACCCACTCAGTGCTGGTAGTTTGATGGCCACGAAAGGATCCCTCAGTCCACAGCTGCGCACCCAAACTAAAGCTACGAGCACACCAGGCGCCACAGCCATCTGGAGTGAACCACTGGTTGTTCCCATTTGTCAAGGAATGTCCGAGGAACTCCCCGGTAGATGCACTGTAAATGTACAACCATAAATCAATCGTTTTCAAGGCAACGTACTGGACATCGGGGGATATCGATGCGGCGACCACGTTGTCCTCGGGCCGACTGATGAAGTTTGTTGTCCGAGAGCTGTCTTTGGTGCTCGCCCTAGCATTTGAAATGCGATCCCCCACGGGTAGGTTCCAAAAAACCACCTTCCCCCTACCTGCAACGACAACAGCGTTCCTAGTCACCCTAATGCCATAGGCCTCCATGCCCGCGTCGATGACCAACCACGGGACACCAGACCTGAGGTCAAGAACTGTAACCATGTTGTCCTCCCTCCTCGCGACCACTGCCAACACTCTATCGGGACAAAAATCCAGCATAAAATCTGTGGTGGGCTGATGAGCTCGGGTTGAAGGGGTAGAAGAGGCGGTGGTAAAACTCCTTGCATGCCAAAGCTGTATCGTACAACCACTAAATGCGATGATCGATTCTCCATTTGGGGAGAGAAGCGGACCGGAACGTCCGGCGCCCGATGCAAATGTTCCACGGAGTGTGTATCCAGCAGGAGACTCCTCCCAGAGACAAACCCCCAATCCGTGAGCCGAGCATGCAAAGAAACGACCATCGGAGGAGAAAGACATCTGCGCGGAGCTCCTGCCGATATCGGTATGGGAGAGTAGGGATTTGGAGTTCCGAGTATCCCACACCATAACTCCACCATTATGGGCAATGGCAAGTCGGCATAGGGTGGGGAGGAGTCGAGCCTGATTCTTGAAGCCACCAAAGTTGTTAGCGTGTAATAGGGAGTGAAAATTGTCCGGGATGGAAAGGGTCTCAATCTCTGCAGGTGGAACTCCTGAGGTGAACCCAAATTCCCAGATGATAATGGTTGCCGCTGTTGGCTTGACCATCGCAAACCGAATGGATTCTTCGTGAGTCCAGATGTCCTCCAAGAACGGAATATCATCCGAGAGCGAACCATCCCCGGGGGGCAGCTCACTGACTGAGAACGGATCACCAAACAAATGGGAATGGATGTGTATGCCGGAGACAACGTCGTAGGTGAGGATGATGGTAGCATCACGTGACCGATAAAAGACCCCAACCACCTTTCCATCTGTTGAATATACGATGGAGGACCCTTGCATGGCACGTTCACTCAGTCCTTGTGGAGTGATGACACTAACTATGCCGCCTGTCTGGAGGTCCCAACTGACAAGAGATTGTTCATCAGGCAAAACACCACTGGCCAAGCAGGTTAACATGCGACCGTCCGGGGAGAAAGTGAGGGCCCCATAGAGTGATGATGTGCCCTGTGGGAATTCGAGGGTTTGAAGTCGCTGGAGAGTCACCGAATCTAGTATACACGTTGCGATAGTGAAATCCTCGACAACCGCAATGAATCTACTGCATTGCGACCATGCAGCTAGCCCAATATCAGAGGGTCGCGTTGTAGCCGCAGTACTTGGATCCCATGACATTGGTGCCCCCTGCACGACTCTCACGAAAGGGCGGGCATGTGGTTCGAATAGTTTCCGTACAATCGATGTTCTCGGGGCCAATGCGAGCGCTGAGTGATAGATATGCGTGGAAGACGCGCTGATAATCTCAAAGTACCCGGTTACAAAGCGGGAGCAGTCGTTGGCGAGGACAAGCGTTGGTGATTCCTAAATCCTGTCTGAGTAAATTCTAGCAAGGCATCAAATGTCAAACCCGACACACCTCCATCATGTCCGTGGCGACTTGCAATGCATCGACCGCATCTCTGACGGTACCGAGGATGCTAAGTACTTCTAACCAGAACAAGAACTTCGTCTTCAGGAACTGGTGCAGGGTAGAAATGATTGCGAGTGCATGCGGTGCTGTAGTTTGTATGCCAATGAGATGTGTGTGCCACGACCTACAAGCATATTGCAGGGCTGGACCTATGTATCGCTTAGTCCTCTCCTTTAAGTCACTGACATCTGAGTTTGCGACGGCATCCGGGAGCCGGCAAATGTTCTTCTCCAGTGTTCGATTCATTATATCGAGACAGCCAATCAGGAGTTGCAGGTGATGGTCGGGTGAGGAGGTGTGAAACCTCTGGTTGGTACACCGGGTTGGATCAACAATGAAGTCGGGAAAGGATTTATGGAAGAACCGAACAGGGTGATCAATGTCCTCCTGGAGGATGAGGAGCGAGTGAAGCGACAACAAAAGGGGAAATACATCCCCAGTATCGAGTCCCAAGAGTGTGGCGATCGTGGATGGAGAAAGGGGATTCGCGACGAGGACCACAGCGCCAAGGACGGAACGGACCCTGGGGTCATCCTCCGGGTCATCGCGACCAAAGGCCTCGTGAAGTATTGTTATGTAGAGCGAATCGAGGGTTACGTCCGCCTTGAACTCTGTCCTGCCCTCGCGGGCGTTGCACCGTGGTGACTGCAGCAGACGGTCCAGCTGCTTCTTGGGATTGTTGTTCCTGTGGTCGATGAATTTGACCACTGCCACCGCATAGACGAACAGTCCCGCTACCCGTCCGCAAAGGAGGTCCAGCTGCTCCTCTGTCGGCCAGCCATCCAGTCCACGTCGGCGGTGAGTAAGTTCCAGGAAACTCCGTTTGAGGAAAAGCCGAATGTCGTTGTTAACAAGGTTCGGTTCAACGTTATGGAGGACGAACACATCTGTCGCTTCGGTTAACAAAGGAAGCCGAAACCCTTCCAGGATACGTGGCTCCGGACGACCGGTGACGAAGAATTTGACCTTCGGGATCCTTGATACGAACTGGCCGAGGACGGACAGGATCACCGAAGCCGGCTCCTCGTCCTTGCATTCGTCCAACGCGTCAATCACAATTACGGTCGAAATCTCGGATTCCCTGAGTGGTCGTGCAATCAACTTGTTCATCTGGTTGTACGGTGACTCGTACGCGATCTCTGGATCCGACTGCAACACTGGGGTGAAGATTGATCGAAATTCTGTGTACCTGCGGGCGAGTTGTACCGCAAGCGTCGGGAAGATGAGGCGGAGGTCCCTCCGATCCGAGAAGTCTCGCGAACAGAAGAAGGAGGCCCCGAGCCGTCCATCTGCGGACATCCTCTCCGCGATCGTCTGCGCGATGGTGCTCTTCCCCGTCCCGGCCAACCCATTCAGCCAGTAGACGGGAGGTTTGTCAAAGTCACTTGTCCAGATTTCGATCTCATCCAGTATGGCTCTGCGTGTCCCCTTGAGACAACCTTTACGGTCACCGTGTCGGTACTCGGCCATGTGTGCGCAGCGGACATTGTTTAGGATGGCCGCTTCGGCTGTTGGAGGTTGATGTCAGGCATCCGTCACCGAAAACGGAAGATCTCCTGACCTGGGTCCTGTGAGTGGGGTTATTTCATTTTCTGAGACATTATAGCGGAACAAGGCTCACTATCAGCTTGCGCCCTTTGTTGTCGTTCATCGTTTGTTGCACCATCTGTCGTCCTTCTCAACATCTAGAAGGGTTCTGTGGTCGTGTACGAACCTTGTAATCGTTTATAACTTCCCGAAGGTCCTCGAGGAGCCCACAGATCTCTTCATCATCTCGAACATGTTCAGCGAGCTGCTCAGAGAAGGGCCGCAACTGCCCTTCGATGCCTCCGAACCTGCTGGAGAGAAATCAACTCCTGGTCTAGAGGGGGGGATAACAACATACCGTATTAGGTCATTACGGCGCCTCTGCTCCTCCACGTCACCCGGACGTTTTGCAAAAAGTGCCTCCAGTGCGGTTATACGTGAGAGGAGGCCTTCAATATTCCTGACGGCAACGATTTCCTGCATAATAGGTTCAACAAAGAATCCTCTCAAGCGTGGACCGTAGGCGAACCTTGTAATCAGTGTAAACTGCGGAGATGGTCCCCAGGACGACTTTGAGGGGTCCGAATCCACCTGGAAGCCCTTTTGCGAAACCTGGTGGTTCCCCTGTGATACCAGCGAGAATGGCGGCAGTCCCAAGCACCGTAACCCCACAGGCTCTCTCTGGAACTGACGGATGTCACCGGAATGCGAAAGATACACTGGCGTCAACACATACCACTCGAAGTCTCCGATGGCTCGCCTTCTTCTTTACTAGCGTCACTGACGTTCCATTCTGACGGGGGGACGGGGGGGCGGATGAACATCGGCCTCGGTTGCGGGGATTAGGAGTACTCACCTGTAGGGTCATTTGCACATCCATCGCCACAAACTCCAGTGCCAGTGGTTGAGGTTTCCGGTGTGCCAGAAAGTCCTTGAACTTCGCTCTCCTTGTTGTAAAACACAATCTGCCAAGCCCCGGTGGCCTTCTCATCTAGTGTCACGGCCGAATCAGGCGGCCTGCTCCTAAATCGCGATAAGAACGACCCCGCTCACCTTTGGGGTCAATGTCCAACTTCGTTCGGAAGCCGAGTGGACCAGCGGCGAGGTTCGTTGGGATTTCCAGAGCGGTGTGTCGCTGGGAAGATTTGAGTGATTTATTGGACTTTTTGTCGAACGGGCGGTTCATATCGGCTGGAGTCCAACCTCGGTCCAATGGAAAGACCACAACAAAGTGGCGGACCCACAACGCCAGACTCGCTTACCGACTGCGTTGCAAACGAAGCCAGAAGCGAAGACAATATAAAACTACCCTGAAGTTGAGGCCTTGAGGCCTTGAGACGATGGTCGAATACGCTTCATAATCACAGTTCTTTTTCCTTTCGTTCCTCATCCTACTCCCCTCTTGGCTTTGCTGTTTTTGTTGGTCGACACCATCACCACCTGTAGCAATATTGTCCCGAATGCTTAAGAATCAAACCTTCCTCGTTTCGCCATCCGCAAGGACCGTAGAACTCACCTCCATCCCGCCGACGGAGTTTTCCGAAGGGTGAAGAAACTAGTCAAACGCCCAGACCTTTTGAAGCCGCTGTTCCGCAAAGGTCGCATCGTTTCTTTTGTCTCGACGTCCAAGCCAGATCACCCATGTCTGCATCGCTTCCCTCGATTCCTCTCGAGATCCTCCTGCACATTCTCCGGAATCTTGACACTGGGGATGTCGTCCGACTTGGAATGGTCAGTCGCGACCCGTCGTACCCCCAAATACTAGGATCGATAACCAACCATGTTCTAGTCGTGTAAAGATCTTTACGAGTCCATCCAAAACCGCCACGTCTGGGTTGATCAAGTACGGGGTCACGTTCGGAAGAAACCCGTGCTCAAGCTCTCCGTTCCGGATTTGACCGCACTATCGGGGGGAGATCTGAAGACTTTCGCGATCCGCCAGGCAAAGCTACGTCTCCGCTGGAACAAACACGACACCAGCGCCGTTTTCGCTCGCGGGGGGAAGATCACGCTACCTGACCCCTGCCTCTCCCCCCAATCCAACCGCTGGCTCTTACCAGGCGGCAACCAGCTCCTCGTTTGTACCTGCGATGCGTTGCTCCTGTACCAAGTCCAGTTTTCGGGAAAGAGACCCACCTTGTCACTTCTCTGCACCTTTGGTCTGGAAAAACTCGGAACCGGCGGAGTTTTCGATCAGGGCGTGCTGCTCTATACGACATCTCCCCACCCAATTTGGATCTACGGTGCGGGGTCATCCGAGGAGTGAGTGAGGTTCTTTTATCCCTCTGGATTCGTGTGTGCCCAAACCCATTCAACTAGCTTCAATATCTATCTCTTTGGGATCGACCCAGGGGGAGAGATACGGCTGGAGGCGAGTTTTCCCATACAAACCAATCGCCTGAGTTGCGTCAGTGCGCAAGGACGTGTCGTCGGTTTTCTTTCCAACTTGGGAGATACCCCGAGGATTGCGACCATCACCCACCTCGACCACCCCGGAGTTTTAGCACAGCTGCGAATACCAGACATCTACTTTGATGGGATGAGCGTACGCCTTTCACTTCATTTTCCCGAACTACCCTATTCCTCGTGCTAAACCGACGACAGTCGTGGTTTTCCTGGTGTTCCTGGTCCATTTATATCCCTCGTCCAGATTTGGCCGTCATCTACAGCACAGAACACATCCTTTACTACCGACTCCCAGACTTCTCGGTTCTCTCACCGGGAAATTTTATCGTGGAAGAGAATCCGACCTGGTACATGACCGGTCCACTCCAAGACCTAGACGAGATAGGAGGCCCAGACCACCTGGCCGGCGACCCGATTTATGACCCGTCGGATGATGGGAGCTTTAATCTCTACTTCAAAACCCTCCTCGGAAACAAGATCGTCGCCACCACGATCATCCCTCCCATAATATCCCCAGCCTCGACGATGCCTCAGGTGTTGAACTCGCCCCCGGTAGAAGAGCGGAGACGGGAATATGTGGTTCCGAGAGTACCCCCGTTTGCCAGTGAAGGGTGGGAAAGCTGGGGGGTATCGTTCCGGGACGGGCTTTGCGATATGACGTACAAGACCAGACGAGGGTTCGAGCACTGTTTGTGCTCGTATGAGGATCTGTTCAGAGGTGACTGGAAAGGGACACTTCGGATTCCGGTAATGGAGAAAGAGGGGGGAGACACCCTAAGCACCCGCTGGGGTTCGGAAGCTTCGATCGACGAGGCGTCTGGGAGAGTTATTATTTGGGTCGGGAACCGTGACGGCAGTACTACAGGGAAGTGTTTCATTGGGGATTTGGTTTGATCGTTTTGGGCATCTTCTCTCGCCTTGGGCTTCGGTCGCTTTCGTCCTTTTTTTCTTCTTTGCGTTGACGTTTACGCAAGGCTGAGTTGTGTTACGACCGGATGTAACCGCTCAGCTGGTACTATATAGGTAGGATCGTCGTTTGTATCTCCAACCCGCCGAGTGCTTTCGAACTGTCGCCAAGAGGACCATGTTTCTGTCCAGCTGGGGTGGACCCACGTTATCTTACCGCCGCGGATCTGCGTCCGGACATCCAGAGCCCGACCTCAGCCTGACAAGCTGCCGGGTACGACGTGATGTGGCCATACACAGATATTTACACATTTGTGTGGACACGCTACATATATCTCCTCCTGCACTTCTTCTTTGGGCAAGCGTCTCTGAGCTCCGTCAGCATGACGTTGCACGACGTACACTGCATGAAGGGCCGCCCCTTTGTACCCCTCGCCGGGCACCGAGGGCAACGCAGACCCTCGTAAAGGTCTCGTAAC
>Ga0307516_10008858_pt1 | contig 11299 bp, 11 predicted proteins | sample 19_EM_MG_FD_203310 | JGI IMG/M metagenome (GOLD analysis project Ga0307516, IMG submission 203310) | Populus trichocarpa ectomycorrhiza microbial communities from riparian zone in the Pacific Northwest, United States - 19_EM | ecosystem: Host-associated > Plants > Roots > Unclassified | place...
AGCGGCAACACTGCATAGCCGAATACCGCTCGCGCCAGGACTAGACCAAGCACCGGATAGATCACGCAAAGAATGATGGCGTGACTTGGCACCGCGTTGAAGTCCTCCCAGCCGAGTTGCAGCGCCCGACGCAAATCGGACAGGCCGATGGTTCGGATCGTCGTTCCGCCTGCACTGTCCTGTGCGGGCTGGATTTGTGGAGTGACATTGCCTTGGTATGGTGTGGCCATGATCGCTTTGCTCCCTTGCCGCTGACGGCCGGTTCTTGCGCCGGTCTGTGGGACGCAAGCGGACGCGTTGGAACGATCGCGATCAGGGCAGACGCGAGAACCGGACGGCCAAGTCGCGAACTGAAGTTCCAGCATACGCCCAAAGATTGTATTCGTCGCTCACGGCTCGGTGAGAAGCACCGATACCGCAACGCGAAGAACCGCCGCCGATGTGCAGGCGGTGAACCGCGTCATTCCGCCGTCATTTTGCCGCGTCGAAGCTTGATTCCGGCATTGGACTTTGCATTGGCAAGCGAGTCGCGGGCCGTTAGGTTACGCCAACGCGCTCCAACTTCGGCGCGGTCGCGAGCAAGTCGTGTCGTTCAAGCTTTTGACGCAGTCCTTTGGGAGCCATCGATGAGCATATTTGGAAAAATCATGGGCGCGATCTTCGGCAGCAAGGCCGACGCCGCACCGGCAGGTGGTGGCAGCGCCGGCGGTGGCGCTGCACCAACTCCTCAATCGTCCCCGTCCGCTGCGCCTTCCGCTGCGCCGCCGCAGAGCGTGGATGTTGCGGCCATCGTCGACAAGGCGGTCGCTGCCAAGAAGGAAAAGCTGGAATGGCGGACCTCGATCGTCGACCTCATGAAGGCGCTCGATATCGATTCCAGCCTTGCCGCGCGCAAGGAGCTCGCCAAGGAACTCGGCTACACCGGCGACACCAATGATTCCGCGAGCATGAACGTCTGGCTGCACAAGCAGGTGATGGCGAAGCTCGCGGCCAATGGCGGCAAGCTGCCGCCGGAAATCAAGCACTGACGACCTGTCCGGCGTCACTCAAGCCAAGGCCCGCAAGCCAAGGCCTGCAAGCAAAGGCCCGCGATGCCATCGCGGGCCTTTTTGCGTTGCGCGAAAGTTGCGATGTCAGTGCGCCGCAGCGCGCTCCCATGCTTCGGCGCAGAGTTCGCTGCGGCTCAGACCGATATCGCGCAGGAGGCGTTCGTCGAGCCGGGCGATGCACGACACGTTTTCACGATAGCGCAGGTAGCGCCTGATCGTGTCGAACAGGATGCCGATCAACATGAGGAATTTTCCCTGAGGTCAGATGCACACGCTCCGCGTGCCGATCGGCGATAGGTGCTTTGTCCACGTATCGAACGGGTTAGCGGCGCCATTGCCGGTGGAAAAACAGACGGTTTCCCCGTAATGCTACGGGCGGCCACGACGATGGCCGGTCAACCACAACAGGGGAAACACGCCCATGACCACGGTCGATCGCAGGACCGTGCTTGCGACGGGCGCACTGGCACTTGCGGGAGCCGCGAGCCAAAGCGCACCGGCCGCGGCGCAAGCCGGCCCGCAGCCGGTCTTTCCGGTGCCGCCGACCTTCATCCCGATCGTCGGCGAGACCAGCGTGTTTCAGGTTCGCCGCATCTATTGCATCGGACGCAATTATGCCGCGCACGCCATCGAGCGCGGCTCCGATCCGAACCGGGAGCCGCCGTTCTTTTTCCAGAAGCCGACCGACGCGATCCAGAACGTTGCGATCGGCGAGGTCGCCGACCATCCCTATCCCTCGCTGACCACGAACTACCACCACGAGGTCGAACTGGTGGCGGCGCTGAAATCCGGCGGCACCAATATTCCGCCGGAGAAGGCGCTCGACCATGTCTATGGCTACGCGCTCGGGCTCGACATGACCCGGCGCGATCTGCAGAACGGCATGGCCGCGGAAAAGAAACCGTGGGAAATCGGCAAGAGCTTCGACCACGCCGCGGTGCTCGGTCCGATCCATCCCGTCGCCAAGGTCGGGCATTTCAGCAGGGGCGCGATCTCGCTCGCCGTGAACGGCAAGGTGCGGCAGGATTCCAATCTCGAGAAAATGATCTGGAGCGTCGCCGAGCAGATCGCCAAACTCTCGGACGCCTTTGAACTGAAGGCCGGCGACATCATCTATTCCGGCACGCCGGAAAATGTCGGCCCCGTGGTGAAGGGCGACGTGCTGTTGTGCAAGCTCGACGGACTGCCGGACATGTCGATCCGGATCGTGTGAACGGCTCAGGCGACCAGATCCGAAAATTCGGGATGCCTGCGCAGATAGTCCGACACGAAGCTGCAGCCGGCGACGACCTTGCGGCCGTCGCTGCGAATGATCTGCAGGGCGCCTGCAACGAGTTCCGTGGCGATGCCGCGGCCGCGCAGCGCCCGCGGCGTCTCCGTATGCGTGATGATGACCGCCTGCGGCGTCAGGCGGTAATTGGCGAAGGCGGTTGAACCCTCGACGTCGAGCTCGAAACGACTTTGCGCGGCGTTGTCGCGAACCGATGCCATGATTTCATCTTGTGAGTGCGCTTTGATCCTCTTCATTTAGGTGCGCGAGGCGGCCAGTGCAAATCCGCTGACGGCGCCGAGCGCGCCATCACCTGACCGGAGGCATTCCTGTCCGAAAAAAAACGGCGGCGAACTCAGGTTCCCCACCAAGTCGCGAGCTGGGCATTCGTGCCTGAATAGACTTCGCGATCGCACAGGCCGATGCCATTGACGCTGTGCGGTGTCGGACCAGCGCCTCCATCGGTATATTGCCACAACGTCCAGGTGGGCCAGCACGGAGGAACGACGGCGGTCGGGCCGTATTGGGCGAGCCAGAACCAGCAGTTCTTGAGGACGGGATCGACCGACGCGCCAAGGGCGCGCTTGATCGCGTGACCGCTGTAAAATCCAGGCCATCGACCAAGCTTGGCGTGGATGTGAACGACGAAGGCGCGAGCTTCCTCGAGCGTCATGCTGCCTCCGGTCGGATCATCTTCGAAGTCGAGCACGACCACGGTCTTGTGGTCGGGCTCCACGGTCTCGAGAAAATACTCCGCCTGAGACACGCCGTCTGAACCGGTGCCGAAATGGTAGGCGCCGAACAGCAACTCCGCATCGAGAGCGGCGCTCCTGTTCTTTTTGAACGTCGGGTCGACATAGGAGTCGCCCTGCGTTGCCTTTTGAATGACGCCGACAATTCCATCGTCTTTGGCCTTGTCGAAACGAAGGCGCACGCCATTGTGGTGCGACAGGTCGATAACCGAATTGCTAGCCATGAAATACTCCCAACATGCTCCTGCTCATAACAATTTATAGTTGTAGTTCCCAGAGAGGCGAATTGGAACATACAAACGCCGTGTTGCACGGCATCAAACGATCGCATCAACCCTGGTTCAGGCTTGATGGTGCGCCGCGAGATCGGTGGCAAAGCGTTAACAGGCGTGCTGGATTTGGCGTATGTTCGGTAGCCCTCTATGTAGGGCAATCGTTGCGAGAGAATGGAGTCTCGATACATGAAACTTGTGCTGACCTTGCTCGGCGTCGTCCTGCTCGTCATTGCCGCGGTCTATGTCCTGGTGCCGGCGGGTCAATTGCCGGGATTTTTCCCAGGCCATGAGGCCGGCGTGACGCGGGTGCATCTCAAGCACGGCGCTGTCTCCGGCGTGCTGGGACTCGTGCTGCTGGGCGCCGGCGTCTGGATGGGACGGAGGAACGCTTGAGCGAGCCCGCCGGCGGAACCGGGGCGCGTGGCGGGGAGACCCTGCGGATGTCGCGCCGGGTCATGAACCTGGCGTACCTCTTGACCCAGAATGCCCGCCGTCACGGTGACCGCATCGGTTTCGTCTGGGGCGATCGCGCCTGGAGCTGGCGTGAGATCGACAGTGAGGTGTCGGCGCTCGCTGCGGCGCTCGCGGCGCGGGGCATCGCCAAGGGTGACCGCATCCTGGTTCATTCCAGGAATGGCGAGGAGCTGTTCTGGTCGATGTTCGCCGCGTTCCGTCTGGGCGCGGTGTGGGTGCCGACGAATTTCCGCCTGATGCCGGACGAGGTGGCCTATCTGGCAACCGCGTCCGGCGCGAAGGCGTTTCTGTGCCATGGCGAGTTTCCCGACCATGCCGCGACCGTGAAAAGTCCTGCGCTCGCTTTCGTCTGGCGGATCGGCGAGGACGGCAGTTTTGGCGAGCGCTCGGTGCGCGACGCGATCAAGGCGCATGCCGGGACGAGAATCGACAACGCCGCGGTCGAGCACGACGATCCCTGCTGGTTCTTCTTCACCTCGGGCACCACGGGTCGCTCCAAGGCGGCCGTGCTGACCCACGGCCAGATGGGCTTTGTCATCACCAACCATCTGGCCGACCTGACCCCGGCGACCACGGAGGACGACGCCTCGCTGGTGGTCGCGCCGATGTCGCATGGCGCCGGCGTGCACCAGTTGATGCAGACCGCGCGCGGCGTGAAGAGTATTCTGTTGCCGACCGAGAAGTTCGACATTGCGGAAGCCTTCCGGCTGATCGAGACCCATCGTGTCACCAACCTGTTCACGGTGCCGACCATTCTCAAGATGATGGTCGAACATCCCGCGGTCGATCGTTTCGATCATGCGTCGCTGCGCTACGTCATCTATGCTGGCGCACCGATGTATCGCGAGGACCAGAAGGCCGCGCTGAAGAAGCTTGGTCCCGTGCTGGTGCAATATTTCGGCCTCGGCGAAGTCACCGGCAACATCACCGTGCTGCCGACCACGCTGCACACCCTTGAAGACGGCCCGCAGGCGCGGATCGGCACCTGCGGCTACGAGCGCACCGGCATGCAGGTCCAGATCCAGGGCGATGATGGGCGCGAGCTGAAGCCGTTCGAGACCGGCGAGATCTGCGTGATCGGCCCAGCCGTGTTCGCCGGCTACTACGACAATCCGGAAGCCAATGCGAAGGCGTTTCGCGACGGCTGGTTCCGTACCGGGGATCTCGGCCACATGGACGAAGCGGGCTTCGTCTACATCACCGGCCGCGCCTCCGACATGTACATCTCCGGCGGCTCCAATATTTATCCCCGTGAAGTGGAGGAAAAGATCCTCACCCATCCCGCGGTTGGCGAGGTCGCCGTGCTCGGCGTGCCCGATCCGGTCTGGGGCGAAATCGGCGTCGCGGTGTGCGTCGCGCGCGAGGGCGTCACCGCGCCGAGCGAGTCCGACATGGCTGGGTTTCTTGCCACCAAACTGCCGCGCTACAAGATGCCGAAGCGCTTCTTCTTCTGGGACGCCTTGCCAAAGTCCGGCTATGGCAAGATCCCGAAACGGATGGTGCGCGACGAGCTGGAGGCGCGGGGCCTGCTCGACCTCACCGCCATCAAGACCAAGTGACGGAAACGGGGATGCGGCAGACCCGCCAGCCCGGTCCGATCTCGCCCGAGCGCATCCAGTGGGTCGAGGCGCGCGGCCGCGCCTTTTCCTTCAGGATGGAGAGCGGCGTGCCACTGCTCGATGCCGCGCGGCGCGGTTTCGCGGCGGAAGGCTTTGCCGGCGGTGTGCTGAGCATCAGGGCAGGGGCGCTCGGTCCCTTTGCCTATGTCATGCCGGCGCTCTCGAAGAGCGACGCTTTTGCCGCCTTCTACAGCGACACGTTCCGGCCGAAAGGAGTCTCGAGGCTGGAGACGGGCACGATGACTCTTGGTCTGCGCGACGGTGCACCGTTCTTCCATTGCCACGCGCTGTGGACGGAAGCCGATGGACGCCCGGGCGGTGGACATATCCTGCCGGAGGAGACCGTCGTCGCCGAGGCCTTCGATGTCGACGCGTTCGGCCTCGATGGTGCGATGTTCGCCGCGGAGCCGGACGCCGAGACCAATTTCAAATTGCTCGGACCGATTTCATTCGACAAGGTGGGCGCGCTAACGTCCTACCGCGCCTTCGCGCTGCGGCTGCGGCCGAACCAGGATGTCGCGATTGCGCTGGAAGGCTTTTGCAGGGACCGCGGCATCACGCGCGCCAGGATTCACGGCGGGGTCGGCTCGACCATCGGCGCGCGCTTCGCGGACGGACGCAGCGTCGAACCTTTTGCAACGGAGCTGACGATGACGTCGGGCATGCTTGCGCCGGGCGCGGGCGGCGGGATCGAAGCGCAGCTTGACGTCGCACTGGTCGACTACAGCGGCGGCCTCGCCGAAGGCCGCCTGGTGCGCGGCGATAATCCAGTGCTGATGACCATGGAGCTGGTGCTGGAAGTCATCTCGTAGCGTGGCGGGTCTGATCGTGCAGACAATGTCGCCGACGTTGCTGACTGGACGATTTGCCATGAGCCGGCGCGGTTGCAGAGCTGCCTCAATTTCATCTCCGTTACACCTCTTTTAACGGCATAGGCTGATAATCCTTATCCTGACACCGCTTCCTCAGAACGGTCATTTGCCGTGCTGAATGGAAGCGGCGTGCGCATTCCGGCCGGTTTTCAAATCGATGCTGCTGCGATCCTATCCTGAATTGCGAACCCGCAATCGCGACGTGGTTGAGGCCGCGCTCAAGGTGAGTGGGTACAGCACGCGTGTCGAATTGCCGGCCGGCAGCTCAACCGATAAGTTCATCGTCCACAAGGCGGCCTTCAAGGAGGTCGGGCTCACCTTCATCCGGTACGATTCCCCCGTCACGATCGAGGTTAATCCCTCCAACGACATGCTCATTGGCTTTCAGATCCGTAAGGTCAGCGAGGTCGCTCTCCACGGTCAGGTGATCGAAAACACGGTCTCCGATGCGGGTTGTCTCATTCCCAACCAAAGTCCATGGAGCGTGCGCAATCCCCGGGGATACCAGGTTCTCATGCTGCGTGTTGCGACCGAGAGCCTTCGGCGCAAACTGTCGGCGCTGCTGGGGGCGGACCGCGTGCGGCTGGATCTGCGGCAGCCGTCTGGTGTCGATCGGGTCCTTCGTGATGCCAGCTTGAACTTTGCCAGGGAACTCGATGTCGTCGATCGGAAGTTCCTGCCGGCGCTAGTCGCCAATTCGACCGAAGACATTTGCAACAGGATGCTGACCTGCCTCAGCGAGCAGTACCTGGAAGCCGAGCGCTCGCCGGCGGCACCGTCTGCCGTCCAAATCGGGCGCGTGGAGCAGTACATCGTTGCGAACTACTCCAAGCCGCTCACCATGGAGACGCTGGCAGAGATATCAGGCGTCAGCGCCCGCAGCGTGTTTCGGCATTTTCGTTCGCGATACGACTGCACGCCCCATCAATACCTCGAAAGAATCCGGCTCGAGATGTCTTACGTCAGGCTGCTCGCCTGTCGTGACCAGAACTCCGTGGGAACCGCTGCACTGGAGTGCGGCTTCCAGAGCCTCCGCCACTTTGAGCAAGCCTATCGGAACCAGTTTGGCGAGCGTCCGGTGCCGAAGCTGATTGACCGGCCGCGCCGTCGACGGCGCTGATCGATTGCTCATGAGACAAAGCCCACCCTGAGATACCGTCGCGCCCAACGCAGCCCGCGTCGATAGCATCCCGCGCTCCATGTCCGTGACGATCGCGATACGCCCCTGTTGACGAGGCGGGATGGCGCCTTGAGACATTGAGCATTCAATCGATTGCAACGTCAAATGGGATCGAACGGCGCGGTTTACCGTTTTGTGGAAGCGCTGAATCGCGTCAACTTGCCCCCGCCAATATTTTGGTTCAAGACTGCTTTCATCCTTCAGAGAGCATCGTCTCGTGCTGATCGCGGCTCCATCGCGAGATGAGCGAGATTCCATTTCTCCTCCTGTCATGCGTGTCCATGATGAAATCCTATCCCGAGTGCCGTTCCCGCGACATCAACGTGATCGAGGCCGCGCTGATGGCGAACGCGTACGGCGTTCGCGTCGACCTGCCGCGCGGCCGTTCTGCGGACGAGTTGATCGCCAATGCGGCGCGCTTCAACGAGGCGACGGTGATCTTCAGCTCCTATCAAAGTCCCATCACGTTTGGCTTCAAGGCGGCTGACTGTATCCGTCTGGTCTATCAGATCAGCAATATCAGCGACGTCCTGCTTGACGGCAGGGCGATCGCGAACGCCTCGTCGCCGGCCGGCTATCTCATCCCTCACGACCGCCCCTGGTCCGTGCGTCACCCAACGGGTTATTGTAATCTGAGCTTGCGTGTAGCCAACGAAACCCTTGAGCGCAAACTGTCGGCTTTTCTGGGTTCGGATCGCGCGCGGCTCGATCTGCGGCAACCGTCGATGACCGACGATCGCCATGCCCTGCTGCTTCGTGAAGCGGTGTTCGATTTCGCGCGCGAACTCGACGTCGTCGATCGGCGATTTCTGCCGCTGCTGGTTACAACTGCAACCGAGGAGATCTGCATCCGAATTCTGACCTGCCTCTGCGAGCAGTTCGTGGAGGCCGATCGCGTGCCAGCTGCACCGTCCGCCGTCCAGTTGGGGCAGGTCGAGCAATACATCGTTGCGAACTACGCCAAGCCGCTTACCGTGGAGACGCTGGCGGAGATTTCCGGCGTCAGTGCCCAAAGCGTGCTCAGGCATTTTCGGTCACGATACGACTGCACACCACATGAATATCTCGGGAGAATTCGGCTCCAGATGGCGCGGTTCACGATTCCGGTCGTTCCCGACAAGAGCGCAGTGACGTCGGTTGCGTTAAGTTGCGGCTTTCCGAGCCTGAGTTACTTCGAGCAAGCCTACCTTGGCGCGTTTGGCGAGCTTCCCGTCTCGAGCGAACAACGGACTCGCAGGCGCTGATCGCCACAGATCAAGGCCGTCCATCGCCCGAGCGAAGGCACGTGTGTTTCCGGTGAGATGCTCAGGGAGCGCCGCGCAAACCGCCGTGGCCAGTTTGCAAAAGAAAGGTCGGATGGAGCTCCCGCTCAACCGCCCTTTATTCCTCATATCGCCAGGTGTGGCCGACTGCTTATTTGTTGCTCACCTTGTTCGGATGATGGGGATGCCCGCTATGGCAGTGGTGATGCCCGTGGTAGTGGTGGCGTTTGTGATGAACCTGACCGTGGTGATTCCGGTGAGTGTGGGCATGGGCACGATGGTGATGATGTCTCTGATGAAGCTTGGGGGAGCGCTGGATCTCCTGAAGTTCAGGATGCAACACCATTGGCCTTTGAAGCCTCTTCAGGTGAGCCATGGCTGACCTGGCTTTCCGCGCCTTCGCGTGTTTGACGCCGAGGTGAGCTGTCGTTTTCCTGGCCGCCTTTGCTCGTTTGGCGTCCTCGGCCTGCCGCGCTTCGTTCGCCAGTTGAGCTTCCCTGGCCTGTCTGGCCAATGCCAGCCTGGACTCTTCCTCCTCCTTGGCCAGTTTGGCTTCGATGGCTCGTTGGGCTTCCAGGGCTTGTTTGGCCTCCCGAGCCTGCTTGGCCTCCAGGGCTTGCTTGGCCTCCAGGGCCTGCTTGGCCTCCAGGGCTTGCTTGGCCTCCAGGGCTTGCTTGGCCTCCAGGGCTTGCTTGGCCTCCAACGCTTGCTTGGCCTCCAGGGCTTGCTTCGCCTCCAGGGCTTGCTTCGCCTCCAGGGCTTGCTTGGCTTCCAAGGCTTTCCTGGCTTCCAAGGCCGCCGTAACCTCCTGGGCTTCCTTGGCGGCCAACGCCTGCTCGGCCAGCCTGGCCTTTGCCTCCTGAGCTTTCCTGGCCTCTTGCGCCTGCTTCTCGTCAGCAGCCTTCCGGCTGTCCTGGGCGGCCTTTGCGTCGGTTGCTTCCTTGCCGTCAGCGTTTGCCGCCGCCGTCGTCGCGCCCGTATCCTTGACGGTGATGGTGACGGCTTCCGATTGCGCAGGCGGCTTGAAGGGAATGCCGCTCGCGTCCGCGAGCACGAATTGCAGGGTGTGCTTACCGGGCGGCAAGGTCACCATCGCAGCGATCTGGCCCTTGCGGAACAGAATGTGTCGTGCGTCGCTCTTGATCGGGCGGGTCATGTCCTCGTCGGCGAGGGGCGTATCAATGAACAGATCATGGCGACCGGGATTGTTCGTGTCGACACCGGGAGGTGCCGCGCCAATGTTCAGTGCCAACTGGACCTTGAACGGACTTGTGACGGTCGCGCCATTCCTGGGGGTCTGGATCGAGACGTAGGCTCCGGCGGTTGCCGTGGATGGCCCCGTGCCCGATGACGCCGCCTCAGCTGGGGGCGTTGACGACTGCTGGGCAAAGGTCGGAGCGATCACGGCCACGATGGTTGCGGCGGTCAGGAGGCCGTACCTGAACTTGAACATGAGCGTTCCTTTCGAAGCAGGGCCAGACCTCTTGAACGGGGTGCCGAGATCTCGGCCTCGGCAACGACGTAAGCCCGGCCTCCGCCGTCTCAATTCAGGACAGGCCCGATGGAGCGCGACTGGCAACTCCATGCCCCGTCACTGACGATCTTGTGTCGGGCCCAAACGAGGCCGAAACTTGGCAGGTGTTGCGCTTCGAATGGATCGTTTGACGCAAAGCTGTATGCTGCTCGCTGATGTGCACCGTCGCAACCGGGGTCGAATTGAAACGAAGGCGCCGAGATAAAGGGATGAGTTCCGCGCCGAATTCAGAGTTCCGACAGTGAGACCATTCTGAAGAATTTCATTGTCTGCCAACGCCTCCTCCCAATGCGATGGCGCGGCCATTAATGCCTGCGCCGCGGGGTGCGATTTGGTTCCGCGTGTCGACGGAGCGGACTCGTTTCTACTACCGAAAGATGTATTCAATATCTGTATCTGTCCCGTCGGCTCAAGTCTCCTGACGCATGGCAATAGTCCACTGCCTTCAATCACCCCGCCTGTCGCTCCTGTGGCGAGCCACTGAGCGCCCGCACAAAAAGCATTGGCGTCGCGAGCAGCAAAACAGATGGCGCAAGAGCCCATTCTAAACCTACACTCCGAACGGACCATTGGATGCCGGCCACCACAGTTGAGCTGACAGCGGGAACGCTTTGGCATTTTCCACGACTGCGGAATGGGCCGTTCGATCCGGTCGGGCCGATCCAGACGATGAGTGAGCTTCGGCGAAAGAGCGAACCATGGCATCGACACGGCGGATGGGAGGCGAGATCACGGCGGCGTTCGGCATCGCACTGTGCCTGCTGTTCGGCGCGAGAGCCTCCGCCCAGGACGTCAGCAACTATCCCAACAGATCCGTCATGATGATCGTGCCGTTCGCGCCCGGCGGCGCCTCTGATTTTGTCGCCCGTATCATCCAGCCGGGTGTCAGCCAGATCCTCGGTCAGCAGATCGTGGTCGATAATCGGCCGGGCGCGGCGGGCATCGTCGGCACCGAGGCCGCAGCCCGCGCGGCGCCGGACGGCTACACGACTTTTCTCGGCAATATCGGCAC
>Ga0307516_10008859_pt1 | contig 11298 bp, 9 predicted proteins | sample 19_EM_MG_FD_203310 | JGI IMG/M metagenome (GOLD analysis project Ga0307516, IMG submission 203310) | Populus trichocarpa ectomycorrhiza microbial communities from riparian zone in the Pacific Northwest, United States - 19_EM | ecosystem: Host-associated > Plants > Roots > Unclassified | place...
GCGCATTCCCTTGGGCAGTGAGGCCAACCTGCGCCAGGTGTTTGCCGACCCCGCCAGCCAGGTGCTGATCGCCACGGGCGTGGGCGGGCTGATGCTGCGCAGCGAAGACACCGGGCTGACCTGGGCGCCTGTGGCCACCGGTACCACTGAACAACTGCGGCAGGTGGTGGCCGAGGCCGATGGGCGGGGCTGGCTGGTGGCGGGGCGCGGCGGGGTGATCCTGCGCTCCACCGACCGGGGGGTGAGCTGGGTGGCAGTGGCCAGCCACACCGGGGCGCGCTTCAAGGGGCTGGTGGTGCACCCTTCCAGCGGGGACGTCATTGCGTATGGCGACCGGATCGTGGTGCTGGAGCGGGTGGCGCCATGACAACAATCAATTCGTGCCGCTATTCGCGTGAGGGGCTTTCTTTCCTTCGAGAGAGCCCGCCGGAGTTCGCTTGGCCGGCGGCAAAGAAAGCACCTCACAACCCATTTGGCTTCTTCCCAATCAGTCCGCAACACCTCCGTGCCCGGGCTGCAACTCGCCTCTCGGCTCAAACAGCGCCACCTGGACACGTTGCGATTGCTCCACCGCCAGCACAGTCCGCCCAGTCTCCGCAGGGCCAGATCGGTGACAGGCGGAGACAGGTTGGAGGCGACATTGCATAGGGCCGCGTACCCTCTTCCCAGGTGGCGCTGTTTGAGCCGCGAGGCGAGTTCAAGACCTGGCACCGGCGGTGTTGCAGCGGCCACCGTGCCACCGCTCGGTCAAATGGGTTGTCAGGTGCTTTCTTTGCCTCCTTTCTTTGCACCAGCAAAGAAAGGAGGTCGCCCGCCGGGCGAACTCCGGCGGGCTCTCACAAAGTAGAAGAGAACAACGCGCGAATAGCGGCACAACCAGACTGCCATGACAACAAACAAACAACACAAAGGCTTCACCCTCCTGGAACTGCTCGTGGTCATGGCCATCATCGGCATGCTGGCCGCCTACGTAGGCCCCAAGTACTTCGGCCAGCTGGGCCAGTCCGAGCAAAAGGTCGCCCGCGCCCAGATCGAAGCCCTGAACCGCGCACTCGATGCGTACCGCCTCGACATGGGCCGCTACCCCACCAGCACCGAGGGCCTGGCCGCGCTGAACCGCCGCCCCGCCGGCGCCGGCATGCGCTGGAACGGCCCCTACCTCAGCAAGCCGGTGCCGCCCGACCCCTGGGGCCGCGCCTATGTCTACCGCAACCCCGGCAACGCCGGCCGCGAGATCGACATCCTCAGCCTGGGCAGCGACGGCCAGCGCGGCGGCAGCGGCGTGGCCACCGACCTGAACAACTGACCATGCAGCCGGCCCCCCGCACGCTGGCCCCACCAGCCCCGTCCGCAAGCAAGCCCCGGCGCCAGCGCGGCCACTTCTCGCTGCCGCTCTTCACGCAGGAACTGCTGGCCTTGCTGGAGGCCGGCCTGGGCCTCACCGAGGCCTTGGAGGCGCTGGGCGAACGCGAGCAGGCAACCGGCGTACGCGGCGTCATCGAGGCGCTGCTGCTGCGCCTGCGCGAAGGGCTGCGCCTGTCGGACGCCGTGGCTGCGCAGCCAGCGCACTTCCCCCCGCTGTACGTGGGCATCGTGCGCGCCGCCGAACACACCAGCGACCTGCCGCGCGCCCTGGCGCGCTATCTCGACTACCGCAGCCGGCTGGACCAGCTGCGCGCCCGCATCGTCAGCGCCACGCTGTACCCGGCCATCCTGTGCTGCGTGGGCTTCGCCGTGATGCTGTTCCTGATGCTCTACGTGGTGCCCTCCTTCGCCGAGGTGTACCAGGACAGCGGGCGCCGCATGCCGTGGGTTTCGCGCGCGCTGATGCAGACCGGCCAGTGGCTGCATGCGCATGGCCTGGCTGCATTGGCCGTGGCGGCCGCTGCCGCGTGGTGGGGGCGGCAGCGCCTGCGCCGCCTCGGCCCGCAAGGCGGCATGCTGGCCGTACTCGCCCGCCTGCCGGGGTTGCGCACACACGCCCACCTCATCGAGATGGCGCGCCTGTACCTGACCTTGGGCATGCTGCTGGAAGGCGGCATCGCCATCGTGCCGGCGCTGGAGATGGTCACCCCCAGCGTGGGCCCGGCCGCGCAGGCCCGGCTGCGCCGCGCGGCGCGCGATGTGGCGCACGGCCAGCCGGTGTCGCAGGCCTTTGCAAGCCACGGCCTGGACACGCCGGTGGCGCTGCGCATGATGCGCGTGGGCGAACGCAGCGGCCAGCTCGGCCCCATGCTCACGCGCGCAGCGCACTTCCACGACGGCGAGACGCAGCGCTTCATCGAGCGCTTCTCCAAGGTCTTCGAGCCGGCGCTGATGGCCGTCATCGGCGTGCTCATCGGCGTGATCGTCGTTTTGCTGTACATGCCGATCTTCGACCTGGCCGGCTCATTGCAATGAGCGCCATGCCCGTTCCCACCCCCTGGCCGCGCCCGGCGGTGCCGCAGATGGCGCTGCACGAACTGCATGCCGCCGCACCCGACTTCCAGCGCCTGCCCCTGGCCACGGCGCGCCGCCGCGGCTGCGTGCTGCTGCGCGAAGGCCCACTCTGGCTGCTGGTGGCGGCCGACCCGCTGGACGCCGACCTGCGCGCCTTCATCGACGCCAACGTGCAAGCCCCGGTGCAGCCGCGCAGCGCCTCGGCCGCCGACATCGAGGCCTACCTGGCGGTGCAGGAAGAACGCGTGCGCTCCATGGAGGCCGTGGTGTCGGGCGACGGCGACGAGGCGCGCGCCGTGCGCGGCATCGAGCACCTGAGCCTGGCCAGCATCGGCGACGCCGCGAGCCCGGCGGTGCGGGTGGTCAACTCCACCTTGTACGACGCGCTGCGCCTGGGCGCCAGCGACATCCACCTCGAAAGCGTGGGCCATGGCCTGGTCTCGCGTTTCCGCATCGACGGCGTGCTGGAAACCGTGGCGCAGGTGCAGGGCGGCGCGCTGGCCGAGCAGGTGATCTCGCGCATCAAGGTGCTGTCGGAGCTGGACATCGCCGAGCGGCGCGTGCCGCAAGATGGGAGTTTTCGCGTCGAGGCGCAGGGCCGCGAGATCGACCTGCGCGTGTCCATCATGCCCAGCATCCATGGCGAGGACGCCGTGATCCGCATCCTCGACAAGAAGGCCGTGCTGGAGCAGGGCGAGCGCCTGAGCCTGGAGGTGCTGGGCCTGCGCCCCGGCCCGCTGGCCGCGCTGCGCCGGCTGGCGTGCCTGCCCTACGGCATGGTGCTGGTGACCGGGCCCACCGGATCGGGCAAGACCACCACGCTGTACGGCGCCTTGTCCGAGATCAACGACGGGCGCGAGAAGATCGTCACCATCGAGGACCCGGTGGAGTACCAGCTGGCCGGCGTGCTGCAGATCCCCGTGCATGCCAAGAAGGGACTCACCTTCGCCAAGGGCCTGCGCTCGATCCTGCGCCACGACCCGGACAAGATCATGGTGGGCGAGATCCGCGACCGCGAGACGGCCGAGATCGCCATCCAGTCGGCCCTCACCGGGCACCTGGTGCTGTCCACCTTGCATGCCAACTCGGTGTACGACGTGTTCGGCCGCTTCCAGCACATGGGCGTGGACCTGTACTCCTTCGTCAGCGCGCTGAGCGGCGTGAGCGCGCAGCGGCTGCTGCGCGTGGTGTGCACGTCCTGCGCCGAGGCGGTGGCGCCTGATGCACAGGCGTTGCAGTCGCTCGGCCTGGACCCTGGACAGCTGCAGGGCTGGCAGTTCCGGCACGGGCGTGGCTGCCCGGCGTGCCGGGGCAGCGGCTACCGCGGCCGCAAGGCCGCCGCGCAGGTGCTGCCCATGACGCCGGAACTGGCCGAGCTGGTGGTGGAGCGCCGGCCCATGCGCCAGATCGTGCAGGCAGGGCAGTTGGCCGGCAGCGTGTCGTTGAAGGACGACGCGCTGGCCCTGGTGGCCGCCGGCGAAACCACGCTGGAGGAGGTGGCCCGTGTCACGCTGGCTTGAACGGTCGACCGCGCAGATCCGGCGTGCCCTGGGGGTGCGGCCCCGCCGCCTGCTGCACGTCGAGGATGCGGCGCTGGGCTCGGCCACCGCCCCGGACTGGCACGCCGCCCTGCAGCCGCTGTTCGCCGCCCTGGCCCCGCGCGAGGAGGTGGACGTGGTGGTGGCGGATTCGTGGTGCCGCTTCTGGCTCACCGCGGCGGACCCGCCGGCCCATGATCTGCCCGGCCTGCGTGCGGCGGCCACGGCCCGCGCCCAGGCGCTGTACGAACTGAGCAGCACCGACTGGGTCATCGAGGCCGACTGGCGTTTCGACCCGCCGTTCCTGTGCTGCGCGCTGCCGCAGGACCTGCTGGCGGCCCTGCGCACCCTGGCCGAAGCCCGGCGGGTGCATGTGCGGCGCGTGCAGCCGCAAGCGGTGCATGCGCTGCAGGAGGCTCCAGTTGCAGCGCCGGACCCGGAGGCGCCGCTGTGGCTGTGCAGCGTGTCGCCGCGCACCGTGCTGAGCCTGGTGGTTGAACAAGGGCAGCTGCGGCACGTGCGGCACAGCTGGCGGGGGAACCCAGGCGACGACGAGGCGCTGGCCGGGTTGCTGCGCGAGCAAGCAGCGCAGCTGGGATTGCCCGAGCCGGTGCACGTGCGGCGGCTGGGGCATATGGGCGAGGGCGCCGATTCTGGGCAGAGTGTGCCGATGAAGCCCCCTCGCATCGACTTCAGCCTCGCGCCCCTGCTCGGCGAGGCCCCACCAAGGCGAGCCCTGCGGCCCCTGGAGCGCAGCCTGCTGGCCACCGCGCTGGCTCTGCTGGCAGGCGCCTGGGCCGCCGGCTTGGCGCTGGACCCCGGCCCCGACACCCCCGCGCCGGAAGACGCCCTGGCCGCCCAGGTGGCGACCGCCCCCGCGGACGGCGTCGAGCCCCCGGCCAATCCAGCCGCGCCCGATGCCCTGCGCGAGGCGCGCGAGCTGGCGCACTTCCCCTGGATGGGCGTGCTCGACGCCCTGGAAGGCGGGCTGCTGGCTGGCGTGGAAGTCAGCACGCTGGAACTGCGCGCCACCGACGCGCGGCTCAAGCTGGGCCTGCGTGCCGAAGGCGCCGAACGAGCCCTTGCCATGGCCCAGCGGCTCACGCGCCATCCGGGCCTGGCGGCCCTTCGCATCACGCAGCAGGATTTGGTGGGTGCCGGCACCGACGCCGCCGCGCTGCAGGTCAGCCTTGAAGGCCCGCTGCCGGCCGCGCCATGGCGCCGTGGCGACGCGGCCAGCCTGGGGAGGCCCAGGCCATGAAGCCCACCCTGGATGGGCGCCAGTTGCGCCTGCAGGCCGATCTGTGGCGCCAGCGTCTCGCCCCGCTGCGGCTGCTGCTGTGGGCGGCCCTGGCTGCCGCCGCGTGGGCCTGGGTCGTCTGGGTGCCCCAGCGCATCGACGCCCACGCCGCCGCAGCCGCCCAGCAGGCGCTGGCTGCGGCGGCCCTGCCGCCGGCCGTGCACGACCCCACGGCCGGCGCCCTGGCCGCCTGGCGGCGCGTGCTGCCGCCCCCGGATCAGGCGCCGCGCTGGTTTTTGCAGTTCCAATCGGCCGCCATCGCCCAGGGGCTGGACACCGGCCGTGTGGACTACCGCTGGGATGACCGCCGCCGGGTGCAGGTGGGCTTGCCGCTGCGCGGCACCTACCCGCAGCTGCGCGCCTACCTGCAGATGCTGCTGGACCGGCATGCCGCCGTGTCGGTGGACCAGCTCAGCGTGCAGCGCGACGACCAGGACCCCAGCCGGGTGAGCGCCATGCTGTGGCTGTCGCTGTGGTTCGACACCCTGGTGGAAAGCCCGCCGCGATGAGCTTGCACACGCATCCGCACGCGCATCCGCACAAACGCCCGAACAAACGCCTGAACAAGCGCCTGCACGCCTTGCTGGCCTTGCTGGCCGCGCTGGGTGGCTTCATCGCCTGGGACGCCACGCGTGAAGACCCGGGCGTGGCCGGGCTGGCCGAAGCGCTGCCGCGCGAGCATCGCCCCAGCGTGGAGGCAGACACCGCCCGTGCGCCCAAACCCGAGGCCGTTGACACGCTCCCCGCCGGCCCGCGCGGCGTGGCCATCGCCCCCCCCATGGCCGCACTGGACCTGTTCCGCCCACGCCGCGCCGCCACGCCGGAAGCCCCCCCGCCCAGCGAACACGACGACCCGCACGAAGCCCGCGTGGTCGGCACGGCCCAGGTGCAAGGACGCTGGGTCGCGCTGGTCGAACACGGCGGCCAGACCCATTGGCTGGAACCGGGCAAGAGCGTAGGCGGCCTGCGCGTGGACCGCGTCACGGCGCACGGCGTGCGCGTCACCGACATCGCCCGCGGCACGCCGCAACACCTGGACCTGAGCCCCGCCGGCCACATCGCCGGCCTGCATGCCCGCCCCCATGACGACTGACTTCCGCCTGTTCGTGACCCAGACCCTGGCCGGCATGGCCCTGGGCCTGGCCGCCTGCACCACGCCGCCCTCGCCCGCCCCGCTGCCGGACATCGCCGAGGCGCGTGCCCTCATCGACCGCGGCGCCTTGCAGCGCGCCCACGCCCTGCTGCTGCCGCTGGCGCAGCAGCGGCCCGGCGACACCGAGCTGCAGTTGCTGCTGACCCGCATCCGCCTGGACTGCCTGACGCGCGGCCCCGACGTGGACGACCCCGCCTTCTGCGCACCCCTGCGCCCGGCCGCCACGGCAGGCCCCGCACCGGCCACCGTGGCGCCCCCTTCCGCACCCACACCCCGCCGCCCCGACGCCAAACCCGAGGTGACCGTGCCGCAAGGCGCCCTGGCACGCCCCGTGACCTTGCAGTTCAGCGATGCGACGCTGCGCTCGGTGTTCAGCGTGATCGGCCGCGCCTCCGGGCTGGACATCGTGTTCGACAAGGACGTGGCCGCCGACACGCGCCTGTCGCTGCAACTGCGCGGCGTGCCCGCGCAAAGCGCCATCGACAAGGCCTGCCTGGCCGCGGGCCTGGCCTGGCGCATGCTGGACGAGGCCACCTTGCTGGTCTACCCCGACGTGGCGCGCAAGCAGGCCGACTACCAGGTGCTGGCGGTGCGCAGCTTCTACCTGGCCCACGCCGATGCGCGCTTCGTGGCCGCCAGCCTGAAGGCCGTGCTCAAGTCGCGCGACGTGGTGGTGGACGACAAGCTCAACATGCTGGTGGTGCGCGACACCTTGCCCGCGCTGGCGCAGACCGAGCAGCTGGTGCGCATGCATGACGTGGCCGAGCCCGAGGTGGTGCTCGACGTGCAGGTGCTGGAGGTCAAGCGCACCTTGCTCGAACGCCTGGGCGTGCAATGGCCCGCGCAGTTGGGCCTGGGCCCGCTGCCCCTGCAGTTGCAGCGCCCCGGCAGCGCCTACGACGCCGCCGTGCCGCTGACCTTGCGCGACCTGCTCTCGGCCTCGGCCGCCAGCACCGGGCTGGCGGTGGCGCCGCTGACGCTGAACGCGCAGCGCGACGACACCGGCCTCAACATGCTGGCCAGCCCGCGCATCCGCGCCAAGAGCCGCGAGCGGGCCCGCGTGATGATCGGCGAGCGGGTGCCCAACGTCACCGCCACGTCCACCGCCACCGGGCTGGTGTCGGAGTCCATCACCTACGTGGACGTCGGCCTCAAGCTGGAGGTGGAGCCGCAGGTGTTTGCCGGCCATGAGGTGCTGATCAAGCTCAGCCTGGAGGTGAGCAACATCCTGGAGGCCACGCAAACCTCCAGCGGCACGCTGACCTACCGCATCGGCACGCGCAACGCCAGCACGGTGCTGCGGCTGCACGATGGCGAGAACCAGTTGCTGGCGGGGCTGATCCAGGCCGACGAGCAGCGCGGCCACGCCCGCGTGCCCGGCCTGGCCGCGCTGCCGCTGGTGGGGCGCTTGTTCGGCAACCACAGCGACGAGCGGGCCAAGACCGAAATCGTGCTCTCGATCACGCCCCGGCTGATCCGCGGCCTGGGGGCGCCTGCGACGGTGGAATCCGGGTTCGAGGCCGGCACGGCGAGTGCGCTGCGCGGGCGGGTGGATGCGGAAGCGGCGGCCGTGGTGGAGGCGGTGCCTGCGGCAGCGGGCGCCAATGCGGCCCCTGCGCCCGTGGCCAATGGGGCCGCACCGCGGCCCACCCAGGCTCCATGAGCACCCTGCCCGCCACCATGACCCGCGCTCTGAGCGCGTCGAAGGGCGCCTGCGCACGGCACCGCGGCTTCACGCTGATCGAGATGCTCATCGTGATGGCCCTCATCGCCCTGCTGCTGACCCTGGCGCTGCCGCGCTATTTCACCGGCCTGGACACTGCCCGCGAGGCCGTGCTGCGCGAGAACCTGCGCACCAGCCGCGAGGCCATCGACAAGTTCTACGGTGACCAGGGCCGCTTCCCCGACAGCCTGGACGAACTGGTGGCGCGCCGCTACCTGCGCAGCCTGCCTCTCGACCCAGTGGCCGGCGGCACGCGCGGCTGGGTGCTGGTGGCGCCCGAGGCTCCCTTCAAAGGCCAGGTCAGCGACCTGCGCAGCAGCGCACCCGGAGCCGCCCATGACGGCACCGCCTTCAACACCTGGTGAGCCGCACATGCGCCTCATCCCCTCAACAACCTGTCGGCGCGTCCTGCGTGCGCCCCCGGCGGGCCCTGGCCACGGCAGGCTGGCGGGCACTGTCGCCCGCATCGGCCCCGCGGTGGCGCCCCGCCCCTGGAGCACACGATGACCTCTCGCAACCCCCGACACCTTCTCCCCCTGGCACTCGCGCTGTGCCTGCCTGCCGCCATCGCCGCGGTCGCCAGCACCGCGACCCGGCCGCAGCTCAGCAGCTCGCAAGCCGCCACCTACACCATTGCGAAGTACATGGCGCAGGCCGGCACCGTGGGCGCCTTGTCCACTGACAACTGGGACCCCACCGGCGGCGTGGGCAGCGTCGCCAGCTTCACCGCCAACTACACCGTCGCCGCCGACGGCACGGCCCAGTACAAGACCGTGCAGGCCGCCATCACGGCCGCCACCAGCGCCGGCGGCAGCACGCGCAAGTTCATCAGCGTCAAGGCCGGCACCTACCGCGAGATCGTCTGCGTGCCGGCCGCGGCGCCGCCCATCACGCTGTACGGCCTCAACGCCACGGCCAGCAACACCGTGATCGTGTTCAACAACGCCAACCTCACGCCCAAGTCCAGCGGCAGCGCCACCCATGCCTGCGCCAGCAACGCCTCGGCCACCACCGTGGGCACCGTGGCCAGTGCCTCCGTCACCGTGCTGGCGGCCAACTTCCGGGCCCGCAACCTGACGATCTCCAACGACTACGTGGAGGGCACCTACAGCGGCAGCAACCAGTCGGCCGTGGCGCTGGCCGCACGCGGCGACAAGGCCATCTTCGAGAACCTGCGCCTGCTGGGCAACCAGGACACGCTGTACGTGGGCGCGTCCAGTGCGTCGGTGGTGATGCGGGCGTACTTCACCGGCAGCTTCATCCAGGGCGATACCGACTTCATCTTCGGCCATGGCGCCGCGGTGTTCAACGCCAGCACCATCCAGTACACCGCCGCACGCAAGGGCAGCAACTCCAGCTACATCTTCGCGCCCAGCACCCGACCGGGCAGCAGCTATGGGTTCCTGGTCATCGGCAGCACGCTCAATGCCACCGGCGGTGCCAGCAGCAACACCATCTACCTGGGCCGGGCGTGGGATGAGAGCGTGGGCAGCCTGTCCAACTACGTGAACGGTACCTCGCCCAATGGCCAGATCGTGATCCGCGACTCCCCCCTGGACGGCCACATCCGCAAGACCGCACCGTGGGGCCCGTCCACCGTGAGCCGGCCCTACTGCAGCAGCAACTGCGCCAATTCGGCCAACCGCTTCTTCGAGTACAACAACAGCGGTGCCGGCAACGGCGGCTGAACCGGCGTGAGTTCGTGGCCGTGCACCTGTGCGCGGCCACGGCACCCAGCGCCTTGCGGCGCGAGTCCGGGTGCCTGCTGGCCACAAGGATCCGTGCCTGCGCGGCCCCACCGCACTTCCGTGTATCCGCGCACCCCCGAAAGGGGGCCGCCACCTGGGTGGGCCGACAAGTCATGTATCGATGAGTACACTCCCGCACGCCATCAGCGATCGTGAAGAGTGCGCCCGATACACCCGTCGCAAACCCAGCCTGAGTACCCCCGCGACAGACGAGCGGTGAACGCCCAATGGCCCGCGCGGGTTGCATCCGGCCGATGCGCCGTTGATGCGCCACCCACAGGCCGTCAAAGGGCTGTCTCCGCGTGCTACCCGGAGCCCCCGATCCACGCAAGTTGATTGCCAAGCAATCACTCACTGCCCTTGAATCTACAGACGGAGGAACGCATGGAATCCAGTACCGCCACAAGCAGCACCTTGGTGCAGGAAGCTCCTCAAATGGTTTTGATCGGCGGAGCCGGCGATGACACCTTGACCGGTGGTTCAGGAGACGATTCCTTGAACGGCGGGGCAGGCAATGACATGCTGCTGGGCGGTGAGGGCAATGACACGCTTTCTGGCGACGCCGGCAAGGATGTTCTGATCGGCGGCATGGGCGCAGACACCTATGTCTTCGGCCGTGGTGAAGGCCAAGATCGCATTGAGGCCTACCAGGATTCAGCCCAGGACAAATTGCAGTTCGGCTCGGGCATCAGCCTGGCCGACGTGAATGTCTCACTCGATCCTGCCACTGGTGACCTGCTGCTGAGCCTGCGTGGCAGCTCCGACTCGGTCCGCGTGAGCGGCTACTTCAACCTGCCGCCGCAAGACCGCCTGACGATCCGGTTTGCCGATGGCGCCACATTGGACGGCTTTGCGATCGACCGCACGTTGAACCTCACCGACGACTTCGTGGGACCCAGCCCCAGCCTTCCGTTCAACGTCGGCCAGACGCTGGACGGCGGCCTGGGCAACGACCAGGTCTTCGGCGGCGAAGGCGACGACATCCTCTATGGCGATGCCGGCACCGACTTCATGGTCGGCCACGGCGGCGCCGACACCTATGTCTTCGGCCGTGGCGATGGCCAGGACCGCATCGAGGCCTCCATGGACTCGGCCCTGGACAAGCTGCAGTTCGGCTCGGGCATCAGCCTGGCTGATGTGGATGTCAGCATTAACAACGGCGACCTGCTGCTGAGCCTGCGCGGCAGCACCGACTCGGTCCGCGTGAGCGGCTACTTCAACCTGCCGCCGCAAGACCGCCTGACGATCCGGTTTGCCGATGGCGCCGCACTGGACGGCTTTGCGATCGACCGCACGTTGAACCTCACCGACGACTTCGTGGGACCCAGCCCCAGCCTTCCGTTCAACGTCGGCCAGACGCTGGACGGCGGCCTGGGCAACGACCAGGTCTTCGGCGG